>WNFL01313732.1_pt2 | contig 57890 bp, 67 predicted proteins | sample 5400361 | NCBI WGS metagenome assembly WNFL01 (sample SAMN13153351, study PRJNA577476) | soil metagenome | isolation source: 40 cm soil on Douglas fir-dominated hillslope | place: USA:California | collected 2013-09-17 | reverse complement strand
CTGACACCGATTAGGGATATTTAAGAAGCATGTTGAGCACACGACTATAAGGAAGCTCGAATGGTACGGAAGGTAGTGTGTGGGAGTCCACTCCACGTCCAGAACGCGGTTTGTTTCGACCAGCGCACGGATACCGTAAGACTCGCTACTGAATTGTTAAAGCTGATCTAGTTTATCACAGAAATCGAACGACAGGCATAGTTGCAATCGGGCAATCGGTGTCCCTTAGGAGGAGACGAGGAGAGCCGAGACTTACTGTCATCATCCCACTCGCTGTTGCGATCCCATTGTGTCATGGATACCGACAAAATTTTACTCTACTCAAGGGTGTAATTTATCCTGGTTGTTGGCTTTTGTCTTCGAAGGATGTGATATTGCCCGCTCCAAGTTGCACCTTCACCACAACCTGGTCAACCCGGTCGGCTGTGATGGGCGACCTCTACAAACTCGAGGTCATTTCTCTCGTCAACAAGGTTACACAGGAAGTTTTAAATCACACTAGTAAGCGGAACTGGCGAGCTGGTTGAGCAAGAATGGTTGGCTGAACACTTGGATGTAGGCATTAATGACAAGACTCTCGCGGAATTTGTGATTGTGCTCCACGGAAGGTCCAAGACACTCGATGACTTCAAGGCCAAACTCAAGGAGAACGGCGCAGACTTTCCAAATAGCTTCGTGGAGAATTTGGACCGGCTCATCCTCGCGTTACACCCTAAATACAAGAAGAAAACCAAAACCAACGCAAGATCCAAAATTAAGAAGAGCGATGATTCTACACTCAAAGACCACCGAGTTCGTATGTTCCCTGGGTTGGCGCTTCCAGACCAGGAGTGGAAGCCCTCACCACTGGATGAGAAGAACGAGGCTGCTACAGACAAGGATGCTACAGAGAAAGAAGTTGACGGCCTAATGTCGCAACTCGAAGGTGTTGCTAAAAAGTCACGGCCACGAGCCACCGACATGATGGAGATAGAAGATGGGCCAGCAACTAAACGTCGTCGAACCGATTCCTCTCCGCCACGACGAAGGAGTCGGAGCCCTCAAAGGGACCTTGATGGCCCGAGAGACCACAACCGTGGCAGAGACAATTGGGATCGCGAGAGGAGAATTCAACGGTTGGATGAGCGACCAATATTATACAAGATTTATGACGGTAAGGTGTCTGGGCTTCGCGACTTCGGAGCCTTTGTCACCCTGGAAGGCGTTCGTGGTCGAGTAGAAGGTACCTCTCGTCCTGGAACTTCAGGATCTGAATCTAACACAATCTTAGGACTGGTCCACGTGTCCAAGATTCAGCAAGGTGGTGGTAGAGTCAATAATCCAGCAGACCTGCTCAGGCAGAATCAACCAATCAAGGTCAAAGTCATGCAACTTGCCGGCCCACGCTTGTCCCTTTCAATGAGGGACGTTGACCAAATAACCGGCCGCGATCTAACCCCTCATCTCCGTATCAAGTCTGAGGCTGAGATGGAGTTGGAGCGAGAAGAACACAGTCGACGAGTGACGAGCGGAGCTAATAGTGCACCCTTGGGAGGGAGAGGTGTCAGCGGACCAATGGACCCGCCTGTCCGCTCCGCGAAGCGACTAACCTCGCCCGAACGCTGGGAAATCAAGCAACTCATTGCGTCCGGCGCGATGAATCCTTCGGAATATCCTGACCTGGACGAGGACATGTTTAACCCGTCTGCAGCTGCTGAAGTCGAAGAGGAATTAGATGTGGAGATTCGGGAGGAGGAACCACCATTCCTCGCTGGCCAAACCAAGAGGTCATTGGAGATGAGCCCGGTCAAGATTGTGAAGGCACCTGATGGTACACTTAATCGCGCTGCTTTGGCTGGGGCGGCACTTCAGAAGGAGCGCAAAGAGCTGCGACAGCAGGAACTCAACGACGAGGCGGATGCAGAAGCTCGCGACTTCTCTACACCTTGGCTGGACCCAATGGCGCAGAGTGGAGACAAAGTGTTTGCACAGGATCTACGAGGGCACTTGCTAGGCCAGAAAGCCAACGAACAATCCTCCTGGAGGGAGCAAGCATTTAATAAGACAACTACCTTTGGTAAAATTACGAATTTGAGCATTGAAGAGCAACGGAAGGGACTACCCATCTACAAGTTGCGCGGGCCTCTCATCCAGGCCATCCAAGACGTAAGCATACCGTGTTGCTTTCATTCCGATACTCACCCATTCTCTAGAACCAAGTCCTCATCGTTGTCGGCGATACCGGATCTGGGAAGACAACCCAGCTCACCCAATACCTCGCTGAAGAAGGCTTTGCGGATAAACGTCGTATTGGTTGCACCCAACCACGTCGTGTCGCCGCCATGTCTGTAGCCAAACGCGTCGCCGAAGAAGTTGGATGCCGATTAGGACAGGAGGTCGGATATACCATCCGTTTTGAGGACTGTACGAGCCCCGAAACTCGCATTAAGTACATGACGGACGGTATGCTTCAGCGAGAGTGTCTCATCGATCCGGATATGACTGCTTATAGCGTCGTTATCCTGGACGAAGCACACGAGCGAACTATTGCCACTGACGTCTTGTTCGCTTTACTCAAGAGTGCGTATTCCTCATCTCGACGGAGGTGATAGTCTTAATTTCTTTGTAGAGGCTCTGAAACGCCGTTCCGACCTCAAACTCATCGTTACCTCAGCAACTTTGGACGCAGAAAAGTTCTCCAAATACTTTTACAAGTGCCCTATCTTCACAATCCCTGGTCGCATGTACCCAGTCGAAGTCTTATACACGAAGGAACCAGAGAGCGATTATTTGGACGCAGCGCTCATCACCGTAATGCAAATCCACCTCTCCGAACCTCCAGGCGATATCCTTGTGTTCTTGACTGGTCAAGAAGAAATCGATACAGCTTCTGAGATTCTCTTTGAACGCATGAAAACTCTTGGGCCTCAGGTACCCCAACTCATCATACTCCCCGTCTACTCCGCGTTGCCATCGGAGCAGCAAAGCAAAATATTTGAACCCGCTCCGCCGGGTGCTCGCAAAGTTGTACTCGCTACCAATATTGCCGAAACTAGCCTCACCATTGATGGCATCTACTATGTCGTCGATCCTGGGTTCTTCAAGCAGAACGCTTACGATCCTCGCGTTGGGATGGATTCCCTCGTCGTCACACCTATCTCACAAGCGCAAGCGCGCCAACGGAAGGGCAGAGCTGGTCGAACCGGCCCAGGAAAGTGCTACCGCCTGTACACGGAAGTTGCGTTCAGAAACGAAATGCTGCCAAATTCTATACCCGAGATTCAGCGCACCAACTTAGCCATGACCATCCTGACACTCAAGGCAATGGGAATCAATGACCTTCTCAACTTCGAGTTCATGGACCCGCCACCGGCTCAAACCATGCTAACGGCTCTGGAACAGCTCTATGCCCTTTCAGCACTGGACGGCGAAGGATTATTAACACGATTAGGGCGGAAGATGGCTGACTTCCCGATGGAGCCGCAACTAGCAAAGATGCTTATTGCTTCTGTTGATTTGGAATGTTCAGAGGAGATTCTGACTATCGTCGCCATGCTTACTGGTGCTCAGAATGTTTTCTATCGGCCGAAAGAGAAGCAGGCTCAGGCGGACAGCAAGAAGGCCAAATTCCACCAGCCCGAAGGCGATCATTTGACATTGCTCGCTGTGTACAATGGATGGAAGGCCAGCAAGTTCAGTAATCCGTGGTGCTACGAGAACTATATCCAAGCCCGGAGCATGCGGAGAGTACAAGACGTCAGGAAGCAACTGCTTGGTATCATGGACAGGTACGTAAACTGGCTCTATGCAGAAGACCAGAACACTGATTATTGGTAAGGTACAAGCAAGATATTATATCCGCAGGTCGCGACTACAATCGCATCCGTCGTGCCATTGTTGCTGGGTACTTCCGCAACGCCGCCAAGAAGGATCCACAAGAGGGGTATAAGACCCTCGTCGAAGGAACACCTGTCTACATCCACCCATCTTCAGCATTATTCAACCGTGGTCCTGAATGGCTCGTTTATCACGAATTACTGAACACGTCCCGCGAATATGCTGTCAATGTCACTGCTGTGGAACCCAAGTGGCTTATTGAGTCTGCTCCCCAATTCTTCAAGGTCGCCGATAGTAACAAGATTAGCAAACGAAAACAGAAGGAGAAGATCGAACCATTGTTCAACAAGTACGAGAAACCAGACGAATGGCGACTGAGCAAAGTCAAAAGGAGTGCGAGAAGCAGTCAGACATTTGGTTGAATGTACGAGGGCTGTTACCTCGATCGTGTCATTATATTTGTTCAATTTGTAATCTCACACTTTGTGGAACAATGATGAGAGCGCTGGTCTATATGGTGGGGGACACAACCTCGTGACAAACTTTTCGACCGGATCCGAAAACGCCTCCTGCTCTACCATTAAATAGACTAAAGTTCTGTAAATATATATTTATTATCTACGATACTATATCTACATTCTGACGGAGGGAATTAAGTTTAGCTGCCGACTTTACATTTTGAACTACGATTTGGCCATGACAAAGGAAGCGAAAACGCCTCCTGCTCCGCCATTAAATGGACTAAAGTTCTGTAAAATACATATTTATTATCTATGATACTATATCTACATTATGACGGAGGTAATTAAGTTCAGCTGCCAGCTTTACATTTGAACCACCCTCGACATGCGATTTGGTCATGTCCCTTTGTGGCAATCCATCTTCCAGCCCACTGCGAACTCAATTCGATTGAGTATTACTGGGGATGGGTTAAGTATTACTTTCAAGAGAGATGCACTGGGGACTTCAAGAAATCGAAGCTTCTTTTGGATGAGGCCTTGGACCACTGCCCTCCAGAAGTCATTCGGCGCTTCTTCCGAAGAGCAGATCGATATGCCAGTGTGTATTCTCAAGGAGCCACTGGCCTTTTAGCTGAATATGCAGTGAAGAAATGCCGCTCACATCACATCGGTTGGTAACAGCTGAAGATCTGACAAAAGCACAAGAGGAAAAGGAGAAGTGAGATTCAAAGCTTAAACGTGTTCTTTCCCACTTTCTGTAGCCTGCCTTCTGCCTAATCATGTACCAAAAAAAAAATTCGGGCCAAATTTGGCCGTTCCTTTGTATGTTGACAGGAACCTCTGAAACGGTAGCATTTACTAGTAAATACTATATTTACACCATGTTGAGCTAAAAATCCGAAGCTCCCATCAGTCGCCTGGGTTGGTCATGAGGTCGTGTCCCCCACTATAAGGCCATTTACATCATGGGTGGTCAAAATGAGGTCTCGAGCTTGCGTCAAACTCATGCTTTGACGATGTCGGCCACTGAAGGTGTAAGTGACGTCCAAATCTCGACGAGTTCGTCCCAAACCTTATCAGCAACCATTTCAGATTGCGCAGGTTTTGATACCCTATCAGCCCCAAGTCAACTGTCCATCTTGGCTTTAAAATGAATGAAAACTTACGGATCGACTCTGCATGAGCTGACATAAGAACCTGATGGTATATCCTTTAATGCTGCCCATACGTAATTCCTTGCCCCCATTTCTCCAGTCCTAGCAAAGATGAAGTAGAGCGCCCTAAAATGGAAAGGTCAGAGAAGAAGCGACGAAATGCTCTAATATATTACGCGAGTATGGCCCCCACGAACATACCCGCCTCTCGATTGAGGTCTGAACGGCAGAAAGCAGGATTGACGGCGGAAACAACAATTCCAGAGGCCTTTGAGAGCCTGGCTATCTTTTGGACGATGAATAACTCGAGGAGTTTCGTGACAGGGTACCGATCAAAACTGCGGAACCTCGCTCGGTCGTTGAGGGCGTTGATTGGCTTAGCGGCCGTGCGTTCTGGAAACTTAGCTATGTCGTGAACTGGGGAGTCGGTCAGTACTGGAGGGAGTAACAATTGGCTCGCGTACGATCGCTTGATACGATGACGAAATGTGGCTTGAGGGCACTGGCTGCAGGAATAAGAGAGGTGGTCCGCTGCATTGTGGGTAGCAACAGGGTAGCTAAGAGACCTGTCGATATGACGTTGACTTGGAGGCTGCAGAAGGTAGTCAGAGAAAACTTGGTACTCTCGGATTAGCCGACTCATGCTCACGAAATCTCATATCCATCTCCTGTTGTGTCCCATACTCTAGTGATGACACCAGAGTTCAAAACCGCTATATCGAGCCTTGGGAGGGTCTCAACTCTCTTGGAAAATGCTTGTACACTGGCAAAGCTGGCCATATCCAACTGCCATACTTCGACGATGTCGGACCTTGCCTCCTTTGTCTCGGCGATCATGCGAAGGGCGGCTGCTTGCCCTTTTTCAATCGAACGAACAGCTAGTATGAGCTTTGCTGGCTTCATTCGAAGAAAATGCATCGCGCATTCGAATCCGAGCCCAGTGTTCGCTCCCGTTACTATCACAATGCGCCCCTCGAGGTCCTCGCTGACCAAGGGTAGGTCTAAGAACTGGTCGCGAATCCACTTGATGGAGCCGAAAGACATGGTTTCTCTGGAGAAAAGTGGAAAGAGGACTGTACTGGCAGGGATTATTTGTCTCATCACCAGTCCACCTATATACGCATCACTGTGCCGACATGACGTGTTCATCGGCCACAATATATACTGGCATGGCCGATGATCAGTAATCCATCAATCCCGGTGGGCGATTCAGTGTCGCACAATAGGGGCCTCATTTCAACCTGGAAAAAATGCGCAAATTTCCTCCTGTGCTAGCTGAGTGTATACCACGGTGCCACTGCAGCCTCACCAAAATGCATGCTTTTGCGCCGACGGCAAAGATCTGGAAAAGGCAAGGACGTAATTAATAATTGACAGTGCCTAGTGACTTGGCATGCAATGACGAAGCTTATGCATAATGCATAATAGGGACAAAACGAAGGAATGAAGGGTGCTTACGCGTATGGTCGATTCTTTCGGCGGACGTCCGACGGCGGTTTCCAGACAACACACGGAGTATTTTGTGTTGAGCTGCTGCTTTGCCTTCCTGTCTCGTCCCTTGTAGAATATTCTGGTATGATCCTAATGCGAACGTACTCACGCATGATGTCCACTTTAGCTCCAAGAAGGCCAGAGTTGAATGTAGGAGAATTGAGACATTGGTGCGTCTGAAGGCGAGACCGATGATACCACAGACATTTACAGACATTTCGCTGAGGGAACCCAAAATGGTTCTTCGAGCTACTCCAAAGTTCTTCATGGCTTCCAATAGTAACACGATCCACAAATGAAAGCAAAAGAAGATAATCGGGCCATCTATTACAAGCACGAATGACAATAAGCAAAGTAAAGGAGCGTAACAAGCAATCAGACAACTTGTTGAGGTTGTGCCGATCGTGTTCTCATATCTGGTTAATTTTGTAGTTTTATTCGTGCAGAAACCCATAAGCGCGCGATGGGATTGCTGGTCTAGATGTATTTCCGCCATTAATTGAAGGTGTGAGCGGTATCCACATCTCGACGAGCTCGTTCCACACATTATATTATCGGCAACTGTTTCAAAATTTGCAAGGGCTGCTACCCTATCCAAGTAAGGTCAATGGTCTACCTCAGGTTATGGTGGACAAGCTGATGGGCAAGCACTCACGGGTCAATCCTGCACGAGTTGACAAATGAGCCTGACGGGATTTCTTTTAACGCTGCCCATACGGTCCCAGTCTTTGCGAAGATGGATACTAGGACCCTAAGACAGGATGGTTAGAGAGGAAGCCGATAAAGTGTACAGCGTACTTGAAAAATAGGGCCCGGACGAATCCGCCCGCATCTGGACCTATCTCTGTGCGGCACAACCCAGGGTTGACAGCGGAAATTCCAGTAGCCTTCGGGAGCCTTGCTATCTTTTGAACGATGAAAATTTCAATGAGTTTTGTGACAGGGTACCGATCAAGACTGCGGAACTTTAGACCCGTTGAGATGGAATTTACTTGGGGCCCACAGAGGGTAGTCAGAGGAACTTTGAGGTGGTACTCTCGGGTGAACCGATTCACGAGGCCTCGAGTCCGTCTCCTGTTGTACCTCATACATCGGTGACCACACCAGAGTTCAAAACAGCTATATCAAGCCTTGGAAGGGTCTCAACTCTCTTGGAAAATGCCTGTACGCTGGCGAAGCTCGCCATATCCAACTTCTATACACCAGTGATGTCAGGAATTGTTTCCTTCGTCTGATTAATCATACGAAGAGCAGCGGCTTGCCCCTAGGCCCTTCTCAATCGAACGAACGGCTAGGATGAGCTTTGCTGGCTTCATTCGCAGGAAATGCTTAGCGCACGATCCCAGTGTTCGCTCCGGTTACTATCACAACGCGTCCCTCGAGGTTCTCGCTGACCGAGGGTAGGTCTGAGAATTGGTCGCGAACCCACTGGATGGCGCTGAACGACACGGCCCCTTTGGAATGGAAGAATTGAAAATATGGATGGTGTTTGGGTTTACTACTCTAACCTTCTTTCATATAAATTACGCAACGTTGCGCGAGTGCCGCTTACATGACGTGTTCATCGGCTGCAAGGCCTAAAGGGTAGCCGAAACTGATGCATGGCGTATCTTTCTCTGTACCCTTGAGTCAATTTGCCCCGCATGGCTGTCAATTCAAGGCGGGCAAACTGCTGCATAGTGGCGCAGTTCACACACGCAATAGAATATAACTCTACTGCAAGGACTGATACAAATGGCTGTGATTTGACATACAGGGGTCTGTGTGGACATGCGTGTTCAGTACAGTGGAAAGGGGCCGACTAAACCTCCGGTAGCCGACTAATCTTCCGGAACAAACAGAAAACCTCCGGCCGCATGATGAGAAGACTAGCCTTCTACACAGCTCAAAGGTTCAGAGAACAACATGGGTCCCGGAAGGTCTCCTGGTAAGTGACCGCCTCTCAACTCTGTCCTTGAGAGTCTCCATTTCTTCGATAATATTAGTGAGCATGTTCCTTTCCCAGTTGCCGAATATTAATCCAATGTGCATGTGGTTCCTGCCCATGTTGCGAGAGTCACGAGTGTAGCTGAGATTGGAGGGACCAGCTCTTGGATGTGGTGTAGATAGAGAGAACCGGGGAAGAATACCACTGCCATATAAAAGCTGTTTACAATGGATGGAGGGCCAGCAGGTTCAGTAATCCGTGGTGCTACGAAAACTATATTGTTAAAAGTATCATTGGTGTTCCCGCCCTCATTGTTACGGCTTCGTTGTTTCCTATAGGTTTTTATGGGAGCTGTTGCCTCGATCGTGTCATTATATCTGGTCAACTTGTATTCTCACGCTTTGTGGAAACCCATAAGTCAATGATGACAGGGCTGGTCAATAAGACTGTTTACATCACGGATAGTCAAATTAGGGCCTCGAGCTTGCGTCAAACTCATGCTTTGACGATGTCGGCCACTGAAGGTGCAAGCGACGTCCAAATCTCGACGAGTTCGTTCCAAACTTTGTCAACAACTATTTCAGACTGTGCAAGTTTTGACACCCTATCAACCCCAAGTCAATGGTCTATCATGGCTTAAGACGAATGAACACTCACGGATCAACTCTGCATGAGTTGACAAAAGAACCTGACGGTATATCCTTTAATGCTGCCCATACGTAATTCCTTGCCCCCATTTCTGCAGTCCTAGCAAAGACGAAGGAGATCGCCCTAAAATGGAAAGGTCAGAGAAGAAGCGACGAAATGCTCTAATATATTACGCGACTATGACCCCCATGAACACACCCATCTCTCGATTGAGTTCTGAACGGCAGAAAGCAGGATTGACGGCGGAAACAACAATTCCAGACGCCTTTGAGAGCCTGGCTATCTTTTGGACGATGAATACCTCGAGGAGTTTCGTGACATAGTACCGATCAGAACCGCGGAATCTCGCTCGGTCGTTGAGAGCGTTGATTGGCTTAGCGGCCGTGTGCTCTGGAAACGCAGCCACGTACTGAGCTGGGGAGTCGGTCAGTACTGGAGGAAGTAACGGCTGGCCCGCGCACCATCGCTGGATACGATGACGAGATGTGGCTTGAGGACAGTTGTTGTAGGAAGAGAGATGGTCCGCTGTATTGTGGGTAGCAACAGGACAGCTAAGAGACCTGTCGATATGACGTTGACTTGGAGGCTACAGAAAGTAGTCAGAGAAATCTTGGCACTCTCGGATTAGCCGACTCACGAAATCTCATATCCATCTCCTGTTGTGTCCCATACTCTGGTGTTCACACCAGAGTTCAAAACCACTATATCGAGTCTTGGAAGGGTCTCAACTCTCTTGGCAAATGCTTGTACGCTGGCAAAGCTGGCCATATCCAACTGCCATACTTCGACGATGTCAGACCTTGTCTCCTTCGTCTCGTCGATCATGCGAAGGGCGGCTTCTTGCCCTTTCTCGATCGAACGAACGGCTAGTATGAGCTTTGCTGGCTTCATTCGCAGTAAATGCATTGCGCATTCGAACCCGAGCCCAGAGTTCGCTCCTGTTACTATCACAATGCGCCCCGCGAGGTCCTCGCTGACCAAGGGTAGGTCTAAGAACTGGTCGCGAACCCACTGGATGGGGCCGAACGACATGGTATCTCTGGAGAAAAGTGGAAGGAGGACTGCTGGGCTTATTTGTCTCATCGCCAGTCCACCTATATACCCATCGCTGCGCCGACATGACGTGTTCGTCGGCTACAATGTAAAACCCGTGACATGGCCGATGGGCCATGGTCACGTCCATCAATCCCAGTGGGCCATTCAGTTTGGGCAGCACGCGGTTTCCAGACAACACATGGTGTATTTTGTGTGCCTTTCCTCCCTGTCTCACTCCGTGCAGAATGTTCTAGTATGGTCCTACTGCAAACATGAACAACTAATAGAAGCGTCGCAGCCCAGATCAATCCGGAGGCACCCAATAACATCGTGGCTTGATGATATTAGCCTGACGAATGGAGTGATCTCGATTGTGGAGTGGGGTGCTCGTATCTGCTGTGACGTTGATTTTCCCATGAAAAACGGGCACGGGCGCCCGACAATCCTCTTATCACAAGAAGGCCAGAGTCGAATGAAACAGAAGACGTCGGTGCGTTTGAAGGCGAGACATGCAGATGATACAACAAAATTAAATTTATCAGACATTTCTCCGAAGGACACCAAAATGGTTCTTCGAGCTACTCCAGTGTTCTTCGTGGCTTCCAATAGTAGCAAGGTCCACAAACGAAAGCAAAAGGAGATGGTTGAAACATTCTATAACAAGCACGCGGACTGAGGATATGAATGACGACATGCAAAGTAAAAGGAGCGTGACAAGCAATCAAACAGCCTGTTGAGGTTTGTGTCGATCGTGATCTTATATTTGGTTAATTTTGTAGTTTCATTCTCATAAGCGCGTGATGAGACTGCTGGTCTAGATGATATGTACATATTTAACGGTGCAATTGGTTAAAACAAGGCTTGAACCTGCATTCAACTTATGCCTTGACAATATCCGCCATTGAAGGTGCGAGCGGTGTCCACATCTCGACGAGCTCGTTCCAAACCTTATCGGCAACCGTTTCGGAATTCGCAAGGGTTGCTACCCTATCCAAGTAAGGTCAGTGGTATACCTCAGGTTATGGTGGACAAGCTGATGGGCAAACACTCACGGGTCAATCCTGCACGAGTTAACAAATGAGCCTGACGGGATCTCTTTTAACGCTGCCCATAGGTAGTTCCTGGCCCCCATTTCCCCAGTCCTTGCGAAGATGGAGATTAGGACCCTAAAACATGATGGTTAGAGAGGAAGCCGATAAAGGGTATAGCTTACTTATAAAATAGGGCCCGGACGAATCCGCCCACATCTTGACCGATCTCTGTGCGGCACAACCCAGGGTTGACAGCGGAAACAATAATTCCAGTGGCCTTCGAGAGCCTCGCTATCTTTTGAACGATGAAAATTTCAATGAGTTTCGTGACAGGGTACCGATCAAAACCGCGGAACTTCGCCGGGTCGTTGAGAGCACTGATTGGCTTGGGGGCAGTACTTTCTTGGAATCTTGCCAAATAGTGGGCTAAGGAGTTGGTTAGTACAAGCAACGACGCCAAGGATCAGCGCACCATCGCTTGAGACGATGACTAGATGTGGTTTGAGGACACTGGATATAAGCGGAGAAGGAAGAGACTGTGTCCTCTGCATACTGGGTAGTAGCAGGACAGCTAATAGACCCGTTGAGATGGAATTTACTTGGAGCCTACAGACGGCAGTCAGAGAATCCTCGAGGTACACTCGGGTTAGCCGACTCACGAGACCTCGTATCCATCTTCCGTTGTATTCCATGCATCGGTGACCACACCAGAGTTCAAGACAGCTATATCAAGCCTTGGAAGGGTCTCAACTCCCTGGGAAAACGCCTGTACGCTGGCGAAGCTCGCCATATCCAACTTCCATACATCAATGATGTCAGGCATCGTTTCCTTCGTCTGATCGATCATACGAAGAGCGGCGGCTTGCCCCTTCTCAATTGAACGAACGGCTAGGATGAGCTTTGCTGGCTTCATTCGCAGGAAATGCTTAGCGCATTCGAATCCGATCCCAGTGTTCGCTCCGGTCACTATTACAACGCGTCCCTCGAGGTTCTCGCTGACCGAGGGTAGGTCTGAGAATTGGTCGCGAACGAACTGAATGGCGCTGAACGACATGGTTCCTTTGGAATGGAAGAAGTGGAAGGATAGGTGGTTTTGGGGTTCATTACTCTATCCTTGTTTCATATAAATTACGCAACGCCGTGCGAGTGACGCTTACATGACGTGTTCATCGCGTGCAAGGCCTAGAGTATGACCGAAACTGATGCATTGCGTATCATTCGCCGTCAATGGCCCCGCAGAGCTGTCAATTCAAAGCAGGCGGACTTCTGGTGGCGCAGTTCGCACGTGCATTATAAGTCTACTGCAAAGACTGACTGTGATTTGTCATACAGGGGTCTGTGTGAGCATGCGTGTTCATTACAGTGGAGAGTGGCCGATTAATCCACCAGGTGGCTGACTAATCTTCTGGAACAAACAGAAAACCTCAGGCCGCATGGTGAGAAGACTAGCCTTCTGCACTGATCAAGGGCTCATAGAACGACATGGATCCTGGAAGGTCATCTGGCAAGCGATCTCCTCTCAACTGTGTCCTTGAGAGTCTCCATTTCTTCGATAATATTAGTGAGCATGTTCCTTTCCCAGTTTCCGAATACAAATCCATTGTAGAAAAATGTGGTTCCTGCCCATGTCGCGAGAGCCGCGAGTGTAGCTGAGATTGGAGGGACCCAGCTCTTGCATGTGATGTAGGGAGAACCGGCGAACACGAGCACTAAGACTACCACTGCCAGATAAAAGTACGCAAGCTGTGTCTGCGCCCTTGCTTGAGATAGTCGATATTCTTGAGTGAGTGCTCCAATGGCGGTCAGCAACGCCTCTCCTGACATCTCCGTCGCTCCCCTGACCACCCGTTCCTCGCTCACCGAGGCTGCTCTGTCAGGAGGTACACCGTTTAGGACGCTGTTTACGGACAGAGAGGGCCCGGATTGCTCTGCTCTCTTGATGGCGAACACCGCTTCCAATCCGAAATGATCTGAGTATGAGAAGCCATGCCCAGGCACCATCTCCGTGAAGACGACTTTAGTCTCCTGCACGTCCAGATGCGGGCCTCCATGTGGTTTCGGAGAGTGGAAAAGGATGTAGTCCAGCCGCTTCCCCAACCACTTCCTTGCTATCCCTGATAACTGTTTACCCTGGGACCACGAATTGAGGGGCGAATCGGCTGTCATCCCCCATAGGTCAATAGCACGTGCAGCCGCTCCAATTTCGTTCCTCCGTGGTGGTGAAAATGGTGGTTGAGGATGTGTAGCTGCCCAAGCATCGGTCAGGTTGGCATGGCCAATGATGAGTTGCATAGGTAGCGATGAAGGGAGTGAGTTATAGTCCCCTGTCTGTCCTTTCTATCAATAACGCACAAGGATGGAGAACAACGTGAACCTTACGCAAATGACATGCCGTCCTTGAGCGAGTGAATTACGAACGAGCTTCGCCATCTCCCAGGCGTTCGATATTCTGGTAGCTCTGTTGAGCTCTGGTCCTTCATCGGCACCTATAGCACAGAACTGCGAGGCGCCAGTCAGATATGCATGCATCCTCGTCCCCCAAACGGAACGCATACGTGGGTGTTATAAACCTCGACTTCTCCCAGGACTGGATGGTCAATGAGGACGCTCGCACACGCCTTTCCGGCTATCCAATCTCCCCCAGTAACGTCTATCGGTGAACCCTTGCACGAGAATGGCCATACCGAGCTGGCAACAATAGGATATCTCGAGAATATCGCCAATCCAGAACCAAGAGCCCCACTACCCCATGTAGGCCCAAAATGATTAGTTCATGGTACACATAGAGCGAGAGGTGGCCGACTGACGTGTTAAAGAACTTTGACCAGCGGAAACGCGACAAGAGTTGTTCCTTGACGGCCCCATAATCCGCCCAGAGCTCTTGTAGGCCTATTATGTCGTAGTTTGACTTGGCCAATGCATCGCTGATTGCGCGAATCCGTTCGTGGCGTTTCTTCGAGACATACTTCAATCCCCTGTGTCACTAATCAGTGTTTTTGAGGTCACTGAAGATGGGGACGACATGCCAGCAGTTTAAGGTAAGGACACGTAGGGTCGTGGGATCGGCCATTTGGGGGGTCAAGTTCCAAGTAGCTCGCTGTTTTCTGTGGACTGGGTGTTATGTAAGCAACCGCCATCCTAACACGCACTGCGGAAAAGAAAAGAAAATGTTGGCGATCCGAAACCACCTAATACATACATATACCAACGCAACCTTAAGGAGTCGGGTTTTCTCTATGATCCAGGATTTCGGCTTTCGGCCCCCCAGCGATGTGAACCAAAAGACTCCTAAACTACAGTAAATGGTATATCTTAGCAGCCGAAAAGTGGCTCCTTGTCATTTCGAAAACACGACGCAATTTCGATTTGTCCCAGAACACTCGAATAACGGTGCTTTTCGACTTCTCCCGCGCGGCGAACAGCAGACACCCAAACGACTCTACCGTCTACAACAAGGGCACTGAATCATTGGAGCTCGTGGCCAGGATAAAGAATAGAGAATTCGATTTGGGGAATCAAGACCTCCCTATCACACTTTATATTTCACCCATCCTACTAAAATACGCCACCATCTTCCCCTCGAGAGGGGGATGCTGTTATGGCGCGAGCCGATTGGTCTGATCCACAGGCACTCGCAAGTACCCTAGCGAGCCGCTGACAAGCCCAGATGACCAGAACACCGTATCACCGGAGGGAAAGTGCCAGGTGGCACAATAGGCTGGTGATATGATGTTGAAAGACCATACATTACGATCCTCCGGGAGGCCCGACCCCGACAGTAAACATCACAACAGCAAGGCTCGTATTTGGTCAGAACCTTCCTTGCTTTGGTATTCGTGGATGCATTTTTTGACTCGCAATATACACTACAAATGGACACACGCCCAATCGAATTCAAACACTTTTTATCCTACTTTCATGTGAAAACTGCAATCGTTTTGCGAAAAAGCAAACCCCAACAGAGTCCCATCCGAAATTGGCCTAGATTTGTGGGACCAATCTCAACTCAAACACTGCACTCTTCCAGATGTGCAACGGATGTATAGCAAATCACAAAGGCGTTCCTGGCTGGGTTAGTGTTAATTATGGCCCGATAAACCCTCCCCCTATCGAGCTTGGGAGTATATTCTGCTGAGAGAACTGGTCCATTGTGGTATACATATAGGTAACAAGAGAGCAGCTAGCAACCATTCAATAGTCATCACCCCTCGAGACGACTTCTTTTCGCGTTGGTCTCAGCAATATCGTATGTTCAAACTGTCGGGTGTAAATGAGTTGAAGCTTACTTGTAAGTGCACCGGACTCACCTGTGCTGTTTGTGATCCGCGGATATCACAGATCGGGGGATAGTCCTGGACGATACCATTGGAGACAAGGTGGTTCAGCTACAATAGAGCGAGAAGAGGTACTGTCAACATCCCAGTATCAAGCAGGCAACGAAACGCAGAAACGTACTCCCATCAAGTACTTGGTTTCTCCGAGTCTGTCCAAATACCGACGACAGAAGGGCAGAGTACCAAAGTTGGCATTGATGGTTTTGAGTAGAGACTTTGCTGTTGTCAGACGCAGTGGTATGTGGGGCGCATCTGCGATTTTAGCGTAATGTGAGCAATCACCCTGCCGAGCAGTTGAGTAGCGTCGTTAAGAATGAGAGAGTTCGACATACGGATTCATGGACTCGACCGCGGCCTGTAGAACCAAAGGTCTCGATGGCGAAATACTCCCCTTCCTCCATCTTCGTCTGATCGTTGGTCTTCACGATCGGGACGGACTTGTCGCCATGTATCCTATACCGGTGTATCGAGTGGCCATTGAGGTTCTCTATGCACTTCACTATTGTTGGTTAGGGATGCGGTAGTAATGGATGATACCTCGACCTACCTCGGTAGGTATCAGTCCCGACAACAACCTCATAGGACTCCATTGTCTCCTGTATCGCTTCTCCAATTTCTCCCAATCGTGCATCAATACCGGATACCTGGAGAGTGTCACCGAGGGATACAAACACAGACTAATCAACTCACCCGAACACCAGTGTCCGTTGCCTCACGGACAGCTTGCAATAGCTTCTCGTACGTCGGTTCCCATATCATGGTGAATGCAGAATCTACGATCCGGCCTTTGACGTGCACTCCAAAGTCGACCTTGAGTACATCGCTCTGCTGCAAAACTGCGAAGTAGAAAATCAGCAAATAATTGCTTGAGGAGGACATTATAAGGATGAGACACACTCTGCTTGTCGCCCGCATTTGGCGAGTAGTGGGCCGCGATGTGGTTCACATTCAAGCCAGTGGGGAAACCGATGCCTGCTTCGAAGTCATCGCCCTCTACAAGAGATCGTGTGGCATTCTCGATGTTCTCCGCAATCTCAGTCATGGATATGCCGGGTTTAATCATTCTCTGTGCATATGCGCGAACTTGTCGATGAACCTCCGCTGCCTTACGGATGTTGTTGTATGTATCCTCTTCGATCTCCATTGTCATTCGTTCGAGGTATCTCTTCTCTTCATTTGTTGTCCGCCATGCATTGCTATCATTGGATCTGGTAAGCATCGAGTACTTCGGGGGGTCAACAGTCTCGCGCAATAGCCGAGCGTTTTATGTTAAATTACAGCTGAGAGTGTAACCGATATTCGAGTGTCAAGCTCCGTAAGAGCCAAAGTTTCGGTGAGCAATTGTCTTGGCACTGAGAGGGAGGGTGTGAAGAAGGCAAAGCGAATGGAAGCTGATATGTTAATAGCGTGGACACATACTCATTGGGGTACTCCTGAATTTCACCCTCTGGATAGTTGCCATCCGGGAAGAGCTTGCTGAGGCCGATTGTGGGTGGATCTGTCTGCTTTCCGGGCTCTGATTTTGCTTTCTTCTTCTTTTTCTTCGGTTTTTTCTTTTTCTTGTGCTCGCTAGCGCCTAAATTTTATTGTTAATTTATTCCGTGGCGGAACAGCCATCCGATGGCACAAACCGTTGGGCGCTTCGACCTGCTCGTCTTCAGAGTGTTCCTCATCATGGTCAACGTTGGCTGGAGGCCGTTGGGGCACAGGCGCTGGCTCAGCGGGCGCCTTGTCTTCTGTGGCGGGCATTTGAGGTTAAGCGGACGGATTCAAGATTCAAGAAAAGAACGAGCCGGGGGTGTGGTGGTTGGAGCAACACGGCGCTTGGTTTCGCTCTGATGTTCGAGGGGGATATGAACGCACTCTCCAAAGTCCCACGGTTTCAATCACAACCAGCCTCAGACCAGCCACCTCAACTTGGACCTCTGCTGAACAGCAAACAGCTCTCAGTCCTGTAGCAAAAGAGCATTAGCAGGTTCCATAAATAACACAAATAAATACTCTTTCAGTACTAGCACTGTGCAGAACGGGTGACAACCAACCCGCCTATCGTTCGTTCCACAGGGCGGTCTCTCGGTTGCGGTGGCCATGTCACAAGGTTGTACTGTACATGTCCCAAAGCAAGCAAGATACTTTTTTTGTCTTCATACATTCCCCAGCATCTAGCCGGACATACTCGGCGTTTGACGCCTAAAGGTTCCTTGTTACTGCAATCCCGGACTTAACGGCCTATAAGCCGTTACGAGAAGAATATCCAGGACATCCAATGGTAAAGATAGCCTCTCAGTATTATATTCTCGTTTCCACAATTCAGCAGACTCGATTATCCTGCAGGTTCGGAAATGTGTAACGTATCCGTTTGAGCGCTCCATTGAAACGAATCAGAGTTCGTTGTCGCACAATGGGACGGTCGTAGATGGGACGACCTGATACCTTACTTGCTCCCTCTCCTCGGTTTTCAGCAATAGTCTCATAGCTGGGAGGAGCGGATAGATAGACGACGCCACTCAGCATGTCGGAGGTTGACCAAAGTTCAGAAAGTTTAAAGACGATCATCAGGACTGCACAGCAACTGAGATGGATCCGCCTATCTGCCCTTGTCTTGGTATTCTGGGATCATAGTAAGTATTCTTGCTTCCTATGATCAGCGGATAGACGTCCATCGACTGCTGAACAATTGCCACTAGTCATCTGCCTTGACAAAGAGGTACGTTTCACTAGCACTCCTACGCAGGCCATGCGCACTCATACAACTCACTCTTAGGTTGAGTTTGTTTGGGTCCGTAGTCGGAAGCCATCGCGATTGCAAGTGGCTCATGCACACCCCACATCAGAAACGTCCATGGACCCGTTTTACCATGATTTATACGATGGCAAGTGCTACACGATTAGTTTCTCCGCTACGCGCAGATTCTAATGATCCACAGATCCGTTATGGTCAATTGGTTGGCCTAACCTTTTACGTATGCGGTAGGCCAAAGGTTCGTTTTAGAAGGCGAATTAGCTTATATCCAATGCAGGTTTTCTCCATCCAAAGCCATCAAACTTGTTGTAAGTTGGCCCCGTTCTCCTGAAAGACAGGGGTTTTTGACATATTCCACTCACGGCAGTTGTAGGTGGTTCAAGCAACTCTTGAACTGTGCCTGAACAATGCTTTCAGGCGTTGTGTGGGCCATGTTTGAAGGCTACTCAGGTCTGGGCCCACCTCTGCAGGCTCAAGCCCGCTTACCTAAAGTTCAGGTTCTTTCTCGACCGCATCTTTCCAGCGTGAGACCAAAAATCGCCTCCTTCTACAAACAAATTGTATTCACATGACCGCACAGTTGTCCTCGCAGCCCGAGTATGGGTTTTGTACGGAAAGTAGGCTCAGCCCTCTCTTTCACCTTCGTATCCACTGATCCTCCACCAGCTCAAAGGTGCAAATGATTTGCGGACTATTTGTCGAGGCTGAAACCTCGCACAGCGAATGTTTTTTGTCCTCGCAGTCGGCTTGGGCGTTTCTCTTGCCGGTATGCTCACTGTGTGGGCCCTTCACACTCCCTTCGCAATCTCCAGTATGAAAATTTATCTCAAACACTCCTAGTTTATGTACCTGAATCACTCGTTAGTCACTGCCCAACTGGGGGACTTAGATTTCTATGTATGTCACGAAACACGAGCAGCGCCACATATCTGGCTGTACGTCGTCGATTTACCATCTATATTAGTCAGGTAACTCTTTATTACAGATTTTGGGTGTTTCCTCTAGGTTGGTGATCGACAAGAGCACGACACTAATACAGCATGATTCTAACTGCTGACGATAAGTCAGCTTACGATACTCTTGTTTGTGTATTGGCCATTTGCAAAGGCTACAGCACGTATCGAGCCAATCTTGGTTCGAGGATGTTCTTAATGCTATCCATGGTTCGGTAGGTCTCTGTGGCTAAAAGCCCTTACTGCCTCCTCGCATACCTAATGCCCCTTCAGAGATTCAGTGCTTTATTTCATCGCAATTTCGATAGCCGACCTTACCGTAATGCTAATGTGGCTTATGAGCGGGGGCGAAGGTGTACGTTAGCATCTTCATTCAAAGTTTGATGCAACTGACGAGTACTTTTTTAGGTCATTATGAAAGCACCAATAACATTCGCGGGGGTGATACCTCTCATCTTGTGCTGCCACTTAATCCTAAACCTTCGAGAGGGCTATCACCAGCCATCGACTACCACGACGACACAAGATGTGGAGCTCTCCAAATTTAGTTCCGGTTTACATGATCCACACGTCAACCGTGGGTTAGATTCGATGGGTCACCCGAGAATATTCTCTGGTAAGCGATTGGTTGCTCCCCAATTCCGGCCATTCATTTTATTCCTTATAGCGATCACCAGTCCCGGCAGTGATGAGTAGAGTCACCCATCATTGTATGTTCGTTGTCCTTGTTTGATATGCTTGGGGAACCTTAGAGTCTGCATCAGACCCGATGGTACTTTGAACACGTCCCTTCCAGTTCTTCGTCTTCTTGCACTATGTACAGTTCTCAATGTCCCCTTGACCGGTCACAATATGACAATCTTCCTTCTTTGCCCCTTTGCTCTACTTCCTTAGCTAGCTCCACATTCGTTCTCGACTCTGACCCAGAGCCCGTGGTGCGTTCCTTCGAGTCTAGATTGGACATACATATTCGAATTGTGAGAGCTTCAGCGCTCCGATTGTTACAGGATCATATGGCCAGGTTATCACATCACCACGTCGGCTATATAAGGTCTCGATCTCTGTGTTTTGTGCCCTCACGCGTTTGTAGCGGGCCCCAACAGACACGGGTAGTTTCGTAATATCAGTCTCGCGGAAAGTCGCAACAGGAGCGGAGTAAAGCTAACGAGAATCAATTGCAAGCATCAACATTCCAATCGGAGCTCCTGGTTTCCTGCCCATGTCCTTCTATTACTTCATCATACTGTGCAAAGTCGAAGACAACACCATGTTTGTTGCATTCGTTCTTTAGGGCGATCAATTCATCTTTGGGAACGCCCAATAAGCGCTCCCTGACCCACATACGAAGCTTCCATTCCTTCAACTGGGGCAGAATGCGCCTCTGTACCACCTGCCGCATCGCAGCGAGTTCCCCCGCGGACCAAAACTCCATGAAAAGGTCGTCAAACCTTCCAAGGGAACGATCTCCTTCGTAGGACCCTATAAAGTTCACTCTTGTTGCAGTAAAGCGCTGCAACGTCTTCGCACAAGCTGCGTTCGCAAGATTATCCAATATATTTGGACCGTGGCAACAAGCAAGAGCTTCCAATTTGTGGCAATGCTGCAATGCAGAGAGGACGACCCGCGAGTCCCGACATCCCAGGCAACGGAATTCCCTGAGCGAGGGCCCTATGCTGGGCAGGGCTCGAAGCAAAGACGCTATGGCATCCGGTAAAATGTAATACGTTTGGAGAATTTGCAGAGAATTTTTAGAGTTGTGAAGGAGCCAGTCGTAGCTCTGGAACCCGATAGAGCGAGCATCCGACACAACGAATGAGTGAAGTTGGCAAGGTGGGTAGGGTATGTCATCGATTGTATCACTCGATGTGCCCCTGATATCACCGATGGACAGTGTATGGAGAGCTGGCATCAGTTGTAGAATAAGACAAAATGATCGCAATGGGATCCGATCGTAAAAGTAGCTACTACCGATAAGAAGCGTTGTTAGTTGCGGAAATGTTCTGATGGAAGTTGGGGGGGTAGACGGAGCAACATCAAGGCCACGTCTCCACCTGTGAAAGACAAGTCGAGTGAGCCGAGGACAGGTTGCTAGTGTCGTGACCACAGTCTCGATTGAGATGCCACACGAGCATTCTTTAATTGGGTCACACGTCTCGCAGTACCTTTTTCCAGCCTCGATACTGGTCACTCTGCTGGTCACCCCGTCAATTTCTAGAAGGTTCTCCACGGCTGTCTTCCCTGCAGACGAATTCCAGCATAGATGCTCTTGCAAGATGGGCTGAGCTACTGCTCTCCACCACTGACACACAAGACAACACGCCCGCAAGTGGATCTGAGCGCGAGAGCTCCGCAGGGGTGGCGAATGGAAAGGGACCTCGAAGGGCCATAAAGCCTTTAACTTTGAGACCTCATCTTGCTCTGGCTCTATTAGCCATTCGAGTATCTCTACGAGTACGTCGTACGGCACGCTGGCCATTCGGAGTCGAGGTGCTGAGAAAGCAATGTGACAGGTGTTTGATTAACTAGATCGATTGATTGTTGTGCGACGGCTTTGCACTGTCTTAATACTATACCTTTGGAGCATAGTCCTCACAAGGAAATAGCCATATAGAGGTGTGTCACTGGCTTGCGATTTGGCAGAACTCGCAAAACGGTGGTTTGGTTTTATACATGGCGTAGACTCAATAGGTAACCCGAATAATGTTATTTTTGATAATTTATCAACTTTAAATGCTCCCTGATAAAACTATGAACACCCCTGAACGCGGTGACGTTTTGAATCAATGCTAGATTTGCGCACGTATCCAACGGAAAGTTTTGATTTTTGAAAGACTGACTGTTCAGGCTATCTCTGGACATGGCTAGGGTTCGGGGAATGAGTGAGAATTGGTGAATGCTGGGTGTGACGGGGTTTGCATTGGGCCGTACACGATAGGCGTCTTGGGGGTGAGATAAACCCGTCTATCTCCCCGAGGAGCTCTGCAAGGAAACTTAACTTACATAGTGACCCACCTTCTCAACGTCTCCGGATTTGGGGCGGGGAAAAAAAGCAAAATGGAAATGGGTGGCATTGAAACACAAAAGGACCAATGTTGCGAATCGGTTCGCGTGGCGCCAAACAGGCTTCTGCGACAGTTTGTCTGAGCAACTCAGTAGAGGAAACCTTCAAAGAAACAGCTATCATAGAACCCCGGTCAGAAGGCATTATACTATAAGCGTAATTCCATCATTAGAGCGGTCATGTGTCGTAAGGGTCACTATCGTTCGAAAAAAATGGAAGTGCAAGGCGTTGGAAGCGTGAAGTGCGTGGTAGCACCAGGCTAAAAGAATTAGGATGCTGAAGAGGTCGAAGCGGGAGGTATCGGGTCAGGGTCAGGTCCGTTCCCTGCATTTACAGGGACACCCGGAGGCAAGGTGGGAGTGCTGATGGGCTTAGTACCCGCCGGCGCGCCTGGAGCAGGTGTGGGTGCGGGGACTGGTGCGGGTGCGGGGCTGGGGGCGGGGGCTGGCGCCGGAATTGTGGGCGTTGGTGGAGGGACAAAGTCCCAGGAGCCAGGAAGGAGTGCGATTGGCAAGAGCCAGGTCGCGCTCAGGACGACACCCTGTCCCTTGTCGAAACTCTTCACCGCATCCCAACTCCAGGAGACGAACGCGCCAATATAACCGATAATTGGCGCGATCGCCTTCAGAACAAGTACAACGGCCATTAGTTCTAGTGGCAACCCACTAGGTACGTGGTCGAGGATCCACTGAAGTGCAGTGGAAATGATGTGGGCTTTCTTCGCTATGTTAATGCTCTTGTCATCCAGGACCTTCATCATAGGTGGTGGAATCCAGCTATAGTCCGGCGTACCAGTCACTCGAGACTCGCAAAGAAATTGAAAATAAGAAAACTCACATTCTGTAACCCCACCATGCACAATGTACGGAAATCTTGTCTGAGCTGGGAATCCAAACACGAACTTCCTTCGTAGGTGATGGTGATGGGGTGGTGGGCGTAGATTTGCCCCACTTCCAAGGGGGCCACCATCCAGCGGCTCTGATGACGCCGGGGTCCGCGTCCAAGTGATTCAGTGGCACTTGAACTAGCCTGAACTCCGCTAGCTCAACTTTGGTGTTCTCATCGATGATCAGCGGTGCACATAGCATGATGCTATTGTCGGGATGCGCCATGCCGGCGCTAGCCACGCTGGCTGTTGATGATGCAGAGACCGCATTGGTGTTATCCGTGAACGAGAAGGAGACAAGGTCCAATACATTCCACACCGATGGTTGACCACCCGACCCGCCCATGATGGCAGGATCGGAGAGCAAAGAGAAGAGCTTGGTACCTTGGATCTCGTCGATTGGGTCACCATCTGTGTTGCCAACTGATAGGTTGGTATTGGGGTAGAACGGAGGAGCAGCTGTGAGGAGATCACGGATGCGCTTCACGATTGCCTCCGGTGATGGCTCGGTAGCCCCTGTTGCACTACCTCCGTTCCCTTGCTTGGATACACCCGCGACCTCTGAGACCGTGAGTGGCGTTCCAGATACCGCGGGGGCAGGTGCAGCGGCTGGCTTGGATTTCTCCTTCCCACCAAACCACTTGATTTTTCCACCCATACTCATTCTCCTCTTCTCCTCTCTCTTACTCTCTGCAGCTGCTGGCGAGGGACTGACCTCGGGCACTGCTGCCGTCCCCGAATCTGCCTCCTGCCTATTCTCGTCGACCTCAATCAAGGTCCTTGCGATCCCAGAACCTGGAGTCGCAGACCCTTCGACCTCGGATGCATCCTCCTTTGTGCGTGCGAGATCGAGCGAGGTGCGTGACTTGAAGGCCTGTTTGCTGAGGATGCGCTTCAAAGGGTGTGTCTTAGGGGGTGGACTAGAGCTCATCTAGCTAGCCTATAAACAGAGTAGACAGCAGCCGTGCAGGAACAAGGAGAGAGGGATGAAGAGTGAAGAAAGGAATGATCACGAGAGTGTGTGGTGTCAGACGCCAGTTTCCAGGTCCGCCAGTTGCAGCCTCAGCTGTTCCGTCGTTCGTCAGCATGGACTGGACGACGGCGCAGGCAAGTACCCTCGTTACGAGTGGCTGCAAGGTGATGTCGGCGTCGGTGGATGATCAACCTACCTCTGAGTATCGCCGAGTACGAGTGCATCGTATTCCCAAGGTTACCCGTACTACTCGCATCTAGGTGTCTTCCCAATATAACTGATGTGTATCTAATATGATATGAGGTGGTCTATGACATTCCTGCCTGCCAGATGCCATGAGAATGAACATTATTAATAATGTTGGATGTGAGAAGAAAACCTCGCCAAAGGGATCTTCTCTGTCTCTACGCAGCTGTGCGGCCCAAACAATCCAGCTGTTGCGTGGCACATGTACACTCTGCTCTGCACACAGATTTCCACACTTCGCCAATACCCGCGATGATCTGCCCGCGATGAACCGTCGTATATGAACCGTCATGTCATGGTCATGTTTCACCTATGAAGTAGCCGCGACATATGGCTCCCACTACGACCGCCCGGCGACTATAGATAACGTTATTGTATTTGAAACCCATCAAGCATACCTGGACTCCTAAGGTGTCATGAGGTGGCGCAATTTCTCTACCCTTAATATGGGCGTTTTGGTGATGGGATTTTCTCTTCCTCTTTGGGATGACGTCCGCCGTAGGCTAGATGAAATTCGACGATTGATAGGGACAAGCTTAAGGGACCTCCCATGCTCATGCTGGCCCGTAATACAAATACAGAAAAGATAATGGTTGCAATAAGGCAGTTACAGCCTATCGAAATGTCTGTCCTTTATTGACCCGATCCCCGAAGTCTGACGTGGTAATTTACCAGAAAGTCTGATACAGCGGTAGGGGATAGAACCGAGCCGACAACCGGCAGCGGATAACGGAAAGCAGCTGCGGACACGACATCGGGTAGCCATATCGTAAATGGAAATGTGGTGTGGTCCTGTGCTGGGCGGCGTGGCTGTGAAGGTGAAAACGAACGTGTCGGATGTGCCAAAACCGGCAGCACACGCTTACGGCATCCGTTTCTAAATCGGGTTGGTTTGCGTACTTCGGGCAATTCGGGGCGCGCTTCCTCAGATTCTTTTGGGTACTGCAAACCCCAACGTGTCCGCGAAGGCAAGCGAAGGCCAGTCAAGGCCACTGAAGGCCAAGGGAAGGAGAATTGAGCCTGATCATCTGGGCTGGTGCGTGGTGCTTTCTTTGACAAGCCGTATTCTAAGAAGGTTTTCAGTACGAACGCATCAAGCCGCTGCAACCCGTCGCCCGATCGCGCTTGCCCCTCGTGTGCCTTGAAACTGGAAACCACCTACGACCCATGCTCGCTTCAGATGCTGTGCTTCCTGCCGTTTCCGAAGACATCCCCGAGGCGGTTCCTCCACCCTTTTTCTTTCAAACGGCTTGCTTCCTCTCTCCGCGCCCGCGCCTCCTCCCCATCGCCCTCAGTTCATGCCCAGCACGACAACTGGCACGACCATCCACCAGCTTATCCACTCGAGTCCCACTGTAACGTCAATACACGGGTTGGGACCCACCACCCAACGCTAACGTCCACGATACGAGCCAAGACAAACGACATTGCCGCTTTCCAACTCTCTCTTTCTCTTACTTTCCACGCCTCGACACGTCTATATTCGCTGTACCATACCTTCTCCAATCCTCCTGATCCATTTTCATTCGCGCGTGTCACGGCCTTGCAAGCCGCGTTCAACTCGAGCAAGAAATGGCTATTGATGCCCTCACTCAACGAGCATACTTTGCCTTGAACCTCCTTGGAGGTGCCGCGATGCTCCTCCTCCTCGCTACACTCGCCATTCCTGGCCGCAATCCACTCTTCAGTCGCTCACGAGTCGCCACCCTGACCTCCCTGTGTTTCTCGAGACTCATATCTGTCGTTTTTTCCTGCTTGCTGTGCGTTCTCCCCCCTAGCGCGCTCAATCTCGTCTCGTCGATGAAACTTAGCACCCCCACAGTTTGTTTTCCGGCACGGTCGCCGGACCACCGCCATCGGATTCCCTTTGTATTGCCCAAGCTACCCTCATTGTATCAACAAAGTCACCCTTACTCTCGTTCACAACTTTCACTTTCGTTCTCTATGTGCGTAGTCTCCACTCCTCTCGCACCACCCACTGATCCGCATCGGCTCTAGCTCTGGATTCTAATCTCGTCTCGGGACCCGGAAAGACCTTTGGCCACATCCCCCAACCTCGCCCTCATCATCTTTCCCTACCTCTTTTGGACCTTCTTAGTGATAGGGTCGTTGACGGTAAGAATACGCCGCGAATAGGGGAGACAACAGCTAATTTTCATTCAGCTCGCAGTTAAGGGGACAACCAGCGTTGAAAGGAGCACATTCTACTGCACTATTAACGACACGGACCGTATCTTGTGAGCAGTCTCTGAATCATGGTTTGGAAGGCGGTGCTCAATCCCGAACTCGAACTCAGAACGAAGACTACCTCTACCCTATCTGCCGTAATATACCTACTTGCACTGGTATTCTTAGTATCAGTCCTCGCACTTTTCCACAGACGAAAACCTTCTCTTCATAATCCTCCGGCGCCATTTAAAGGTCATGTCAACATACGACTCGGTATATTAGCACTGTACTGCCTTTTATTCGCTGGGTGAGCTATTGTCTCTACTTTCCTTGACTGCCCGTATCTTGACGCTGTCTCTCAGACTTGCAATCTTCGACGCTGTCGACTACACGAAGCCAGTGATGGACATGCTTCGAGCGCTTGATGGAGTCCTGATATATGCGATTTTTGGCTCGCAGCGATGGGTGATAGGGACATGGACAGGTTGGTTCGGAATCCCGACATCGGAAAGCTCGATTCATCGTCCTTGGAGTCACCCTCATCAGAAGGGGCCCAACCCCTCGCCAATTATATTCGGTGATTCGATGGCCAGCCGTCACAGCACCCCTCGACAAATTGCCAGTCAAGTTTTCCGGAGTACTGGACAATCGGGGAAGGCTGCCAGGTTACTTGGGTTCAATGGACTGCCATCGGAGATTGTTCCGGCGGGAGTTACCCCAGAAACTGCGGAAGATGCACAAATTCGCCAATGGGAAGAAGAGACGGCTAACCGACGATTCCGAGCGTTGAATATCGCCTTGGGATTGGAGACTCCTTCGCCACAGTCCGCCGCTGAGCTAGCCTTGGGCAAGCACACGCCTTGGACTCACATAATGGCAGCCAGCATTGCGCCCATGTCACCTGCACGGCACGAGTCACCGTTCGCCTATCAGGGAAATCTCGTGCAGCAGGATGACGGGGACTCGATCCAGTTTAGTGATGCGGGAATGTCATACATCGGGATCGCCCTCGGCGGGTCAGATGTCACACCATCCCCTTATCCTCACTCACCGCATTCCAGAGGCGATCTCCCAACTATGGGGGACCAGAGCTCGCCGAGATACGAGCTGGAACCCTTGTCCCAAACAGCCTCTGACTTTGTCGATATGGACCCTCCTATGACAAGTCCCGACGAGACTCATACTCAAGCGGCACCGTCGCTGGTATCTCCGGAGGACGCCGATTCAGTACAACCGGTGCGCCAGAGCATGTTGTATGTCCATTCACAAGACCATTCGCCCAGAAACTCTGCCTTTGCGAGCTCAGTGTCGCAGGAACTGTCAGAGCATGGGGGAGACAACGAGCCGGACCAAGGTGGCCAGTCTAGGCGGTCGTCCTTCCTCCCTATATCGATGCGTTCGGGAAGTTCCAGCAAGAGCGGGAGCAAGGGGAGCAAGAGAAGCGGAGGATCGAAACCGCGTCAATCATTTCACTCGATCGAAAGTGGGAAGCACGACGACTTGCCCACAATCATGGTCAACTCTCAAGAGGATGCCCCACCGCTCCCCAGCGCGAGCGATAATAACCGCCTTGATACCGTCATCGAACGGAGTCCACCAACCAGCATAGCGGATTCCAATCCAATTATCGTTGAAGTTATTCAGGATACCCCCACCAGACCTCAACATCACCCGCAAGAAACGTCCTTTTATTCCTTTTCATCCGTTGAATCGTTAACCCAACCTGCTCTGCCTAGCAACCAAATCACGCCACCTGGGAGTGTCATTATGATACCAGAAGTCGACCCGGAGCCCATCAGCCACTCAGACCCATACGTGCAGCTGCACTCTGCCCCTCTAAATTACCGCGAGCACCCTTTTTCGCCCATCGCGACCGTCCAGCGGGAGCTGTCCGGCCCCACTTACCTGGACTTTGACACCGGTGACCGCTTGTCGCGGTGTATCTCCCCGCGGCCGCAGCACAATGCTGATTACCAAGTACAACTACACCCTCTCAACGAACCCCAAGAAGCGGGGCCCAGCCGGGGGCAGTTTTTGAGCATGGGCGTGCTCCAAGAGGAGGCCCGCACGCAAGAGAGTGCGGGGGAGGGGGAGGAGCTATCGAGACGGCCGTCGTTTAGAATTCGGAGGAAACCTGTACCCTCGCTCGACAGAAAGGAATGAATAATTATTCGGATCTGAGATGCTCTGTTTTCACTTTCAGTTGTGGGGTGACCGTGTCTCCCTAGTCCTTAGAAATATATGAACAACGGTCGTGCTTGTTTCTGTTATAATCGAGACCGTTAGAGGCCACAACGCGCTCCTGAGTGGACATAAAATCATAAAATAATATTCGTGTTCATATGTTTAGCTTGCATGCTGCACGCTGCGGGCCGGGATCGCCTCAACCGCCGAGGGCACCGATGATGGGCACAGGTGGTGACAGAAAGGAACGCAACTTAAACCTCCTTTCTCGTGCTGGGGCCGTGGTACGTGGTACACGCCGGTGTCTGTTGAATATACAGCGTATAATAACCAAATTATTCTGAGTATGTCCATTAACGCTATCGTCTGAGAACATCAGATCCCAGTTGATGCTGACTCTGCTTGGCGTCTGCCAGAAAGATGGTAACCGTACACAACGATGACGAGGAGCAAAAGCCATTCCCGTCACCTCCACACACACCAAACCTAGGCACGTCGAGATACTTCGATAACGCCGCCGCAAAACCGCCTGCATCCTCCCTCTGGTCAGAAAGCCACACGCGGGCAGGCTCATCCCACACCACGATCCGAATCATCCCCCCGGAGTCCCAGGACGCGAAGATGACACCAGAGGACGAGGCGTGGTTCAAGAAGTCCCCGCCTCCGAACTACGACGCTCCCTGGGCGATCACGGACGACGATCCGATGCCCCCACTCGAAGAGGCAGACACACACCCCCTGCACGGTGCCCTCCACTGGTTCGACGAACCTTCGTACGAAGAAGGCGACAAGTGGTGGTCCGCCACTGAGCTCTTTGTGAAGAAACCACCAGGCGAGGGTCTTTTGCCCGTCCTCGCCGCACGTGACGCCTCCCGATATCCGCGCCGCCGAGCTCACGGAAGTCCCTGCTGATTTCAAGCCTCCAACAGCGGACGAGGTACGCGCGGCGATCCCGCACCAGAACGCGTACTTCTGTCGGCAGTGCAACGGGTGGATGATCATCCAGCGCTCGAAACTCTCCCAGCCGCCTGTCGAGCTCGACCGTGGTGGGCTCGATGCGCTCCTCGGACGTGTGCCAGCGCACGCTGTGCGGCTCCCCCGGCGCAAAGAGCTCATTGGTGGTATCCCGGAGTGCAGCAAGCGCGTCGATGAGACGTGGAACCACCGCCCGACGCAGACGCACCATTTCCATCGCTATCACGGCGTCGTGTCCGCAGCCAGGCTCAACCCCCCATTCCTGCGCCCGTCGTGGGAATACAAGGCTGCCCCAATGCCGCCCCTGGTGCAGGAGCTTGATGCTCAGTCTTTGCCGGAACCGCGCGTAACGTTTTTGGCGTGGAAATATCCCTCGATCAAGGTCACCCCACCCCCGACGGACCACGGATGTGATGTGGACTGGTTGGACATTTACATGTGCTGCGAGTGCCCTGTCAATATCATGGCGACTCGGAGTCCGATCCCTGGCGTCGTTCCTCGACGGCTCTTGGACGACCTTATTCGAGAACGAATGAGTGTGGGATCTGGAAAGCAGCCCTTGTACGTGATACTCGCGTTGGAGACAATACTAAAGTAAGCCCCCGATTCTCGTCCACCACCCAGGCTAAATACGATTTTAGGGCGATCGAACGCGTAATCTGGCATGGCGACCGCCGATCAATCAACCCTGATGGACCAGGGTTTGTCAACAATTTTGGAAAGGATGCCCAAGCGTAAAATTGATTTTTCCTTCATTTGTCCTCTTTGTCGCTTGTCTGACGGACCGTCCGTCACAGGAGACAAATATTCGATACACTGGGGTTTAGTGTTGATTCTGAAACCAATCGTCTCAACCCTCCTGAATTTTCCACCGAACAAGAGAGGGGTGTCTTACTCCGTGCATGGTTGGAAATTAGTGCCATCGCGCTGGACTGGATTCGGCGGTCCCGTGAGCAATGTGTCTACTTCTTGAAGAGCGGGAAGTTTATCATCTTGTAGCACAACACTACAAAGCCCGCGACACCCCTGGACTGAAATTTTGGGTTAAGATCAGCCCTGAGCGTGATCAGGTCCTTGAAATGATGGGTGCCCATGCTAACCAAAGTTAGTTCAGATAATGCGCTATTTATCACTCACTCACCTTTGCAGTCCCCCGTGGTCATATTGAGGTTCCACAACATAATTACGACGACACCTTCAAACAGTTAGGCCTCACGCAGAGCAGCTACACCCCTGGTAAGATACCGTCTACCCCATTGATTCCTCGATACTTGATACTAAACGTTCGCACCCCAGAGCTCCTCGAGTTTGCATACAACCACCAAATCCAATGCGACCCGCAGCACACGCCTCTATACTTTGGCGCTCTTTCGCTACTCATCAATGACATTCTGCCCACGCTCAAGCCTGAATCCGCCGTCATGAATCCAGACAGAGACGGCCTCCTCACAGACAGTCTCCAAATTATGTACACCTCCGAACGCTCAAAGAACCGCTGGTCACCCCACGAATTCGACGATGCATGCAACGAGCTCAGGTTCGGGATGGACAACGACCTGAAGCTCGATATCGAAGACGTCGAACCCGAGTTTGTAGGCAAGGCGTACACGGATGCTGTAGCACGCACGTACAGCGCAGCGCACACTATGAATGCGGCGAGCTGGATAAACACCACGTCAATTGATACTGTCAACGAGAGGAAGCGGAAGTCGCTCCGGGATGCATTGCGCATTGTTGCAGAAGGATTAGGTGACGCGCAGCTGTATGAACTGTGGAAGAGGTCCGGGCAATATGGATTTATGGACCCTAATAAGGCTTACCTGACGCTCGATGTACCTGCTGAGACGACGGACGAGATGCTCATGACGGTTTATCAGATGCGGGTGAGCGAGGGTGTTTGGCTGTTCCTTGGTGTTCTAGATACTGATGCGATGGTTGAGTGTAGATTCAGGATGCACCGGCTGATCTGCTGAAGATGAAAGAGGCGATGGAAGTCATTGCTGAGACAAGGAAGAGTACTCGACTTCTGACTTTTGCACAGTCAGGTATCGATAGTGAGTTCTGTATTGCACTTAGGTATCTTTTCTTTACAACCTCCCGCAGCTGGCGATCCCTCGAGCGTCTCGCGTCCCGAGTGGCCACGAGGACTCAACCAACTTGGAAATACCTGTTATCTCAACTCTTTGCTACAAGTAATAGCTTCTCGCCCGGCTTGATTCGGATCATGGTGCTCAATGAATTTTCCCTTAGTACTTTTACACGATCAAGGAACTCCGGGACAGTATTCAAATCGCCAAACCAACGATCTCCGATAAGGACAAGTCGTCCGGCTCGAAGGCATATGAGACCGACCTCGTCAAGTTTAGTGATGCAGATATTCAGAAGCACCGCGTAGGCGGGAGACTGGTCACCAGAAGGGAAATCGAGAGGTCAAAGAAGTGTGCGTGCTGAGCGTCGCTCATTACTGACTCGCGATTTACGTCCATTCATTTAGTCCTGGCTCGTTTGGGAGAATTGTTCTCCGAGATGGAGTTCGCTGAAAATCCAGCAATCACCCCTTCCCTGGAACTTGCAAAACTCGCGCTAGTTACATCCAAGGACGAGGAGGAAGACGATGCCAACACTTCGGGCAGCACTCAGCCTAGGATGGTGGAGGCTTCGAGCTCATCACCGAGCACGGATGCGACACTGGTGGAAGAAGCAGCTGCAACGGCACATAACTCTCATCTTCACAAGCCCGGCGGACCATCAGGTCTTTCTTCTGTCGTCCCTGCACCTGCACAGCCTAGTTCCATCCTCGGAAAGCGTCCACGGGAAGTCGATCAACCGGGTGATAAGACATCAGAAGGGAGTTCTCCCGCTAAGCCTCGCTCTCCACGCCGTGATGGTTCGCCACCACCCGACAAGACAATGCGCGTGGAGGAGCCTTTTCACGACGTCGAGATGGTTGTGCAATCACTACAGGTGGACGAAGATGCGGATACGGATATGGACAATGCCTCGGATGAGGCGGTTGCTCCAGATTCTGTTGGCTGCTCACCTGGTGCTGACATTTTGGCCATTGATGAAGAGGGACCGACGCAAGAGATGATTGATAATGCCACTCTACCGCTCGAGAAAGCTGTTCCTCCTCCTTTGCCACCCCGGAAGGCGCCCGTGAAGACGAATGAATCTACGATGATGTTCGGTGAGTCGACATGGATCGACATGGAAGGGTGCTCATATTTGGGAACAGGAAAACAACATGACGTCTCGGAGTGTATGGACAATTGCATGTTCCAGATCGAAACTGCCTTGCTGAAGTTCGATGAACAAGCAAGCACGGACTCTGATAAGATGAGTATTGTGAAACGGTACGTTCTCACATGTGCCTGCATAGTGCCTCAAGCTAAGCAACTGCACTCTGAAAGTCTCTTTTATGGCAAGATGCACCAACGTATCACAGCTTTACCGATAGAAGCATCGTCACAGGGCAAAGCTACCGTAAACGAAAAGGAAGATCTAATTTCACACCTTCCCGTCAACGTATCCGATGAAGGATATGATTTATATGACGGGCTTGGTGGATACTTTTATGATATGGTAGAATTCGAGGGCAAAAGGGCGATTATGGACGTCACACTCGTTGAACTACCTCCTGTTCTACAGATCCAGCTACAGGTGCGTGCCTGAAGATACTACGGTGATTTATCAAGGCGCTGAGGCCCGGTCAGCGTGTACAATTCAACCGCGAAACTTTGCAGCCCTACAAATCTCAAGCGTACATCAAATTTGGGGAAACGTTGTACATGGATCGCTTCTTAGATGATGCCAAACCAGAAAAGAGGGCGCGCGCAAAGGAAATACAGGCTCGCCTCACCATGTGTCGCGATCGCATTCAGGCTTTGATGCAGTCCGAGGTAAACGAAGACGTACCATGAGCGATTCAGGGCTAATAGGTGCTCACAGGGCCTTGCGATTACTGATGCGTTGATGTGTACACACGACTTCTTCGATCGCCAAACAGCCATGGATATTGAAGGGATCGACACCGACGTCCTGAACGTTCTCAGCACAGAGGCAGAACTTGTCAAGCAGGAGCTTGAAGAGTATCGTATTGAAGTCGCCCATTTGAAGCAGCAGCAGGAGGAGCTCTGGCAGGATGAACAGACGGCCGAGTACGAGCTCACTTCAGTCTTCATCCATCGCGGATCCTCGCCGTCTTTCGGACACTATTTCTTTTATGCTCGGTGCTTGCCAAATAGCCCGGATGAATGGTTCAAGTACAATGATTCGGACGTGTCACTCGTTTCGAAAGATGAAGTACTGGCGGATACGACGGGTTCGACCGCCAACCCATATTTGGTAAGCCCCCGAGCACTCCCTTCGATGGGGATACTCTTATTCTGCATATGCTAATTACGGTTTCAGCTTGTTTTCGCGCGAAAGGGTTCTGGAGTTGTGCATACCGTCAATCGGAGTGTTAACGCCTCGGAGAGCACAAAATAAAGCTGTATCTGACGTCATGTACCGTCTCCCGTTATTGTATTTGGTCGCATTGAGAACAAACCGGCTCTTGCCCCAAAGCGAGTTTAAGCTCCCCCTTCTTTGGTATCTTCTTTGGTGAGGTGATTCCACTTAGACCCTATTCCATCTACGCTACTGTAAGCTCAGCGAAATCGATGGCAACGAGTGAGCCAATCATCGAGGATGCGGTGGAAACGGTAGAAACTCTGCAAAGACCGGCCATTGCAGTCCATGTAAGATCGAGCACGCCTAACAGCCGATCGGATTCGGGGACCATCATTAGCACGTCTGGTCAGAGCGTAGCGTATCACTCAAGGACTGCAGAAGAGCGCGATGCAACCCCTCCTCATGCGTTAGTCCCCTCCTGATCCATCCTCCGATCGCACCACCTATTCATTCCTCTCATTTTCCAACGTGTAGCACGAAACGGATCATGTCGGACTACCTCAGGAAGTATGAAGGATTGTTTACGCTCACGCCTCAGCGGATGAGGATGATCGTAGACGCCTTTGAGGAGGCACTGGAGAAGGGCCTCAGTGAGTGGGACCAGTGCGTGGTGAGTACCAAATCACTCCTACAACGACTGCATTGCTGCCACTCATCGTTACATCCTAACTTCCGTGGATTGTGCACCTTGGCGAACCCTACATTCCGTTAGCCGATGTTCCCAACCTGGGTATTCGGCTCACCAACTGGCAACGAGACTGGTGATTATCTCGCTGTGGATCTTGGTGGAACAAACCTTCGCATCTGCTTGGTCAAGCTTTTGGGAAACAACAATCTTAGCCTAACACAATCGAAGTTTCGTCTTGTCGAGGAACAGAAACGAGGCAGCGGTGAAGATTTGTTCGATTTCTGTGCTCAATGTGTGAAAGACTTCATTGATGCACAGCTTCCACAAGCCACCACAAAATCTCCGGTCCCGCTTGGATTCACCTTTTCCTATCCCTGCCACCAGCAGTCAATCGACCACGGAGTGCTTGTGCGGTGGACTAAGGGATTTGGGACGTCAGGTGTGGAGGGTAATGACGTTGCTCAAATGTTTAGGGATTCACTGCAGAAGCTTATGGTCCCTGCTGGTGAGTCACTGAACCAATGCCTTATATCTTCGAGTCTGATTTTGCTACAGAGCTGGAGGCCATTATTAATGATACCACTGGAACGCTCATCGCGTCGCAATATGTTCGGCCACAAACTAAGATTGGTGTCATTCTCGGCACAGGATGCAACGCCGCATACATGGAAGACATCAGCTGCATAGGGAAACTTAAAGGTGCAGGTGTAGACCCTTCCGGGCAGATGGCTATCAATTGTGAATGGGTGCGCTACAAGTTTGCAGCCTTGCATCGGTCGCTCATGTTGAATAGGGTGCCTTTGATTCTGACATGCATCAACACCTTCCAAAAACAAAATATGACATTACCATGGATCAAGCTTCCAATAAACCTGGTGAACAGGCTTTCGAGAAGGTGAGGTGGTCATTTTCCGAGGGTCGAATCCGTATCTCATTTTTCCCAGATGATCTCAGGCCGATATCTTGGCGAGATTTTTCGACTGGTGATCTGTGAATTGATCGACGAGGGCGCCCTTTTCCTGGGTCAGAATACGTACAAGCTGGAAATGATAGACGCGGTCGAAACCGCTTTCCTGTCGATGATGGAATCGTGAGTGCTCTATTCCCTTGCACCCGTGGGTTTCTAAATCTGTACTAGAGATCCAACCGACGAGCTCTTAACAATTGTTGGCATCTTTACCCACTACTATGCCCTATCCACGACCCTTGCAGAGCGCCAATTCTTCCGTGCCCTGGCACGATTAATCGGGCGACGGGCAGCTAGACTAAGTGCATGTGGTATCGCCGCAGTCGTCCGCAGGAAGGGATATCTGGCGGAGGGATGCGAAGTTGGCGCGGATGGTAGTTTATACAACGTGAGATAACATTTAGATCTCCCTGGAAATACCTTGACTCTATCTTGCAGCTCTATCCTGATTTCGTGAAGAGGCTACATGAAGGATTGACCGATGTGCTGGGAGAAAAGGCGAAGTAAGTGTATCCGCAGGTCACAGTCACCTATGCTGATGGGGGAAACCAGGAATATCGTCACCTACCACGCAGAGGATGGAAGCGGGGTTGGCGCTGCAGTCATTGCAGGTAGGTTCCTCTTGTTCATTCCTGAGATTGATCCTGATCCGTCACTAGCCATGACGAGGCTTAGGAAGGAGCAGAAAAATCAACGCCGTGAAGGGGAACCTCTCACTGAGTCCTGAGTTCCCGCCAGTTCGATTTTCCGGTATACAACAAATCGCACATTGATGTATCATCCAGAAGACATGCCAAATCAAATCAAAGATCTTCAGAGCACAGCTACATGATAGACATCTGGACGAACTAAGAAACGAACATATGAATCAAGCAGAATATATGAAATCAATCGACTTCCATCCTTGGAGCTGCATTCTGCGAGTCGACGGCCGTAGTGCCGGATTGTGATTCTACAATGACAATCTCCACCTCTCCATTCAGTTCTCCGTCTTCCATCTTGAGATCACGTTCCTCATGCTGTAGAGGCAGCATCAAGGCCTTCATAGTGTCAGGGGCAGGCGTGCTCAAAGCAGCCGCTCCAGTTGGCGGTGGTGCGCCAGGATCACATACAATTTTACCAGCAAAAATATCTTCACGTCTCTTCTCGTCTTCTTTTATCCTCTTCACTTCCTTAATTAGGGAGTGGACATCGGCCACGCCAATCTTCCTGTCGGAGAAGGCGTTGAGATACTGGTTTCGAGCTGCACGAAGAGCGAGCCACGAATAGGTCTGTTTTTCCTATTGGAAATAAAGCGTCTATACTTTGGTACTTGAGCGTAATATGGCAGAGAAGTAACACACCAGTTCCTTGCTTTCTACCGCTGGTATTCGTGGAAGTTGTTCGGCTACTAATTGGCTCGAGGAAGGAGTAACCATGTCGCTGGGGATAACGGTCAGTTTGTTGTCGGCGGGAGCGTGTGTGTCACCCAGTTTGGAGGGCAACGATCGGTGCGCCGATGTAGAGGCTTTCTCTGGGTCCGCCGTCTGCTCCGTGGGGGCTGTGGCGGGATCGTCTGTGACCATAGCATACTCGACCTTGGCTCGAGCAGCCTCTGCTGCAGCGACAGACTTCTTGTATTTGTCAACGATGCCTTTTATCTGTGCATCAACTTGCTCTATCGGACGTAAGTACTCGTCCACCTCAGGAAGTCTAAGAAATTGTCAACTCAGAGAAGTCCGTAAGAGAGACTGTGAACATTGTCTTACTCTGCCTGATTTATCAACGAGTTGAGCGAGTAGTATCCGTCCTCCCATATCGTGGTGAGTGGTGCACTCCCTAGACGATGCTCCCAATTTTCGAGTCTTCGGAGCAACTCAGCACGGTTAAACTGTGAATCTCTGATGACTTTAGAAGAGGTAGGCAGTTTCTCGAATGCGGGGCAGCCTTTCGCCTTCCAATCTACCTAAAAACCGTCCAGGATCAATCGCTCCTCGTTCAGAAATGATGGAACAAGACGCACCCAGTTCTGTTCTCTCTCTAAGATTAAAGCCACCATATCCTGGAACGCTCTTCCGTCAATCCCAACTCCTTCGCCCTTTGTTGCGCTAGAAGTTGAAGTCGCAATTCCAGTAAATCGCATCTCGATAATACACTTCCGTTCCTTCTCTAGTACCCAACCTTCTTCTTCTCCCTCGTTGAGCGTAAAGGTCCCACCTCCGATCTGCAAACTTTTATTCGCACCCGCGCACCAAGCAGCCTTCTGATCTTTAGTGTAGGTTTTCAGGTGATGCAGAGTGATAAGGAGTTGGAAGAGGAATTGGCGCCGGAAGTTTGGGTCAGAGAGCTCGAGGTCGAGCAAGTCGGGGGAGGTGAGATACTTGATAAAAGTCATCTGAGACGATGCTGATTTCGAAAAGGGCTCATCGACTCTGACGGTTTGTCGCTGAGCGGCATCAGACTCGAGGTCTGCAACCCTCTTGTAGAGGCCGTCGAGTTTATCGCGTGCGGTTTGAGACAGGCCATCCAGCCTTGGCTTCTTTTCGACTGGTACCATTTCTTCATCTTCACCTTCGCCTCGCTTTCGTTTTGCTCCAGCGTTCGCTGTCGACTTCGCATTCGTCGCATTGTCCTTATTCCCGCCAGCCATTTGTCGGTCCTTCTTGTTCGCCTCTTGAAGAACAGGGAGCACGATATCGACTGCTTTGATGAACGCTTTGAGGGATCCGGGTTCAGCGAAGACGAAGGGTCGAGAGAAGGGGTATTGAAGCCACCAAAAGGCATCGAAGAGAACTGGAAGGGGTATCAATGGGAATGCCCCGAGGCACTAATAATGGATGGTACCAACATTGTCGCTTTTCCGCTGCAGTCTGGGGGGCAACATCTAGCGTCATTTTATCGTCATCATCCTTTTTAGAACTCGCTTCGCTATCCGCAGCTAGTAGAGCTGCCTTCCCTTCCGAATAGGATGGTGGTCCTGACCAAGGATCCCCGTAGAATCCACGAAGATTGACGGCACTCCTTTCACTTAAAGGGAAGAGGGCACTGATAAAGAATTGTACACGGGCAGAAAGCCCACTCTTGGTAGACTTTGAGACTCGCTTGAGAAGATCGTTGAGACCACGTAGTAAGGCGAGATTCCTCATCGAGTTGCTCCTATCTGGGTCCTTATTCTTGGGGACCAGACGCTGGGCCTTCCCTTCGATCCACGTGAAGACTTTAAAGCAGTGTTCGATCGTCAACGTGTTGAGGGTTTCGCGAATCATCCTGGTCGGAAGTTCGAGGTGGAAACCACCAGCTGCGGTTTTCATGAGCCTCGCTAAGTTATCTGGAGTACAACAGATAATGTACCAATATCAGCGAAGTGGAGCGAGAACTCGAATATTTTCTCGAGGTAATCGAAGAAAGCCTGTTCATTTTGTTGGACAGCAGCGAACTCGGTGGCCTAGTTTCATGTCAGGGAAGTAATAGGGAGTCTAGGTTGGCTGTCACTGACAAGATGAGCGAGGAGGTGTGCGTGGATAGCGTGTTCCCAAAGCTTGTAAGGAGTAGTCCAAAGAGCTTTCAAGTCGGGCCCTATCTCCTGCTCCTTCTTCGCATCCTTCTTGTGTCTGATTTCTGAATCGAGCTGCTTTACCGGTTTTGGAGGGAGTTCTCCGTATTCTGTGGCCGGCCATTCCTTCCAGCACCGTTCCAGAAGGTCGCGGACGGCGTCAGAAAATGCCTTGTCGCGTGCAGATTCTAGTGTTGTCGATTGTAGAAACTTTGTGAGATGTGGTTCAAATGAAAACACATTCTTCATCGTTGGCGCGGGGTTCCAAGGTGATCACAAAACAAAGGCGTTCCAATATTGCCGCCACAATTATTAATTATCTCAATATTATTTGTTAATTTCTTGTTACTCAAAACAAAGTCGTGCAAAAAATGACTCGTTGTCTAAATTCACCCTTTGGATTCCTACAACGATGGCCTCGAAACCCTCAAAACCCCACGGCCTGCCAGAAGCCAAAGATGCCATTCCAAACGGTTCCTTGAAACCTAAAGGAACACCTCAAACCGATGGAAAAAATTCAAGACCGAAATCTTTCGAGACAGATCCCGCCACCCTCACGACCTTGATGGAGTTGGTCCAAAACTCGGCACAAGCAAATGTGGTAGATGACGAGCGCTCTGAAAAGGAGTTGGAAGAGCTGTTGAAGCAAATGGATGAAGCCAACGTACTGGCAGATGGCATCGAAGGAAGGGTCGATGCACTTCTGGCCGGCTTAGAAGAAATGCTTGGCAGCCTCGATGCAGGTGACAACAACGAGGAATGCACGCACGACTCATCTCATAATTCATCTGCCGCCGATGCACACGAAGCAGCGCACTCTCCGTTGGACTGTCCGAACCACCAGGCTGGTAGATGACGTTAAAGGTCGGTCATCTGCTCCTCTGATCACACCATCCAATCCATCGCCAAGGTTTCTTACAACTGTCTTGTATATCATTGCGAACAGTGTACCTTCCCACCCCCATTACCCTAAACCATCCCACTGGCCCCCAGACCATGTCTGGTTGGGAGCCCAGAGCTGCGCCTCCTCACGCCTCACCCCGTCTCGCCCTTTTTAATTAACCTAACAATCGTCCGAGGCTGTACAACACGTGTAATGTGACCTTCCATTTGAGGACCTTCCCTTTGAGGTCGGTTGTGAATGGGAGCTCAAACCCCACCTCTTCTACTCTCACCTCTTCTGCTCTCTCGCCCTTCCGTTCCTTCAATCCGTCCGCTTTTACGATAAACATGTTCGGTCTATCTGCCCGTCTTCACCAGAAACGACAAGTCGGTGTCGTTGCTACGTACATCCCGAGTCGTGCGGGACTGAGCAGTACTCATTCAGGTCTCCTATGGCTCTACGAATGTTATATGCAAGTCAGATTACGGTGCCGTATGTATCCTTGAAGAAGCATGAGTCCTTCAGTTGACCAAGGAACTGATCTCTGCGCAAATCATAGTTGAACAATAGTCTGAACCAAAATCCTTGTTTCGTATATGCATGGATGGTTGGTTCTTGCGCCTCTGGTATGTCGCTTCCACGCATCTGTGCGCTCAATATTGCAATAGGCATTATACCTAATTCACATCGGCAGTATTTGTCCAAATCGATACCCTTCAGAACTCGACTACATACGCATCTCCATCTTCGGACTCTTCTTTGGGTTTGCTCGTAGCTTCCAACTGCACATGCGGTCGCGTCCCCTACAATCTCTTGAACGCCTGCGCTGTGTGCCAGGGTGGCAACTCTGTCGCGTAAGGCCTCCTTGTCCGTGTGCATTTTGATGAGACGCCCATATGCTTCATTCGTCCAGGTGGTCCAATTGGAGTTCTGGGTGTTCTGATTCCGACGTGACCACGTACAAGTACGTCTGGGTTCGCCTAATGGACAGGCATTGAATGTCCTATTCAGCTTTACCGCCCGTGTTCCTCCTGGTTCCGCCCTGCCTCACTGGGCGATTCAAGGGGATATTGATACTTTCGACATGTCGAAAGCGCTCGCAGATGCACGAGCAAATTCAACCGCCGAGTTCCGTCCTATCTCTACTGCAACTTCGTCGTTTTCATCAGCATTCCAAACGCAAAGTCTGTGCACCTTCCACGAAATGAATGACAGGGCTAACATTGAACGTGTAGCGGCGTCATCTTCAGCTACATTGAGTCCCATACCCCAGGAGTATACCAATAGCCTAAGCCTTCTCACTGGGTCAGTCATCCTGGCGATGATCTGCGCGATATTTGCAGCTGTTGTCCTCGCCGTATTTTTGTACTACCGGCGCAAAATACTCCACTATGGGATTGAGAAGATGGAGAGCAGTGTTGAAAAAGAACGGCGAATGTCGCTGGTCTTGACTCTACAACCAAGTGGGTCTCAGCTAAACCCATGACTGGATTTTGATGCAAGTAAATTTCTAGCCTTGTTCGCTTCCGTATTTGTTATTGGGATTATCACGGTGAATACTTCAAGCCCTCGTATATACCTTGACTGATAGAGCATGTTCCAGACTGGTCTATCTACTTGGACATCCATCGCCGCGTTTCTCGATGACAACACTGGGCCATCTTTCAACAAGAACGTTACCGTTTTGCTCGCGTATGTACAATCATGGTATTCACCCTTTGCTCATGTTATCTCCACCAGGGTCGCTGCATGGTATACTGCAATCTCAGCTTCCTACTTTCTCCTCTCATTCCAGCGCACTCAAGCAGACGATGCGTTCAATTACTACCAGCGTCACGGTCGTCGTCGCCCTCAATCAATGGTCGACCTGCCGGTTCGCACGCATCCGTCCCGGCTCGCACATACGGTTTGGGCTGTCCCGACTTGGATCTTTTGGACTGTCTCCGCCACCTTGTTTGTCTCTCTCCCTGCAAATAGAGAGCGATGTGAGGTGCACTGCACCCAAGTGCAGGCTTTGAATGTGTTTGCGTCAATCGAAACGTAAGCGTTCCATATATTATATTGAAGTAACTCACCCAGTCATCCAATCACTTGAAACATAGGGTGTTGTTGACAATCATATTGCTTTTCGTGACAATTACTGGTATCGCATCGATCCGCAGGAGAAGAGCTAGGCGGAACATGCGTTCGGAGGGGAGGCGCCACCGTAGATAAAGCCAGCTTACGTCGATACCCGCGCTGTCAGAACCACTGAATGGGACGATTTCCATTGTGTTGTACTCTTGTTAACAAGTCCAGTGGACTGGATCCTTTCCCGTCCGCCCCAAATTTGACCAATCTCAAGTTCTGGAAAGAAAAGTTGACCAGATCGGGTATGTGATCAATTCCAACCACTGTGCCAGTGGTCGGTATCAGTCGAAGACTCGCGCACCCGGGTGTATCCTGATCCGGAGCCTATATCGGGAATGTGCTCTCCTGGCTTGATCCATGGAAGGAGATACTGGCGGGCATGCACCTTTTATTGTACCATGCATGTGCTGTACTATAGCAGCGGCACCGAAAACAGGGTAGAGCCGAGGTCGTCGCCTCAAAACGAAGCTGGCTTCAGAGATGAGATCAGGGTCGGGGCTGGGAGCCGGGCAGAAATGGTTGTTATTCAGTGACCTTTCTTAGGTAGCCCCCATTCCAGAAGCTGGAATCACGCCGAACGCAGTGTCTAACATTAGGGTCAGCCCCATGTACGTCCCTAATCGTAATCGTAGGATCAACACAAGCCGATACGGATAATCAGATCAATGTAACCACTCACTATAGTCGTTCTCAGCCCCATTATGGTTCAGTCCGAAAAGGTCAGTTATCACAATAAATTTTGGATTCTCAAAAGGCAAGTCGATCTTGTATTCATCAAGCAATCAACCATAGAAGGGATTGGCCCCCATCCAGTCGATTTGGAAACGGTGTCACCCTACGACGATTGCATTCGCACCAGACGGGGTAAACTGAGAGTACTGTTTTCGGGCTGCCCACCCATCGTCCGGTTGCCCCTTTCTATCTGCTTTTCTACTACGGTGGCGTTGTCCTCCCCTGGAGGCTTTCTCGTTGCTTTCGGGGATCGACCACGTCTTTTTTCCCGATGGCTGAAGCGCTGCACCAGAAGTTGCGGAGAATCGCACTTGACCAGCCATAGAAGGTTGAGGAGCCCTTTGTTTGTCGGTGTCAGATTTGGCGTTCTTTCCCCCTGGTCGGTGCAGCTGTAACCGACATCGGCATAGTGTTGAGAGGATTAAGTACGGAAGGTGCTCACGTCTAGTTTCGCATTCTTCACTTTCAACTTCTTCACGCGGCTTGCGCTGTTCCCCCCTCCTCCAGCAGACAATTCCACATTAATTTTCCGTCCGTCGAGTACGGAGTGATGAAGACGGAGTGCAGACTGCAATCCCGAGGCCTCGCGGAACTCTAAAAATGCGCATCCTTTTGACTTCTCCTTGGTTGCGGTTGCGGAGGAACGCTGCACACGCTTGGTGAGTTGCCGTACCGTTGGTGAAGGGTCTGGACAAGGGCAGCGTTAGAATTCATTGTCTGTATTTAATGCAACCACAAGAACAGCTCCAGTAGAGCCGGTGATACGAACTCACCGCATTGGGAAAAGTGCTGCTCAATCATCTCTTTAGTAGTCTTATAACTAAGGTTTCCTGTGTAGAATATGCGAGTCGGTACATATAGACAACCTCACAGATTTCAGCACGGGAGTTGTACATACCGATGAACAGGATATACTTGGACTGATTATTCTTCTCAGCCTTCGTTTGCGCCGGATTAGTTTGCTCTCCAGCACCAGCACCAGCACCAGCACCAGCCACTCCTCTCTTTTGCTTCTTTGGTTTGGGTGACTCTTCCGTTGCAGTGGCATTTGCATCCTCGTCGACATCATCGCGTTTCCGTTTTTTGTTCGCGGGCTTTTCGTCGCCGTGTTTCCTTGGTTGATGTGTGGTTTGAGTAGAGACCTCGTCCTCTCCGTCGCGGGCCCTATCAATTATCGGAACCTCCAGGCCTTCCTGTTCTCCCAACTTTCCTTTTCCCTTTCTTGCGCGGAATGCAACACCTTTCTTTTCCTTCTTCGAGAGTCTTTTCTGTTGCAAATCCATGTAGTAGTAGGTAGGAATGGCTGAGTCTAAGGACTGTGTTTGGTTTTAGACTCGATCACTTGTAGCTGACCGCCTCCGTCTATGGCACCCGTCACCAAAACGAAAGCACCTAGCCAGGGGAGAGCTCGCTCTTCGAGTTCACAAACCGGTACAAAAAGGGTTAAAGGCGAAAATTTCTACCGCGATGCAAAAAAGGCAGCAAGAGTGAAGATGCTTAACGGCGGAAAACCGGTCTACGGCCGTGACGGAAAGATCGTCGAGGCTGCTGCATTCCAAAAAACCGAAGCGGACGCAAAACCAGGCAGGGTTCAGCCGGATCGACGCTGGTTCGGTGAGCTGCTGCCTTCGTCCAGATCGTTACTGGCTAAACAAAATCTACAGGGAACACGAGGGTCATCTCTCAAACAGCTCTAGAACATTTTCGCGAAAGCCTTGGCTCAAAAGTGCATGATCCGTACTCAGTTTTACTTCGACGAAACAAACTTCCAATGAGTCTTATCGATGAGGCCGCTAATCCCCACACTCGCAAGGTCTGTACGACTACACATCTTAGTACCATCAACTCAACTCTTTTCTTCTCATTCCAGCGTTCTCATATAGTTGAAACAGAGCCTTTCCAAGACACTTTCGGCCCGAAGGCACAGCGAAAGCGGCCCCGACTGGATATCAGCTCCTTCGAAGAGCTTGGAAAGCTCACGACTGAGGCTGCTGCTGCTGAGGACGAGAAGGCGGCTGAAGCGACATTCGAAAGAGGTGAGGTGCAAAGACCTCTTGGAACAAGAAAGTGCTCATATGTCCATTAGACATCGAAGCCGAGCCAGAGGAGCAGTTCGGTGTATATCAAGAGCCCATCTACCAGAAAGGAACCTCACGTCGAATCTATGGGGAGCTCTACAAGGTTATCGACTCTTCAGACGTCGTACTGCACGTTCTCGATGCCCGCGATCCTTTGGGAACGCTATGTAGGTCTGTGCTGGGATATATGCGAAAGGAGAAAGCACACAAGCAAATCGTTCTCATTATCAACAAATGTGACCTTGTTCCTAACTGGGTGACGGTGAGTATTTTCACGACTACTCTTTCCTGATTATTCCACCATCAAGTCAAGGATCCGCTCAATATTTTACGAGCGGAACCTGTTACGATCGTGGAACATCAAATGCGTCTGTCGGACCTCTTCATGGAGCCGTTCTGGGTCTTTGAAGGTTCAGGCCGGTTTTCGCACTGTCTACCAATAGAGTTGATGGCATCCTCCTCGAGGGCTCTGTGGATGTCATCGTAGTTTTGGGAGACACAACAGCTTCTTCCCTGCCTTTGAGGCCATCCACTGATCTCGACAGTACAGGCCCGCTATGTTGCACATCTATCCGAGAACTATCCTACCATTGCCTTCCATGCTTCTCCAAATCACTCCTTTGGCAAAGGCTCGTTGATTCAGCTGTTACGACAATTCTCTCAATTACATTCAGACAAGAAGCAAATATCCGTTGGACTCATTGGTTATCCGAACGTTGGAAAGAGCAGCATAATCAATACATTGAAGGCCAGCAAGGTCTGCAAGGTGGCTCCGATTCCGGGCGAAACGAAGGTTGGTTCTCGAACGAAGACAGTCAGCCGGGGGCTGATAGTTGCTCTAGGTCTGGCAATATATTACCCTCACACGGCGGATATATCTTATCGACTGTCCTGGGATCGTGCCGACCTCTGCAAATGATTCGGAGACCGATATCGTTCTTAAGGGTGTTGTCAGAGTTGAGGCTCTTCCGCAGCCCTCTGAACATATCGCAGTGTTATTGCAACGCGTAAAACCTGTGTATCTGTCGCGCACGTACGGTATACAACTTCCCTCTTCGAAAGGAGACGTTGCGTGCGTCGGGGAAGTCGAAGAATTCCTGGAAAAGCTGGCCCGTATTAAAGGCAGACTTCTCAAGGGAGGCGAGGCCGACATCGAAGGCGTGGCCAAAGTCGTTCTCAACGATTGGGTCAGGGGGAAGATCCCGTACTTTGTACCGCCTCCGGATAGACCCAAGCAGGACTCAGGGAAGAGTGTGGAGGAAAAAGGATTAAAGCCTGTCCCGCAGAAGCTTGCGGGTATAATCCAGAAGAACAAGTTCGAAGGCGAGGACATTGGAACTGTCGATGGAAGTCCAGACGACTTAGAAATTGAAAGCGATGAGTATGACGATAGCGAGGTAGACGTCAGTGAGCAGGAGTCCGAATTGGAGTTGAGTGCAGAGACTCAGGCCACAGCCGACCAAAAAGACAGCACGGATCCAGAACTCGGATGGGACGAGGTTCTAGGCACTGTAATTGATCCCACTGGCAAACCAAGAACGGAAGAAACTGCTTCTGTGGCAGTGGTTCAGGCTTCAGCGGTAACACTCAAAGGAAAGCGAAAATGTGCGTGCCCTCATTTGACTAGAATTCTTTATACTTACCCTCTCGTCACGGCTCGCTTCAGTCATTGAGGTGGACGACTCCGAGGACATCAACCCTCGGAAGAAACAAGTCAAAGAAAAGCGAATGACCACCAGTAAACGCAAGGCCGAGAACTTCTACACAGATGCGAACGTGAAGAACAGGGCACGAAATCGCTGAATGGTGAGAATGGCAAAACCCGCTGGAAAAAATTAGCAGTCAGCCAGACGATGTATTGTTTATCAAGCTGGCGTTCCTATTCTCGTCTTCCTGGCTCGTACGCGCTCCTCAAAGCTGAAGTAACGCCATTTCTATAAGATTTGCCTCTTCATGGCACAATTGAACAATGTCTCTCCTGTGTTGCCCCTTGTATCGGGGTCACCCTACACCGTATCCTTCCCCCCAGCGAAGCGCATATCGAAGTGGTCTTTCTTCAGTCTAGGGGCCCTCCATTTTCTTTCCTGTCTGACGACTTCATACGGTTACGACGCTTCCTTGGCCTATTGTGTCTACATATTCGGCGTAGTACCTTTGGCTGAACGTTTCAATGAAGTCGACTTTGCCCAGTATTGTAACATACAGTGGTTTGGAGTATCGAGACATTGTCAAAGGTGATGGCGACATAAGTCGCGAGTCTCAAGTGTGAAACCGGTCTGCAGACTTGGTGCCACATTAGTAGGTAGCTTCGACATTCTCCCAATTTTCTTCCATTCTCCAATATTCTGTGTTGTCACGCACATTCGAGTGTGCCAACTTGATCATAACTATCGATGACCAACTGCCTGAGTGCCCAAGTTGCTCACAGGCATTTGACAAAGCGATCAGTTTGCTCTACTGGGACGGCGGCCGATAGTGTAAGTCCTCGTCAAGGACCCGGACAGGTGACTCCTTCGGTGTACTGGTTCTAAAGAACTCCAGGCTCGCCTCCGCCTTTTTCGTCCCCAGGTCCTCCTCTACACCCTCACTTCCTCATGCCTTGGCTTCCGACGTGATACCCTCGCTCCCCTGCGCTTACCCGACGCGCCCCATAAAAATAGTGCATTTGGGAAACCCTTGGAAATACATTAAGGTGCACTACCATCTAGAAGGAGGTCATTCGGACTATAAAATCATGGTATCAACGTACTAACATTACAGACGCCTGGAAACGTTACTCGACACTCGATCTCGAGATCTCGGAGGAGGTCGCCTCGCAGAGTCTACGGGGCCATCTATGGGCGTAGATGGAAGCGGCGGTAATGTAGCTCCTGGCATGCCAGGCGTTACAGGTCGCGAGTGATCTGATTGACCGAGTAAAGGTTGTGGAACCGTTGTGGGAGGGGAAAGGCGGTCGTTAAGTAAGTAAGAGAAGTCGAGTCCATTTTCCAACAGCAACTTGGATGGTATCAGTCACAATAAGGCGAGCGAAGGCTTAGCAACCTGAACATACCTTCTTATTCTGTACTCTTGTGATATCGTTGCATTCTGCAATCATCTTAGGGTCTGCATCCGGGCTGAAGACCTGCTTGCCAAATAAGAGGGCATAATTCTCTATCTGTTGTTTGCACCACTGAACAAGGTCTACGCAGGGGTCGTCAAACAAGGTATTGGGGTGCCATGTGCAAATATTCTCACGAGCTGCAGCTTCATTCTCCTTGAAGCTAGCCAAGAACCATTCAGCAGTATGCTTGATGGCCGTGAAGATAACAATGGCCAAGTCGAAGATATATAGAGGAATATCTCCTTCGAATGGAATGCTGCGAATCCTTTTGTTGATGAGTTCGCTTCTTGTTGTAAGGAAAGCTGCCCGAGCAGCAGGACCGGCTCCCAATTTTGTCAGAAGAGAGGAGAGATAAACGATTGTTGTCTTGCGGTGGCTCGGCTCTGATAAAGAATGGAGTAAGGCGGAAGTTAAGGATGCCGTCAGACTTGTGAGTTTATCCTTGAGCGGAGGCATGATAGAAACGCGTTTCTGGCCTGTCAAGCCTTCAGTATAGATTGTCAGAGGAATGCACAGCGCCTATATCACCTTCCTCAACCAGTCTGACTGCTTCGTCCCATTCATGCAAGGCAATGGCCACCGTAAGATCGTCAGAAAAATCGCCGATCCATCGTGTATCTCGATCGGCCTTCTCCTTCGCACCTCCTGTACCTGCTTCAACAGCCCAAGCAGGCATAGCAGGCATTGGACCCGGATCGGGAATGGGGAACTTATCACTGGCAGTCCAGACACTCATTCGTCTCTCATGTTCTCCTTCACGCTCTTTTCGCTTCTTAGCGGCCAATTCCTCAGAGGCCTTGCGGAGATCGGAGAGGAGCCTCTTCTTGTCGACTGCTCGGTCCGTTCGGTAGACGTAACCCTCTCGTCCACACCGCAACTTAATAATGTTCGTTCGATCTGCGAACTTGTGAGTTTATGGGCCAGTACCAGCCTCTCGTCGTACCAGAAGTATCCTTAACGTCCACAATGACGACCTCGCCGAGCGCCCAACATCTCTCCGCAACAAGTCGACCTCGTTCGCCGTTTCTACGCCTTCTCCGCTTGGAAACTAGCAAGGCATCATCAAGGAGCACAAGGTGAACGGCGTATTCAACCTTGTAGGTTGCGGGATTGAGAGAGTAGATGTCAGGAATTTGACAGATAATGTGTCGGCCAGGGGTGGCGGGGACGAATTTCGATGAGCCCTCGATGGTGGAGTGCAGCTCCTGTAATTGAGAAGCATACAGTACTCGAAGGTCGGCAACAGATGATCGTTGCGCCCGTCTACGGTCTGGGAACTATCAGATCCACCGAGTCGACGTCTGGCCAGTGGCGCACCTGTAGCTGAGGAAGCCTCCTCGATCTTTAGGAGAGAAGGCATGCTTTTCCATTCTGAAAGGCTTTCTTTCAGCTCTAGCATGTCATTCTCCAGAGTGCTAATTTCCTTGGAGATTGTGATAAACTCCTCATAACTACGGGTGATTAGAATGCTGAGGATACTTGAGCACGAGGAACTCACTTCTTGAAGATGTTCCTTTGTAAGTCAATTGCTGTTGCGGCCTTGCTTGCCTGCAAAGACGCTTGCAGTTTCTTGACTTCGGATTCGTTCGAGTTTGCGAGCTTAAGCTTAAGGTCTTTAAGATATTAGCACACCCACTATACACGTGTTGTACTACATACAAGCCTCTGCGTCAAAATCATCCCTCTGGAGAAAGTTGACATCGACTGCACGGGGGTCGGCTCGCACTTCGTCTTTCACCGGCGCCTCCCTGATAGTCCGGCCAGTGGGAAGAGTGAATTCTTCCGGAATAGCTGCTCCAGCCGTGTAATCAAGGTTGTCCGCATAGCGCATCGTCATGCGCCTCTTGATCTTGTCATCCACTCGACTCTTCCGCGTATCTCTGCTCGCCTTTGTTATCTTCTGCCTTGGACGAGCTTGAGGTTGCTGTTCCGGGTCTTGTATACGCGGCGATGGTCGGTTCGTGCGAAGTGACTTCATTCTGGTTACTGTGGAAAGAGTTCAAATTCACAGTTGGAATCAACCACGGCCATGGCCTCTGAAGACTTCTATCCTTCAATTACCCCGACCACTCTAGACTGTGAGCGGTGTTTAGAACTCGTCCATCTCATTGCTGACTTTGTAGCCCAGCAATTCCAAGCGTTGGGACAATTCTGAAAGTGGCACGGTCCCTGATCCAAGAGAGCGAATCCTGGGCTCCTGTTAGGACTTTTGAACATAAGACACCGATAGAAACCACTGTCCAAACCATTCACCGTCCTAAGGGACCCAAAGATGGTGCCTCCTGGTATGGTCGGGTCAGCAAGCACACCAAGGACCAAGGCACCTGGGACGATTTCTGGGCTGGACTTGGAGTGAACCACAGTGAGGTACATAGTGTTCTATGGATAATGGACATATCTGACCCTCGATGCCCAGCATGAAGCTGAGTACGTGTCCATTCTTCGATGGGCGCCTCCTGACTCTATTGTTCCCACAGGTATTATCCAGAACTCCATAATGTCACCTGCTTGGAGAGGATCTCCCCAGAACAGGAAATATGGACGCTCCATTACGCACTCCGGCCTCCGATTTCTGATCGCGTCTTCACGGTTGTTATCACAGTACATGTTGACAAGGATGAAAATACCGGTCTTAGGACAGGTTATGTCATCTCCGTCCCTATAGACGTCTCCTCCAACCCTGAGTATTCGAAGAAAGAAACCCCTGTGACGCGGGGACGTTATACTTCCATGGAGAGGATCCAGGAAACCGCTGAGGGTGGCGTGAACTGGAGGTGAGATATTGTTCAGCTACCTACGGGTTGTGGTTATTAATTCTTGAACAATCAGAATGATCACATCCTCCACCCCAGGTGGAGTAATTCCGCAATGGCTTGCCGACAGATCTATACCCGGCAAGATTCAGGAAGACGTGCCAGCCTACCTTGGGTGGATGCACAAACGTAGAGAGAAAGGCGAGAAGGACCTAAGCGCTGCGACCGCGTAATTGCAACGTTGTGTGTTGATTCACCAAACCTTTGTCAGTGTCTGTCCTACTCGATAAACATAGACCAGTGCATTGCATCAACATTGATATCCCATTACTCCCTTCCATTCCTGTTCTGAGTACCTTGGGTATTTGAATGGATGATAGGAAAGTTGTCACGGATCTACTGTTAGCCAAATTCCTGGCAATCAAGTCGAACTGGGGAACGGAGAGGTAAAAAATGGCCAGGCCGTGGATCGAACCGGGTCCCCTTACTAGTAGAGGACCTGCTACTCAGCCGGCAATGGATTAGCCATCAACTCCAACAGCGGATAAGAAAATATTCTAGGTTGCTTCAATGGTGTCCTCTGCGATCCACCTATTCGGAGTAAGGACGGTGGTAGTCGAAAGTATGGAGATCGCTAAGAGGACGAATCAGTAAAACTATGTGTAGCAAAGTGAACCGCGCCAACCTCGGCATGACATATTTGACTATTCCAAGCGACCAACAAACAATCACTGGACATCTTCTTACATTGGGATTGTTATCAGCCACTTACAGCCCGTACGGTTGCACAAAATGATTCACCAATGAGGTGACCCTGGAACAGGTTAATATCTGGATTGAGAAGGCGGCGCTTCGTTTGGATTTGCTAAAAGGTGGAGATCATTGAGGACGACATACCGCTGGATGCGCTACCAGACCTGGAGTTGGGTGCTGAAGATGTGAACCATCAGGGGAAGATGAGATACGCGAAGGAAGCGGGGCTTGAGAAAGCGACGGATGTCACGGAGGAAGACATGGACAAATGAGGAGGTAAGTCATTGTTTCGTTAACAGACGTATGTGTGCGTACTTACGTATCGTGATTCCAGCACGAGGCCTTGAAGGATCTGGCAAAGTTTGTCATAGGGTGGTACACGGCGAAGGAGACGTTAGATGTGTCCCTCGAGGGTTTGGATGCAGCCTTAGAGAGGTAGCCCAGATTTGATAGTTTTTTCGTCACCAGTCGTAATCACGTATGGCTTGTTGTTACTGTGGTAGTACTCGACGAACTTCACGCCGCCTTGTTCGCGGGGGTCGAAGCTAATGTTTGGTGTAGGGTTGGAGATCGACCAGACTTTGACCGTGCGATCGAGGCAGGTGGATAGCAATCATCATCATCATCATGTAGTGGGTGTGACCTTGGAATATCCGAGAGGTCGGTCGAACTCTGTCTAGACGAAATTCGGTGGAGAAACTAAGAATCGTCTATTCGATATAACGAATGGAAGCCACGTCGGCTACAGTACAAAAGAGCATCCCGCCAGGATGAAGGTCTACGGCTGTCGAACTATTGTGACCAGTTTTGAGGTGTTGAGAGCCATGATAGGCTGCAACAGTCCCGCAAATCGTCGTATAGAGTAGCATGTAGAGAAATCTGATGAACATGGTGCGTCCCCACCTCGAGCGGCCGATAAAGTTGCTCAAAGAGGCTTGATCGAGGCTCAGGAGAGTAGGAACCGTAGATTATCACAATAATTATAGGTTAAAAAGCTCACGTTCGCGTATTTCCAGCGTCCCAGGATTTGATCCTCGTATCGTCGCTACCGGTGAAAACGAGGGGAAGCGTAGGGAGCAGGGCTGGGCACCGAATATGGTCTGGATGGGCCTCAAGCGCTATAGCCTTGTTGTATGTGTTGTAGTTGGAAACTCTAAGCTGGAAATCGTCTGACCCCGTAACGAACGAGTTCTTGCGGGGGAATGTGCACTTCAGACACTTCAAAGGTCTTTACTATCACGCCTATTTGGTGGCTGCATATGTTCACTGGGTCGTTGTATAGTGATGAGCCACGGCACGGTAAGATGGCCTGACGTTCTTGACGCAGTCACACCGTGGGAAAAGGCTGGGCCAGTAGAGCGGAATAGTAGCGCATTGTCAGTGGCAGCGACAAGGTACGCGTACGTTGATTTCCAAGAGCATCGAAGTGGAGGACACACGGCTCACCTTTGTCTCCCACACACTTATCGCCAAATACGAGTCGCTCACCGTAAGAACGAATATTGAATTAAATAATATTGATTACCTAGTACGCTTCCCTTGATCCACTTTCGTGGTTGAGATAAATTGATTAAATGACCTCTATAGTATTATGTCAATGATACAATGTTACAAGGTAAAATTATTTATATGTTCCTCTCCACAACCAGGAGCTTCAGAACATCCGGCCAGTGCGAATTGCCTATTCTGGCGTATGCAATATTAATTAGAGGCTAGTTGCATGTCCTACTGAAGAGCTCCGCGGCTCTCGACCTCTCACCTGCAGCTCTTATGGAGCTAGTCGCACACGGTGGGCACTGGTCAGGCCCTTGCATTCGTTAGTGGCGCAGACGGCGCAGAACACGAAACAGATTCACGCTAGTATCGGAAATGAAGCCGCAAATAATCCTCATTAGAATAGAGATGTGGTAGCAGAATCGGAGGAATCCTTCCCAGAATCGGAGGAATCTACGGCACACTGGAACCCAAGGACATCCCTGGTCGAACATGTATCACACATTTTGATATTTGCCCAGCTTGGGTTACAGGGCTCACAGGGGTACTATGCGATACAGGGCGTTTTTTGGCAGTGCTATTGCCATTATGCTGCTCAGGTGCTGATCGTGGTTCCAGGTGTATTATGTGCTGCCATATGGCTGGACTCGAACATCCCCAGACACAGCGGGGATAGAACCTAATCAATATATACATTCTGATTTACTTTCGCTTTACGCCATTTTGCGTACACAATGCCACTTTGGTGCCCTCTCCCCGCCAACGCCCATTCTTGCCGCCGGTCTTGGTGCGCTCGATGCTGCTGAAAACGTTCTCACAATAAGGTAAGAGCACGTTTATTACCCCACACACGTTGGGAGCGTCGTCTCGTTGCCCACCACGACAAGAACCACGACACAAGGACGTTATCATCTCACCACCAACTTATATCAGAAGTAGAAATTACGACCTCATCATTACAACCTGCGTGGTCAAGTTTCCATGAACCAAGCCAAATATACCAATCCTTAACTCGGTGGTTGGTCTCGTACGGCGAGTGGAAAAGGGAAGGTAGTATTTAAGAAGCACGGAAGGGACACATTCTGGAGTATACGGAATCATGAGGCCTTTCCTTCAAGTTCTTGCGAGCAACGATGTTCTGAGTGCAAGTTCGAGTGCGGTTGGGGCTTCGCAAGGGAAGGGGAAGAGCCCCCTTATCCTTGTCACCGGAACTGTGTTGAACTGTGTTAACCAAGGGCCGTTTCTCATGTTCAAGTCAAGCAAAAAAGGGGGGGGGGGATTTTCATGTGTGAAGAAGGGACCGTTACACGGTGACTACTGAGTAGCTTAGCATCATACGAGAGGTCCCTGTCTCACGCTTTTCCTCAGCGGAAGTCATTCAAAAGTGGGGCCGTTTGAATTGAGAACGTCTGCCGTTTATATTACGCTTTTCTTTTTTAACGCTCCTACAATAGTAACGATGTGATCATAATGTAAGCACCAGTATCTTGGCAATTCAGATAGTCCATGCGTGCGTTCAAAGGGTGATAAAAGAAATGCCAAAGAAGCTCTCACTACTACTGCTATCAGGTCAATTGTGATGATTTACATTTTACATGGGGAGAGGGAGAGAGGGAGGATGCGGCACCGAACAAGACCTGCTGGAACGCTGGAGTTCGACAATGCGACCGGCGGACGAGACTCGGATGAGGTGACGTTGCCACACCCACGCTAGGTCTTCGCAACCCTGATGGTTCGAGATATGCCGCTCGGCCGCTCGACGACGTCCTGGCACGACGAGTTGGCGTGCAGGGAGGTTTGACTTGCCGGCGCATATCGGCGCATCCCGGCGCATCCATTCCTCCGTCCTTGCTTACCCACAAACTCCCACTCCTGAGACAATACAAAACCCATCCCGAACAAGAGAAGCCGCCCTACGCACGTGTCCGTCCGAAGGTCCAGTTATCGTGTGTCAGACTGCTTTTCAACCCATTTGCTTTCTCCCTCCCTTACACCATGTCCTTGCCGCCGGGGTTCTGGTCTGAGCTTTTACGAACTACTTCCAAGCGAAATTCTGTGGTGAATATCGCTGTCATTGGCTCGCCAGAGTGCGGCAAGTCTACCTTCATCCGCAAGGCAGTAAAGGATCTATATCCTGAAGCTTTACCACCCATCAGAAGGAGAGGCTACTCGAGTGAGACTTTAATATATACATATGTTAACGGCTTTACCGATTCTGTATTTCTGACTTTCCATCCTTAAATGTCATAGTCGCCTGCACCCTCGCCGCTTTAGAGCCACCCCCAGGGTTAGAAACCACTCGAATACTTGAAATCAACAGTGCTATACTATCTCATGACACTTTGTGGCTCGAAGGGTGGCCGCGTTTAGATGGAGTGGTCTTGTGCTACGATGCCTCGAATCCTGAGAGTTTCAAGCGGATACCCGAACTAATCGGTGGGTGCAACCCCCTCTGGGGTGTCTGCTTTACGCCCGATCCGAATGTCAATTGCTGACCAGTAGTGTTGCGATATCAGCGGGTTATCACGAAATGCCACTCCCCATGATCGTAGTGGCTTGCAAGGCGGATTCGACTGTGATATCTACGGAGACCGTTGCAGATATCCTTGATCCGTTCCACGTCGGGCTTGTCGAGGCAACGGCCACCACCGAAAAAGGAAAAAATAAAATGCGCATGGCACTCGCTTGGGTCATTCAGGTGAGCAGATTCATAGAACGCAAGCGCGCTTGTCCTCACCACTGCCTCAGGCCGTCCTTCGGCGACGAGGAAGCTTGAGCTCTTCTACCAGCCTTGCCAGCACCACGAGTACCGCGAACTCGGCAGTATCTACAAACCAAACTGTCTGATGGTAGAACGTCCCTCACTCCAGACCCCGATGTCGGGCCCACCGGCCGTTCCTTCAGTCTTAAAACGCAAATACACAGGGACACCTGTCAGTCCAAATAGACTCAATCGTACGTCATGCGTCATGATTGAAATTGCTCTTGCTTTGAAAGGTTTTTCCCTTCATGGCTATTTAATTCACACCCCTCTGCGTATCTTCGAGCACCTTCTCGTTTATTTTTCACATTCGGTAAATAATACCCAAGACTGAGCTGTATTCCTCACTCCGAATTTCCTTGAACTCGCTTTACTCTTAGTATTAGGGGCTTTCGGCAACTTCCGTGATCGCCCCATAAAACCCGTAAACAAAGAACAACAGGACTTTCTCTCTTAGAGAGCTGCCACGCTGTTCGTCGTTAGTACGCTCCACCGTCGACCGGTGCCATGGAGAGTTCGCTCTCCGGTGCTCTCCAGAACGTCTTCCAGTGCTAGGAAGTGTAGCGTTGCCACTCTAAGGACGCTTCATGTCGATTTTATCCTGGGACATCCACATCCATCGTTGTATTCATACCCAGCTGCATGTACATTTTAGTGTGAGTGACATTTTACGTCTTTCTGTCCATTTTGCGAGTCGACGATGTTCAACCAAAAAAAAAAATCTGATTTAATGAGACAGATCGGCCATGGCTGATCTGGCGATACCCTATGCAGTGACTGAGCCTTCTATCCTCACAATTACGCGTGTGTGGTGCTCGCTGACCACTTTTCAGGCCAGTCCATGACTCTTGGATCCAATTTCTAGGAATCAGATCATGTACAGTTGATATATTATGTACTACAAGACGGTATACAGGAACGATGTATCCATTGTTGGTTTTGTCCAGACCAGAAACCGTTTCCATCTGCATATCGGAGCCCCTGATGATTAAAAGCCTAAAATTCTCGATTTTCGAGATCTCTTTCTACCTGTACTCATTTTTTCCCTCTACGCCGCAGTCGGCGCTTCGTCTCCGATGGTGGCTCGACGACAATCTGAGGGTCACACTGGACGAATTGGTCCTGAAGACAGTCATGAATGGCGAGAAAGGGACACAGTCAATCTCATTTCTCACCTCTTCTTTCTTCCTTCTGAACGGTTTCCGCATCACCTCCAACAATCGGGGTGGTTTGTGGGTGGTAGGTGAATCCAGTTTTATAGGTTCTAGGGGTCGGTTGTTCTCGTCATCCCAGGCTACTTGATGAAGTTGGAATGTCTTGGGTTGGCGTTCCGGTGATGCTCCTCGGGAATGGTCGCTGCTCGTTCGGCTGTGAGGGATGGAAGGGATAGGACTTTCAAGGGCGAAAGAGCGGGGCGGTCGATCGTCTGCTTCTGCAACAGTGTTGTAAATTCTCCTCAGTATTTTGCGCCGGGGAAATGTTTCGGTGGGTAAAAGGTCCTCAGTCTAAAGGATCATCATTAGTTTTAAGATCGAGG
>WNFL01382948.1_pt1 | contig 57983 bp, 54 predicted proteins | sample 5400361 | NCBI WGS metagenome assembly WNFL01 (sample SAMN13153351, study PRJNA577476) | soil metagenome | isolation source: 40 cm soil on Douglas fir-dominated hillslope | place: USA:California | collected 2013-09-17 | reverse complement strand
GAGCACTTCTTGAAAACGACCACCTTCACAAGTTCCTTTCTTGACCGTTATGGCTATACTGCCATTTATCCGATGTTTATTTGATTAGCCCATTAGAATACCACACCGAAATAGCAGCGCAGGATTCCGTGTCCAAAATCCACTCAAAATCTGAAAGCTGTGGTGAGATTTTCAAGATTTTGCTCCAGAATTAGGCCGCACCCCCGTCGCTGCAGGCCGAATTTAGTGTAAACTTGAATGACTGTTTACTGCGCAACGTAGTGTACTATGTAGGGAGAAATATGCCTGAACTGACGCCAGCACAACTTTCGATCATCGAGGCGCCGGTCGACGCCAAATTTTTCCTGCGCGGCCCGGCCGGGACAGGGAAAACGATGGCCGGCGTCGAGCGCATGCGGTTCCTGCTCGCCAACGGTATCCCCGCTGACCAGATCCTGATCCTGACGCCCCAGCGCACGCTGCAAGACCCGTACCTGAACGTGCTCCACAGCCCGCAGGCGGCTGCCGGCGGCGAAGCGACACCCGCCACGGTTGGCGGCCTGGCGCGGCGTATGTTGGACCTGTTCTGGCCGCTGGCCGCCGAGGCCGCCGGGTTTACGCACCCGGACCAGCCGCCGGTCTTTCTGACGCTCGAAACCGCGCAATATTACATGGCATACATCGTCCGGCCGCACCTGGAAGAAGGGTTCTTCGAATCTGTGACGATGGACCGGAACCGGCTGTACAGCCAGATCCTGGACAACCTGAACAAGTCGGCCGCAATTGGCTTTGCATACACCGAGATCGGCGAGCGCCTGACGGCTGCCTGGAGCGGCGACCCGGCCCAGCGGCGTGTCTATGCGGATGCCCAAGCCTGTGCCAGCGAGTTCCGTCAATATTGCCTCGAGCACAACCTGCTGGATTTCTCTCTGCAGTTGGAAATTTTCGCCCGGATCTTATGGAACGATACGGCCGTGCGCGACTATCTGACGCGCAGCTACCACCATCTGATTTACGACAACGCCGAAGAAGATATTCCTGTCGCGCACGATATCCTGGCGAACTGGCTGCCCGAATTCGACTCGGCGCTGGTGATCTTCGATGACGGCGGTGGCTACCGGCGCTTCCTGGGCGCGGACCCCGAGTCCGCGTTGGAACTGGCCGGGTTGTGTGATGAAACGCGGCAGTTGAGCGAATCTTTTGTTATTAGCGAAGCGCTGGCCCACTTAAGTAATTCCCTGGCCGAGGTGATCGCCCCCGCCGACGACTCGCTTTTTACCTTCTCCCCGAAAAGTGAAAATGAAAGCGAGCAGGAAGAAGGAAAAAGTGAAGAGGTATTGTCGCTTGTCCCCACCCGCTTTTTCCCCGAAATGCTGGATTCCATTGTAGAAGAAATCCGCGGCCTGATCGATAATGGCACGCCGCCGTCTGAGATCGTGGTGCTGGCGCCCTATATCAGCGACGCGCTGCGCTTCTCCCTGATGGACCGGCTCAGAACACGCGGCGTGCCCGTCCGCTCACACCGCCCATCGCGCTCATTGCGCGAGGAACCTGCCAGCCAGTGTCTGCTCACTCTGGCGGCGCTGGCGCATCCGGGTTGGAACATCCGGCCGGGGAAATTCGATCTGGCCTACGCCTTGATCCAATCCATCGCAGAGATGGACCTGGTGCGCGCGCAGTTGCTGACCGAGATCGTCTATCGCCAGCGCGATGCTTCGCTCTCGACCTTCGAACAGATCAACGCCGATATGCAGGAACGCATCACGTATGCGCTCGGCAGCCGCTATACGCTGCTGCGGGAATGGCTGCATGCCTACCGGCAGGAAGAGCCCCAGCCGCTCGACCATTTCCTGCGCCGGCTGTTCGGCGAAGTGCTCTCGCAACCGGGGTTCGGCTTCCACCTAAATCTCGATTCGGCCAGAGTGGCTGCCAGCCTGATCGAGTCAGTGCAGAAATTCCGCCTGGCGCTCGACCCGGTTTACAGCGACCGGGCCCCTTCGGCCCAGGCAGAAGGGGATACGCAACCCAGCGCTATACCGTTTCCCGATCTCGGAAAGGAATATATGGCGATGCTGCAAGACGGCGTCATCGCCGCCCAGTACGTCTCGGCCTGGAACAGCCCGCCGGAAGATGAAGCCGTGCTGCTCGCCCCGGCCTACACCTTTCTGATGAGCAACCGCCCCGTGGACGTGCAGTTCTGGCTGGACGTGGGCGCGAGCGGCTGGGTCGAGCGCCTGTTCCAGCCCTTGACGCATCCCTATGTGCTCTCGCGCCGCTGGCCGCGCGAAAAAGTCTGGACCGACGCCGACGAGGTCGAAGCCAACGATGCCACCCTGGCTCGCCTGCTGACCGGGCTGCTGCGCCGCTGCCGCCGAAAAATTTACCTGGGCCTGACCGAACTGGGCGAAAGTGGCTACGAACAACGCGGGGCGCTGCTGCGCGCCTTCCAGAAGGTGCTGCAGAACGGCTGAAAATTTCGAAACGATCCGCAAAAGAAGAAGCCAGTTGATCATGCAAAATCTAAGAGAACGGCCGGTAGTGTGGATTTCGAGCCTGCTTCTTTTTCTCGTATTGTGGCTGCGCTTGCTGATGGTCCCGTGGACAAACCACGATATCGACATTTTCCTGCGCTGGATCGACTATATCGAAACGCATGGCTATATTACAGCGCTCAGGGATAATTTTTCGAATTATCCGCCGGCCTATTTGTACCTGCTCTCGTTTGTCACTTTTTTGCTCGGAGGGGTTTCGAAAATGGCGGTCATCAAACTCATCCCGCTGATTTTTGACCTGTATGCGGCGTTTATTATTTTCAAGATCGCGCGCCTGAAATTCCCGCATGACGACCGGCCATTTTTGCTGGCGGCGATTTTCTTTGGCCTGCCAACCGTAATGATCAATAGTTCAGCCTGGGGACAGATAGACATGCTCTACGGTGCCTTTTTGTTGACCTGTGTCTATTTTCTGCTGGTCGAGCGTCCGTTTTGGGCGATGTGCGCATTTGCGGTTGGGTTTTCGTTCAAATCACAGTCCATTTTTTTGCTGCCCTTTTTAGGAATTTTGGCCTTGAAAGGCAGGATGCGCTGGCAATATTTTTTGGTCGTCCCGCTGCTCTATATTTTGTTGGCAATTCCGCTGGCTCTGATTGGCCGGCCCTGGCCGGATATTTTGACGATTTACATCAACCAGGTATCACAGTATCACCTGCTCTCGGTCAACGCCCCCAACCTGTACATTTTCTTCAACGAGGCAAATTACGAGACAGGCGTGGCCGTTGGCATGCTGATCGCGCTCCTGGCGCTGGCAGTCTGGGCCTTCATGAGTCTCAGGTCGAAGGCAGCCATCGATAAACCCGCCATCAGCCTGCTGGCGCTGACAGCGGTTACGCTGGTGCCGTTCGTTTTACCCAAAATGCACGAGCGTTACTTTTATCCGGCAGACATTTTGTCTTTTGTGGCTGCCATCTTCCTGCCGGAACTCTGGTTTGTTCCGTTGCTCTACCAGGTCATTTCAGGGCTGGCTTATGGTAGGTTTTTATTAAATACAACGGCCCTTCCGACGATGGTCGCCGCGATCATCAATACCGTCACGCTGGGTTTTTTACTCTGGAAACAATATCAATTCTCTTACCGGGAAAATAAGCATGAATGAAAAAGAGATCATCTTCAAACCCCACTACAGCGGGCGCGCGGGGCTGCCCCTGTTGTTCTGGCCGATCAGTGCAGTGGCATTTATTTTCTTTGCCGTCGAAACCATCCGGACCTCCGCTTACTATTCTGCAGGATTGCTGGCCGTGATGTTCGCGCTGGCGGCCTTCAGCCCGCCGTTCATCTACTTCCGGGCGCTGCATTTCGGCGAAGCGCTGGTGGTCAAGCGTTATTTTCTCCCGGACCTGGTCATCCAGTACAATGACATTCTCAGCTTTCAGTACTTCAGCTTACGGAGTGCCAATGCGCGCATTTCCTTGAACAATCTGACCCTGAAAAGTTTCGAGGAGCTGGACCAGATCATCGACGGACTGATCGATGCGGGCAAGGTCAGGCTCAAGAAAAGGCGCTGACCCCTTTGTTTGCCCTCAGGAGGGATTCCATATGGATCTTTTACAATATTTTGCCAGGGACTATCACGGCGCCCCGTTCGTATTGTTCGGGGCTGCCCATATCGTCACCCTGGTCGTGGTGGCGCTTTTTATCCTTGCTTTGACGCGCTTCAAAGGCGCCCCGGAGTCAACACTGCGCAAGGTGCGCTGGACGCTGGCGATCGTTCTGTGCCTGAACGAAATCGCCTGGCACGTCTGGAGTCTTGCCGTCGGCACGTGGAATATCCAGACCATGCTGCCGCTGCAGTTATGCAGCCTGCTGATCTGGCTGAGCGTCTTCGCGCTGATTTCCAGGAATACCATCTTGTATGAGTTCGTGTATTTCCTGGGCATTGGGGCCGCCATTCAGGCCTTGTTTACACCGGACGCGGGCATCTACGGTTTCCCGCATTTTCGCTACCTCCAGACCATCATCTCGCACGGACTGCTGGTCAGCATTGGCGTGTACATGACCGTGGTCGAGGGCTTCCGTCCGACCTGGACATCGATGGCGCGTGTTTTTGTGGTCACCAATGTTTATATGGTTATCATTTACTTCGTCAATATGGCGATTGGCAGTAATTACATGATGGTTAACGCCAAGCCGAATGTCACCAGCCTGTTCGACTTGATGCCGGCCTGGCCGTGGTACATCCTCTGGGCGGAAGCCCTGGCTGTGGTTATCTTCCTGTTGTTGTACCTGCCGTTTATGATTAAGGATTGGCGCGCCGAACGAGCCGCGGTTTGATTTATACTGTTAAGGTATTTTGTCGTCCTGAGCGGAGTGGCGCCTTCGGCGCCACGCAGTCGAAGGGCGGTATGGCAACATCGTCTAACCTGCAAACGATTGTTTGATGCAAACACGAGATTGCCGCGTCGCTCTCCCTACGGTCGAAAACGCTCCTCGCAACAACTGTGTTGAAAGTCAAGGAAGAATTAGGCAGATAGAGAACGCCAGGGCTGATTTGAGCGCATCATGGCATTCAAAATGACAAGTAGTTTGCGCATACAAGCCGTGAGGGCAACCTTCTTTTCCTTGCCTTGTTTGATCAGCCGTTCGTAGAATTTCTTGATCACCGGATTGAATTTCTTTGCAGATAAAGCTGCCATGTACAAAACACTCCTGACATCGGCTCGACCACCATATATTCTGCGTCTGCCTTGCTTCCTGCCGCTGTCCTTGTTGACAGGCGCAACGCCAACCAGGGCAGCGATTTCCTGGCGGTTGAGCTTTCCCAGCTCAGGCATCATTCCAAGCATGGTCGCTGATGTCACCGGACCGACACCTGGAACACTTTGAAGCAGATTGTCCTTCTCTTTCCAGATGGGTGTGCTTTCCACGAAATCTTCAATCTCTTTGTCCAACTCTTCCAAGTTCTTGGCAAGCCATTCAATGTGAGCTTCAATGTCTGATCTCATCTTGGCTCGAACAGTCACCAAACGGTTCTTTTCCACCGTCAGCATATCGATAATCTGTCTACGACGGGTCAGGAGCATCGTCAAACGTTCTTCTTCTGCGCTTGGTAGCCTGCGTACAGCAGGCCGGATCGCGGCTGCAAAGTGCGCCAGCACCTTGGCGTCCAGCTTGTCTGTCTTGGCCAATCGCCCAGTTGCACGCGCAAAATCCCTGACGCGTTTGGCGTTCACAACCACCACAGGCAAGCCCGCATGGGTCAGTTCTGCCACCAGCAGCTTTTCGAAACCACCGGTTGGCTCCACAACGATCAGCCGTGGCTTCAACGCTTTCATGCGTTTCACCAGATCGGCAATCCCAGCAGCAACATTGCTCGCTCGAAAGGTTTCTTCCCGTTCGTGCCCGGCAACATCCAACCAGGCCTTCGACACATCTATCCCTACAAAGATCTCCACTGCCTTTTTCATGTGCTCTCCTTGTGCCCGTATTAGCGTGGATGCGGCCTTTAGCGACCTTTCAACTGTTCGGGCTATAATTTGTTCGGGCACGGCGATCTTTGTTGCGAGACGGTCTCTAGCGACCTAATGACATTCGATCTGCCGTGCCCGCTTTTAGTATACTAATGACAGTTGAAAGCGAGCCACTACCATGCCACAGGATGGAAAAAATGAGTAAACAACAAAGAAGAACCTTTCCCTATATGACAGATGAAGACGTTAGTCAGTTTTCAGAGAATATTTACAGAACATTCCAGCCCATTATTGACAACATCGAAAAACATTCGCCAACAGTGGCACCTCTCCTCAAAGAAGCCAGAATGTGGTATTTCGCTTCAATGTCAGTGGATATTTATACAAGTTTATCGAACTTAACCAACGATGCCACGATAGAACGGATAGAGCAAATATTCATTGACTACTATGACAAAAATAATTGCGAGCAATTACGTTTGATGGTTAGATCCTGGTTTGATGATTCAGAGATATATACAAGACGAAGACAAATTATTGAAGATGCTTTAGATGCGCACATAGCCAGTAAGTTCACCCTTTCAATCCCTGCATTATTACCGCAAGTCGAAGGCATACTTAGTGACAATCTGCGGACAGAAGCAGGAAATCTAGGGGAACTCCTGAAAAGTGCTGTGAGCAGCGATTTTAAAAATGCTGGAATATTTAAAGCGCTGAGAGATGATATTTTAGTGTTTTTAAGTACCGATCCATTCTTCACGACCAAAAAAGGAGACGGATTTGGTAAATTATTTACATCCGAAAACAATCATAAGTGGTTTGAAGATCGCCGCGTAAATGGTGTCATCCCTTTGAATAGACCTGCCATATTACATGGTATTCAAATTGATTATGGAACAAAAGCAAATTCTCTGCGATTATTTTTTCTCCTTGACGATATACATTGGATTTACAGTGACAGCAGAAAACTCGTAATGAATGAGTATTAACAGATGCTCCCCCCTTCACTCCTCGCTCCCACCAGCAACACATTCTGAACTACACCGACGACAGGCTGTGCATTTCAACGCTGGCCGCGCAGGTTATCGCCTCAGGCGCGCCGGATGTGGATACCCATCCATGAAAATGGAGAACATAAAATGAAAGTATTCCTGACAATTTTACTTTTTATTTTTGGCATATTTGCCGTGCTGGCAATAGGCGGCGGTTTGCTGGTGCTGGTGGCTTACGGCACTGGCTGGCTGGTCAACCACCTCATGGGTCTTGACCCTTTCCAGGCAACCTTGATTGCCTTGCTGGGAATTTGTGTCTTTGGGATTCTGGCAGAGCGCATCTGGGAGGGCGTCACCTCGATGCTACCCTTTAGGCCAGATGATGATGAATATGATGATGAGTACGATGATGACGAAGGCGAAGAAGACGAAGATGCGATTTTTGTCAACCCTCGTATTCCTCGCTGGCGACAGCCGCTGAAAAATGTCGATTTCTCCAACATCAAGCCTGATGACCGTTGCCCATGCGGTAGTGGGCGTAAGTATAAGAATTGTCATGGTACAAAACAGTCAAAATAACTGCCAATAATTCGGTCCACGGTCCACCATCTATTCGTCCACGGTCAATAATATGGAATTCACCCCTCGCTCCCACCAGCAGCAAATCCTGAACTACACCGGCGGCACGCTCGGTATTTCGGCTGTGCCTGGCAGTGGCAAGACGCATATCCTCTCAGCCCTGGCTGCGCAGATCATCGGCTCGGGCGTGCTGGGCGTGGACCAAGAGGTGCTGATCGTGACGCTGGTCAACTCGGCCGTCGATAACTTCTCGCAGCGCATCGCCGGCTTCATCCAGCAGCGCGGATTAATTCCGCACATCGGCTACCGCGTGCGCACCCTGCACGGGCTGGCGCACGACATCGTGCGCGAGAACCCGTCGCTAGTCGGGCTGGAGAACCGCTTCGCCATCGTCGACGAGCGCGAAGCCGATTTCATCCGCAAGGAAGCGGCCGGCGCCTGGCTCGCTGCGCACCCGTACGAACTGGACGACCTGATCGACACCGGCATGGACGATTCCAAGCGCGACTGGGTACGCCGCCAACAACTGCCCGAACTGGTCAACGGCCTGGCGCTGGCGTTCATCCGCTCCGCCAAAGACAACCGCCAGACGCCCGAGAGCCTGCGCGCCCGGCTGGATGCCGCTCCCGCTCCGCTGCCGCTGGCCGAGATGGGCTGGGACATCTACAGCAACTATCAGCGCGCGCTGGTCTACCGCGGCGCGGTCGATTTCGACGACCTGATCCGCCTGGCGCTGGACGCGCTGACCATCTCGCCCGAGCTGCTCGAACGCCTGCAGGCGCGCTTCCCCTTCATTCTGGAGGATGAAGCCCAGGATTCGAGCGCCCTGCAGGAACAGATCCTGGGTAAGCTCTCGACGGGAAACTGGGTGCGCGTTGGCGACCCCAACCAGGCCATCTTCGAAACGTTCACCACCGCCAAGCCAGAATATCTGCTCAAGTTCATCGAGGAAGCCGATTTCAAGCAGGACCTGCCAGTCTCGGGGCGTTCGCAGCCCTCGATCATTGCGCTGGCCAACTATCTGATCGACTGGGTGCGCGCGGAACACCCCCTGCCCGAAACCCGCAATGCCCTGACCCCGCCCTACATCCAGCCCGCCGAAGCGGACGACCCGCAGCCCAATCCGCCCGACGACCCGGCCGGCATCCGGCTGGTGGGCAACAAATACACGCCCGACGAGGAAGTCGAAGCAGTCGTCAAGTCGCTCGAGAAGTGGCTGCCGGAGAACATGGACAAAACCGTAGCTGTGCTGGTGCCCAGGAATGCGCGCGGCGTAGACGTCATCACCAAACTGAAGGAACGCAAGATCGATTACGTCGAATATCTCTCCAGCACCTCGCCCACGCGCGCGGCTGCCGGAGCGCTGGGCAACGTGGCCGCCTATCTGGCAGACCCAGCCTCCGCGCCCAAGCTGGCCAAAACCTACCAGGTCTGGCGGCGGCAGTGGCGCGAGGAAGACGCCCAAAAGGCGTTCTATGCTCACATAACGGAGTTGATTCGCAAGTGCACGCAAGTGGAATCCTTCCTTGCGCCGCGCCCCGATAAAGACTGGCTGGCTGACCTTGCAGGCTCCCCTCTCGACGTGTTCACCGAGCTCGGAGCATTCCGGGATGTTGTGCGGCGCTGGCAGGGCACCACCCTACTCCCAATCGACCAGATGATCCTGACGCTGGCGCAGGACCTGTTCACCGAGCCGGCAGATCTGGCACTGGCGCACAAGCTGGCGCTGGTGCTGCGCCAGGTGGCGGGCGACCACGCCGACTGGCGCCTGCCCGAACTGACCGCCGAACTGGGCGTGGTGGCCAAAAACGAACGCCGCTTCCTGGGCTTCAGCGCAGACGATTCGGGCTTCGACCCGGCGCGCCACCGTGGCAAGGTGGTCGTCTCGACCATGCACAAGGCCAAGGGCCTGGAGTGGGACCGCGTGCATTTGCTGTCGGTCAACAACTACGATTTCCCCTCCGGCATGGCCAACGACCGCTATATTTCAGAGAAGTGGTTCGTGCGGGCAGGCCTGAACCTGGAAGCCGAAGCGCTGGCGCAACTGCACAACGCGCTTTCCTCGAGCGAGTATGACTGGCAGGCCGAGGGCGAAGCCAGCCTGCGCGCGCGCAGCGATTACGTGCGTGAGCGATTAAGATTATTGTATGTGGGCATTACGCGCGCCAAAAGTGAACTGGTGCTCACCTGGAACACCGGCCGCACCGGTGAGCAGACCCAGGCGATCCCGTTTGCGGCGCTGCAGGGCTGGTGGGAAAAAGAGTAAAATATCTTTCAAATATCGGGCCCAACCAAAGGAGAAACCATGAAAACAAACAGCGGTCTGGAATACGTCGAAACGCAGGCGGGCACCGGCGCGCAGGCCGTGGCGGGCAAAACCGTCAGCGTGCATTACACCGGCAAGCTCACGAATGGCCAGGTCTTTGATAGCTCCCACACACGCGGCGAGCCGATCGAATTCCCGCTCGGCGCAGGGCGCGTCATCAAGGGCTGGGACGAAGGCATCGCGCTGATGAAAGTCGGCGGCAAAGCCACACTCACCATCCCGCCCGAGTTGGGCTACGGCGCGCGCGGCGCAGGCGGCGCCATTCCGCCCAACGCTACATTGATTTTCGAGGTCGAACTGGTTGCCGTCAAGTAACTGGAAGCTACGTCAATTAATCGAGCCTCCAAAAAACTGGAGGCTCGATATTTTTTCCTTCACCGGGCAATTTGCCTGATTCGCTCAGAAGCCGGCCTTATGCACCCATTGCATGAACTGCTCCAGGAGGTGGCTCAGGTAGTGTGGCGGGAGCCAGCCCATCGCATTGGCAACGAAGTACCCCACCACAAGCACAATCAGAATGAATACGAGACAGCCCCATGGAAAGCAGCCCACTTCTCCATTGTCATGTGCACCTTCCTGCGAGTCCTTCTCCTTTTCGGATTTCGGTTCGTTTTTGATGAGATAAGAACTCTCTGAAAGTCCCGTACCGGGAAGCCCAACCGTCTGCCTGATACCGCCCTTTCCGAAGGTGAAATGGAAGCCCCGCGGGCCGATGGTCGTGCTAATCCCATTGCGGCTTAAATTAATCCTGACCCCGGGGAAAATATGAAATGTTCTTCGAAAGCGGATTGGCATGGTTCCTTCCCTTCTATCTGGCGATTTGCCGGTGATGCGCTTCTTCCACGCCGGGAAGAAGCCTCTCCAATTGGATTAACGGCCTCTCTGTCGCTTTGTTACTGCGTAATTCCAGCGCCCTGTGGGTGGATATGGGGCCTCTTCACCTGCATCCGCGCGGCAGGTCGAGGTAAAATAGTTTAACGTGAATAATAGATAAAAGTGAAAAGAGCCTTTGGACACGGAATAACACGGAGAACACGGAGTTTTAACCTGTTTTAATGCCTGAAGCTGTGTTTGTCCGTGTACTCCGTGTCCTAAAATCGTTATCCATTATTCACGTTAGTTTAATAAGTTGGTTGTGGGCCTCCCGACCCACGATCTGAATCCTGCCGCGCTGGCCGGGACGGGTGCCCGTAAAAATAGACCAGCACTTGACCTCTGGGAGCGAAACATGTCCGACCTGATCGATGTCCTTTCCGAGAGCGGTTTGCGTACCGGGGAAATCCTCCCGCGGGCAGAAATCCATCGCCTGGGGAAATATCACCGCGCCATTCATCTGTATCTTTTCAATTCCAGCAACGAACTGCTTCTGCAAAAACGCTCGCTCACCGTGGACAATTTCCCTGGGGTTTTCAGTATTTCCGTCCTGGGGCACGTCAATGCCGGCGAGTTCAGCGCCGATACCGTCAGGCGTGAGGTCGAGGAGGAGCTGGGCATCGACGCTTCCGGGTTGAAAATCGACTTCCTGTTCTCGTATTTTTCGGAAGCAACCTTGAATGAAACCTATATCGACCGGCAGTTCAACGATATCTACGTCACACGCGCGGAGTTCGATCCCGCGCTGATCCGCTTCGACCCGTCTGAAGTATCCGCAGTCGAATTCGTCTCGTTCGAACGCTTCCGAGAAATGTTAGCAGACCCGGCAAGCAGCCTGGCTCCGGTGTACGCAAATGAGTGCCGCGATCTGGTCTATTTCCTGGGCAGCCTGCCGGCTGGATAGGATTCCCGAAGGACTCTCGGTCCCCCTCGAAGGCCGGGTCGTGATCTTGCGCGAATCCAGCCTGGTCCGGCAAAACGGACCAGGCTGATCTCAACATGCTTTGGCGCAAACTACGCTCGTGCCCGGCCAACATAAGAATGTAGGGTAATTATTGTTGCTCTAAGGGTGACTTATCCTACATGCTTAGAAAGCCCGGGTACTATAGCGATTTGATATACAACTCGTTCGACACGCTGACGACCCCCTCAACCTGCCGGACAAGGCCTTCGATAATCATGGAAATCGCTTCGGAGGGGACATCACCCTGCAGGATGATTATGCCGCCATGGTCGAGCACCTCCACGGGATAGTCTTTCAGCCGCGGGTCTCGCCGGAGCTTGGCTTCCACTTTTTCCTTCAGCTCGGTGGTTACTTTTGTGCTCATACGACTTACCTCCTTGGACTGGGTCAGTGTGACCAGGAGAAATTACTTCTTGAACTGCTTAACGAACTGCCTGGCCATTTCGTTCTGATGAAATTTAATGGAAAATGGATGATAATATCAGGCACAGGTCAAGGTTTCTGCCGCTAAAGCGGGCCTGCCTGACGGGGATCGAGCATGAAATTCACCGCTGGTTTCTGGCCGCTGCGCTTGCGCGACGGATTTCCACAGCATGGACCGCCAGCTTGACAGTTGTTATTCTGGGCATTATTATGCACGCTTGCCGTATTCGTTCTCATTCCGGAAAATTCCAAATATGAAAATCCTGCACGCCATCTTCTCGAAGGAAAATTTGTATGCCCTGCTGGCATTTTTGATCTTTGTCGCCCTGGTCCTGTTTACGGCAAACACGGCTCCACTCTGGATCTACCAGGGCTTTTGATGAGCGTTCTGGAAATATCGATATTAGGCGCAGTCGCTCTCGTTATTGGCTGCGCGCCCCGTCCCCAGATTCGCACTCACCTGCTTCTCGCCGCCAGCATTGTCATCGTCTACTGGCTTCAATCCAGATCGGTCGATATTTACGGCATCACCTTCTGGCTGCCCACCGCCACAGTTGCTCTGGTGACACTCTCCTGGGTGGTCACATCTGCCCCTGAGATACGCGGCTTGCAAAAAAACTGGCCCGGCATCCTAACGATCGTCGTGACCGTGCTCGTCATCGATCTGGCCAGAACCCTGGGAAAAACGAATGGTTTCTTCCCAGAAATGGCCATGCCCCTCCCGGTCAACGTGATCCTGGTGATCGGTCTTGTTTTTCTTACTGCGGTCATCATGCTGCGAATGCCGCTCATCGAGCGGTTCGCCCCGCCTGTAATGCTCCTTGTCATCTTAGTGATATTTGTGCTGATCAAGATTCCGGCATTGGACAGGAATCTGTATGAAATCATCTCGAGCTATACCGGCAGCCCGCAAAAGAATAATGACACCTTTGTCTGGCTTGGGTTTTCATACTTTGCGTTTAGGATCATCCACACCCTGCGCGACCGGCAAAAAGGCCTGCTGCCCCCGGTCAGTCTGGCAGAATACGTCACCTATGTGCTGTTTTTCCCGGCGTTTGTAGCCGGCCCGATCGACCGCATCGAACGCTTCGTGGCCGATCTGCGCGAGCCCAAACCACTGACGGATGCGGATTGGTTCTTTGCCGGGCGCCGTTTCCTGGTCGGATTGTTCAAAAAATTCGTCGTGGCCGATGCGCTGGCAGTCTTTGCACTCAACCCGGAGCTTGCTCCGCAAATCCATTCGACAGGCTGGTTCTGGATCGTGTTGTACGCCTATAGTTTTCAGATCTATTTTGATTTTAGCGGTTACAGCGACATCGCTATAGGCATCGCCAGGGTCACGGGCATCGAACTGCCCGAAAATTTCAACACGCCCTACCTGAAGCCAAACCTGACGCTGTTCTGGAACAACTGGCACATGACGCTCACTCAGTGGTTCCGCGCCTATTTCTTTAATCCGCTCCAAAGATGGTTCCGGTCTTCGCGAGTCCAAATTCCGACCTGGTTACTTATTCTGGGATTGCAGATTTCCACGATGGCCTTGATCGGCCTGTGGCATGGGGTTACGCTCAATTTTGTCATCTGGGGAGTCTGGCATGGCCTGGGTCTATTTATCCACAACCGCTGGAGCGTACTCATGGGGCCCAAGCTTTCCATCTGGGCAAACACGCAGCTCCGAAAAAATATTCTGACAACCGCCGGGGTCTTTTTAACCTTTCATTATGTTGTCATCGGCTGGGTCTTTTTCACCCTTCCGGCTGGCCAAATACCCTCCGCCATCCGCATGCTCTTTGCGTTCAACGCCTGATTTATTGGTCAACATAATGACACAATTTCCAAAAACATCCCTGCGCATTCTTGTAAAGGCAATTTTGTTGTTCGTTATCTTCAATTATGCCTTTGTCTTCGTACCAGATTCCGCGCTATGGCAACTATCGCTTTACAATACCCTCCTGCCGGGACAAACGCGTTTTCCGCTTGAAAACGACCTGAACCTTATGTTCGACACACACGAAATTTCCGCCTCACCCGGACGGGAGAATGAATACAAGGTTGTTATGCTGGGCGACTCAGCGACCTGGGGATTTTATCTGGATCCCACTGAGACTTTTTCGAGTGTCATCAACGCCTCCAATACTGTAACCTGCAAGCAGAAAACCATCCATCTTTATAATCTGGGATATCCATCGCTTTCGGTTCTCAAGGACCTGATCATTCTGCAACGAGCGGTAACTTATCGGCCAGACCTGATCGTCTGGAATATTACGCTCCGCTCAATGCTTAGAAAATCCGAACAAAATAACAAGCTGAATGTGATCGTAAACAATAATAATGATATAGCGCAGGAATTGATCGACAAATATGGATTAACAACGCAACTTGATTCCGGTATCGATCCTGTTAAAAGGCCGTCATTCCAAAATAAATCATACCTGGCTCGAAGAGATAAAATTGCCCGCTTCATTAACTATCAATTGAATGGAATACGCTGGCAAGCCGCGGGCGAACATGTCGATAAGGATTATCCCCCGCTGGGGATGGACGTTAAGGCAGATGATACGTTTGATGACATTCTCCCGCCAACACTGCATCCAAACCTTCTTCAATTCGATGTTTTGAACGCCGGAGTTTTGATGGCCGGAACTACACCGATCATTATTATTAATGAGCCTATCCAGATCGTGAACGGAGAAAACAGTGGGATCCGTTACAATAAGATCTATCCGCGCTGGGCTTATGACCAGTATCGCGAAATGATGACCTTGCAGTCAGAACAACACCACTGGACCTATGTGGATCTGTGGAATGTCATTCCCCCTACCGAGTTTTCAAATACACCCATTCACCACACGGCCAAAGGCGATCAAATATTTTCTCGAACGATTAAAAGTATTATTCTAAAAAATGCCTGCCCTTAATCAACCAATGCTGCCATTTGCGAAATTCGGGATTCATGAAAAACAACAACCGTAGAGAGGCTCTGCTCATTTTTTTGATCGTCCTCATTGCTTACGGCTATTTCTTTGCCCAGCAGGATGTAAATACCGATTCTCGTTTGGCACTGGTCAAAGCAATCGTCGAGGAAAAACGTTTGGAAATCGACTCGTACCATGACAGTGTGTTGAATACCATCGACAAAGCCTATTACAATGGCCATTATTATTCTGACAAAGCCATTGGCACTTCCCTGATTGGCGTACCAATTTATTACGTGATACTGAAAATCAGCATCTGGCTGGGATACGCGATCAAGATCAAAGCCTTTAAACAGCTGCTCACGTTTTTTGCCATCAGCCTGATTTCCGCCTTTCTTGCACCCATGTTATATCTATTTGCAAAACAAATCAGCAATTCCGCCCGCTTTGCACTACTCGTCACGGCCGCCATTTGCGTGGGGACCCCTCTTTACACTTATAGTGCAGCCTATTACAGCCATGCGCTGACTGGTATGATGCTCTTCGCAGTTTTCTTTATCTGGTTTCGAGCGCGAAGCGAGGGTACGGTCAGCCTTGCCAAAACAAGCCTGTCAGGCTTTCTTCTCGGCTACTCATTCATCAGTGAATATCCAACTGCACTGATCGCAGCCGCATTAGGGTTATATATTCTGTATATATTATGGGAACAAAAAAGACTGGCAGATTGGCGCATCTATTTTTCTCTAATTGCGGGGGCAGCCATTCCGCTCGCCCTGATGATGGTCTATAACTTTTCGATATTCAAGAATCCGTTGGCAATGGGATATCAGCATGAATCGGATGGATTCTATCGCGCCTCTCAAGCCACAGGATTTATGGGCATCGGCTGGCCGGATCCAAAGGCCTTGTTTTATATGACTTTTCACACCACCATGGGAATATTCTGGCAAAGCCCTGTCTTGCTGATGGCATTCGCCGGGTGGGTGGCGATGTGGCAAAGCTTCAAATATCGCCTGGAAGCTCTTTTCTCTTTTGGCGCCATCTTACTTTATTTTGTTGTGTTCTCCGGCTATTTCGCATGGTGGGGAGGCCTGGCATTTACGCCGCGGTTCATTATCGCTTCGCTGCCGTTCTTTGGGATTGCGCTTGCCTTTCTTTCGCACCGAGCCCGAATAGCAACATTTCTTCTCGCGCTTGTGTCCATTACTCAGATGTTTATCGTAACCTCGACATTTTATGCCGGCCTGAAAACGATGCTGGGCAGCGTATCGCTGGATTCGTTCTTCCCGATGTTCAAGAACTCGATCATTTACAATATCTATGTTCCAAACTTCCTGGCACAAATACTTACGCCCAACCGGGGTGAGGAATTTTTTGGATTAAGCGGTCACCTGAGCTTGCTACCTTTGCTAATGGCCGAAACAATCCTGCTAACTGCCTTTTTCCTCGTCACTCGCATACCAAAAATCGACGAGGCTGAATAGAGTGCTCTCCAATTCCTTTATGACAAAAGAAGCTATCACGATCGTTACCCCGGTATATAACGACTGGACTTCCTTCAAACACCTGGTGGAAGAGGTTGACCGCTGCTTGAATAACCTGGAGTTTGATGTAACGATTATCGCCGTAGATGATGGCTCATCCCAAACATCACCAGTAATGGGAGAAATTGCACAGAAATTAAATACGATTCGCCGCATCGAAATTTTACATCTCTCACGGAATATTGGCCATCAGCGCGCAATCGCAATTGGTCTGTCCTATGTCGAAAAAAACTGTAAGTCGGATGGGATTGTCGTCATGGATGCCGACGGTGAAGATAGCCCCGATACATTACCTGCACTGATCGCAGAATTGCACAAATCAAACCGTATCGTTTTTGCCAGGCGCGGCAATCGCCGGGAAAACCGAATTTTTCTGCTCTTCTATCATATCTATCGCAGTTTGTTCTTCGTCTTGACCGGAAAGTGGATCACGTTTGGAAATTATTCTGTTATTCCTGGTAATTTGCTTAAACGTGTTGTTTTCTTGCCCGAAATCTGGAACCATTTCGCTGCCGGAATTATGCGCGCAGAAATACCGCAGACGACACTGCTTATCTCTCGTGGATCCCGCTATGCGGGGAAATCCAAAATGAATTTCGTTGGACTGATACTACATGGATTGAGCGCGATTTCTGTATATGCCGATATTTTGGCCGTGAGGCTAATATTATTCACCGCAGCAATCATCTTTAGTACAATCATTGGAAGTATTGTAATGTTGTACATTCGTTTTTTTACTGATCTGGCCATACCAGGCTGGGCAACCTCTGTGGCGCTTGGATTGGGAATTATTCTGTTCCAGGCTCTGATGTTTTTATCAATGATTTCTTTTTTGGTATTAAATTCCCGCAGTACACAAATGTTTATACCCTTCCAACACTATGAAGATTTCTTGCTGGCAAAAGAAACAATCTATGAGCAATCTTAAATATATTGGCAAAGAACTCGATATTTTTTCCCATGCAGTTGGCTGGAAACAATATTTCGGCTCAATCATTTCTGCATACTTTGGCGAGCGCATATTGGAAGTGGGCGCGGGTATAGGCACTACAACGGCTGTATTGTCCAATGCGCAAACGAAGGATTGGACATGTCTCGAGCCGGATGCCGAACTCAAACAAATCCTGGACCAAAAACTAAAAGCTGGTGATTTACCCGCCTTCTGTCATTCACAACTTGGGGTTGTAAACGATTTGCGGAACGATGAGCTATTCGACACGATTCTTTATATCGATGTCCTGGAACACATCGAAAACGACCTCGCAGAGTTAAAAGCTGCCGCCGGTCACCTCAACTCAAACGGAACGTTGATCATTTTATCCCCTGCCCACCAGTGGTTATTTACTCCTTTCGATCAAACCATAGGTCATTATAGAAGATATTCCAAAACTTCTTTATTGGCAACCGGCCCGTCAGGTTGCCGCCTGGAGAAGATGATTTATCTGGATTGTGCGGGAATGTCATTATCATTGGCAAATCGGGTCCTTTTGAATCAGTCGATGCCAACAATCAGGCAAATCAAATTCTGGGATCGTTGGATAGTGCCGGTCTCAAAAGCGTTGGACCCTCTTTTCGGTTTCAAACTTGGAAAATCAATTGTAGCAATTTGGAGAAAGGTATGACCCGGAAATCATTTGCTGATTCTGTGCTTACCATTGCGGCGATCGGGTTTGTAGCCTTTATCATCATATTTGCCAATACAATTTATCCTCTTGCAGGAAATGACTTTAGATATTTCATTCCTCGTTTGCTCGATGCGTACATACACTATAAGGTAAATGGTCTTTCGATCCAATGGTATACACCAATGTTTGCAGGCGGACTCCCGGCATATCCGAATCCACAGGATACTCAGTTCACTCTCCCGCAATTATTGATGTTAATCATGAATCCCTGGTGGGCATTTTTTACCGCCAGCGCAATCTACATCTTTCTGGGTTTCTACTCTGCCTACTATTTTTTTGAACACATTCTAGGGTTCGAGCCGCTGGCCTGCGCGCTAGGATCAATTTTTTTTAATGTCAATGGCTTTATTATTTCGCAAACCGTCGTGGGGCATTTGGGATATCAGGCTTTTCCGCTATTTCCAATTATTTTAATTGCCCTGACGCATTCGAAACTATCTCCTTTTATCAAAGGATTGCTTGTCTCACTAGTGCTGAGCATACTAATTCACTCTGGCGGTTTTTATGTGATCGTTATTTATACCCTGTCTCTCTCTATGCTCATTCCTGTTCTAATACTGATCAATCCAAGTTTTCTTTGGCCGAAAAGCTTGTTTCTCACATCCATCTGGGCTGCGATCCTGACAACTCTATTGAGCGGATCTAAAATTTACGCATCCCTTGCTTTTTTAGGATTATTCCCTCGCATCATAAGTGATAACTATCAAGTGAATTTATTCAATGGACTGTATGGAATAGTTCTTCAATTTGCCTACTTGACAGTAATCATTCCTTTGGCAAACCTTTTTGGAATTGATGTACCTGGCACGTACGACTATGCAAAACTAATATCAGGAACAAACACAGGACTGTGGGAATTCAATGTTGGCTTATCGCCGGCTCTTTTACTTTTAATAATTGTATCCATTTTCATTTCCATAAAGAATTTTAGAAACAATTTTCATTCCATAACAAAGAAAAGCATTTTTTTATTAATCCTGCTGGGCATATTTATTTGGATTACCATCGAATTCCGTCTTACTAACGGCTGGATTTACCCAAACTTTATCCGCAATTTACCAATCATACGATCTTTGCATGTCAATCTCCGATTCGCCGCAGCATTCATCTTTCCATTCTCGCTCATAGGAGCATGGTGTTTTAATTACCTGAAGGGACGGGTTTCGAGTTACAGGACATTATTGTTGTTTCTGGTTTTCGTGTTCGCATCCCTATTCTCTCTCTCGAGTTATTTTTTACTGCGGGAGAGTTATTTTAAGTTCGCTTATGATTTATCGCCATCAATGAGAATTTATGAGAACATCAATAGGGGCGATACTTATCCCGTCGACCGATTGGAGAAAGTTGATGACACGCAAGCAATAACGCTTAAAGCGAGTAGTTTGGAAGCATATGAACCCATTTTGGGTTACGAGCTCGAGAACTTCAACCCCCAAATCCACCCGGGATCAGTTTGGGATCAGAATGATGGTTATTTTAATATGACCAACCCCGCCAGCCTTGTCTTTCCACGGGAAAACAACTCTTATCCTTTTGAACGCATCAAAATTACAGACAGGGAGAAATTAGAAGCTTTTATTAATCACCGGCAGCCGGATTGGAAACGCCCCTTAATCCAGGAAGCACTGGATGTATTAATGATGATTTCCTTCATCGCTTTGGCTCTGGCAACCATAGGTTTCGGAGGTGGGTATATAATCAATTTCATCATCTCTAGATTTAAGGCGTCTTAGTAACACCCTGTGTGTTAACCAACGGAATGGATGGATAAGTTGACAAACGAATTCCTGTCTAACTTTACCTTCAGCCAGTCGTCTTTGCAGGATTACGCCGACTGTATGCGGCGCTTCCAGTTGCGCTATATGGAGCGGCTGCAATGGCCTGCGGTGGAAACAGCTCCCGCGCTCGAAAACGAACGCCGCCAGCTCGAAGGCCAGCAATTCCACCGCATGGTCCAGCAGAGTCTGATCGGCCTGCCTGCCGCGAAACTAGCGCGCATGGCCAGCACACCGGATTTATTGCGCTGGTGGGGCAACTTCCTGGCCCATGGCCCCAAACTCGACGGATTCAACCTTTATACCGAGTTAACCCTTTCCGCACCGGTAGGCGGCCAGCGGCTGATGGCAAAATACGACCTTGTAGCAGTCAAGCCTGGAGAGCAGGCCATCATCTTCGACTGGAAGACTTACCACAAACGTCCGAAGGATGAGTGGATGGCTGCCCGCCTGCAGACCAAGGTCTACCAGGCGCTGCTCGTCGTAGCAGGAGGTCATCTAAATGGGGGCCAGCCCCTCGAGCCTGAACAAGTCGAGATGGTCTACTGGTACGCGGACTTCCCAACCGAGCCATCTAAATTTCCATACAAGGCTTCCCAGCATAAACGCGACTGGGGTGGCTTACTGAAACTCGTCAGCGAGATCAACGCCAAGAAGAGTTTCCCTATGACCGACGACGAAAAGAAGTGCAGTTACTGCCTCTATCGCTCCTACTGTGATCGCGGCGTCGCAGCAGGAGAACTGGATGACATCGAAACCGAGCTTTCCGGTATACAAATATCGCTGGAGCAAATCCAGGAAATTGAGTTCTAAATGGTCTTCTGCACTGGACGGAAAAGCTGTTAAAGCCTTGAAATAAAGCAAAAAAGACGTTCCTCCTTGACTTTATGTAAAACACCCTTGACAAACGTCAGGGGCTGTTTTATACTATCGTTAGTAAAGCAAACTTTACTTAATGTCAATCCATATTTACATAAAAGGAGTAATCTTATGGACCCAGTCAAAAAACGTTACAATCGCGAGTTCGCCCTTTCCATGTTCGCCTACGTTGTCATCCTGTTTATCTCGATTGCGCTAATTAAACGCATGCCAGATTCGCCCTGGCGCATTCCCCTGGCGTTGGCGCCCGTTGGCCCCATCATTTTCGCCCTGGCCGCCTTCCTGAGGTATTTAACCGGCATCGACGAACTTCAGCAACGTATCCAACTCCAGGCGATTGGCTTCGCCGCCGGTGCGGTTAGCCTGCTGACCTTCGCTTACGGCTTGCTCGAAAACGTCGGCGTCCCACAACTCTCCTACATTTGGATCTTCCCCGCCACGACGTTTTTGTGGGGCCTCGGGCAGGCCTATTTCTCACGGAGGTACAAATGAAAAACCGTCTCAAAGTCCTGCGCGCCGAACGCGATTGGTCCCAGGCAGACCTGGCAGGGCGGCTGAACGTTTCGCGCCAGACAATCAATGCCATCGAGACCGAGAAATACGACCCCAGCCTGCCGCTGGCCTTCAAAATCGCCGCGCTCTTTGCACTGCGCATCGAAGAAATCTTTAGCCCCGAAGATAAGGTGTAAAATCAGCTTCATGACACGCTGGCGCGACCCTACCCCCCTCGTTCCCTCTGATGGCGCTACAGCGCCATGGCGGGATACAGGAGGGCTGCATCCACTCGTCGGGCAGACTCTCGTTCGGCGTGGTCTCAGTTCGCCCGAGGCCGCCCGGGCTTTTCTCGACCCAGGCTTATACACACCCTCGCCTGCCTCCGCGCTGCCAGGCATGACCTCGGCGCTTGAGCGTATCTCGTCCGCCCTGCGTAACAGCGAGCCGATTTGCATCTGGGGTGATTTCGACGTGGATGGGCAGACCTCTACCACGCTGTTGGTTTCGGTCTTGCAAACCCTGGGTAGCGATGTGACCTACCACATCCCTGTGCGCGCCCGCGAGAGTCACGGCGTGAATATCGAAAACCTGGCGCGTATCATCACGCAGGGCACAAAGCTGGTCATCACTTGCGATACGGGAATAACGGCTCACAAAGCCGTTGAATATGCCGCATCGCACGGGGTTGATATGGTCATTACCGACCACCACGACCTGCCCGTAGAACTGCCCAAAGCCAGCGCTGTCATTAATCCCAAACTACTGCCGCCGGAGCATCCTCTGGCAACTCTGGCTGGTGTGGGTGTAGCATACAAACTGGCCGAAGCACTGTTGGAAATGGGCAACTCAGCTCTCATTTCTCCTGACTCATACCTTGACCTTGTCGCCCTGGGCCTGGTCGCCGACCTGGCGCTGCTCAGCGGCGATACCCGTTATCTCGTCCAAAAGGGACTGCTCGTCCTGCAGAATACGCAGCGCCTTGGCTTGAAAACCATGATGGCACTGGCCGAGCTGAATGCAAACCACCTGACTGAAGAACACATCGGTTTTGTACTCGGGCCACGCCTGAATGCTCTGGGCCGTTTGAGCGACGCCAACCTGGCTGTCGAACTACTGACCACCTCCGACCCGATGCGCGCGCGTGTGCTGGCTACACAACTGGAGGGACTTAATGCCCAGCGTAAACTACTCTGCGACCAGGTTCATCAGGCCGCCGAAGCGCAACTGCGCGCCGATCCATCCCTGCTAACCCAGCCAGTGATCATACTGGCTCACCCGGCCTGGCCGGGCGGCGTAATCGGCATCGTCGCCAGCCGCCTGGTGGAACGCTATCACCGCCCAACAATCCTGTTCTCTGCCCCTGCGGACGAACCCGCTCGCGGCTCGGCCCGTTCCATCGAAGGGCTCAACATCACGGCAGCCATTGCCACTCAGGGCGATTTACTGCTCAACTTCGGAGGCCATCCCATGGCAGCGGGGCTGGCGCTCGTGCAGGAAAACCTGCCGGAATTCCGGCGCAGGTTAGGTCGCACGGTGGAAAAGATGCTTGGCGAGAGTCAATACCAGGAAGCCGAATTAAACATCGACGGCTGGCTGCCGCTCGAGGAGGCTAACCTGAGCCTGGCAGAGCAGTTCGAAAAACTCGCCCCCTTCGGCCCCGGCAATGAAAAACTGACCCTGGCCAGCCGTAATTTAATCCTGAAAGCCACCAGCCAACTGGGACGCAACAAGGAACATCTCAAGCTGATCGTCGAAGATGAAAGTGGGAATGTACAAAGTATTTTGTGGTGGGGCGCGGGCAACGAAGAGCTGCCAGCTGGAAAATTCGACCTAGCTTACACTTTGCGTGCGAGTGATTGGCGCGGTGCCCGGCAGGCCCAACTGGAGTTTGTCGATTTTCGTCCAATCGAAGAAAAAGCCATAGAAGTAAAGAGCAAGCAGGTGGAAATCATCGACTGCCGTAGCGCAGAAAAACCGCGCGAGTTGCTGGCAACTATCGATCAAACGTTGTCAACGCTCATCTGGGCTGAGGGGGAAGATAAAAAGCTGGTCGGCGGCCTGGATAGGAACAGCCTCAGTCCGGCAGAGAGACTCGTCATATGGAATATACCGCCCTCCCGGGATGAGCTCAAAGCAGCGCTGGAAGTTGTCTTGGCGGAGAAAGTGTTCGTTTTTGCGATTGACCCGGGCATGGACGACGCCAAAGCTTTTCTGGGGCGGCTGGCCGGGCTGGTAAAGTTTACGCTGAATAAAAGGGATGGGAAAACAAGCTATATCGAACTGGCAGCCGCCACGGCGCAGAGGCCGGTGGCAGTCCATGCAGGGTTGGAATGGCTGGTGAAACGGGGACAGGTGACGGTGAAGAACGAATCCGGCGGCGAACTCGTTTTAACGGCAGGTGGCACGTTGGACGAATCGGCCGCTTTGACACTCGAAGCTCGGGTCCGTTCCCTTTTAAACGAAACATCCGCTTTCCGCGCGCACTTCCAGCGGGCAGACATAGAACTTTTGATCCGATGATCGGGAACTTTCGGTCCGGGCCAGACGTCAGCAGACAAACAACCATAGGAGGTTACCATGTTTCGCTTCATGATGTTCACAGCATGTCTTGTACTACTCAGCGCCTGCGCACCAACGGACCCGATGGACCAGCCTGTGTCTTCATCCTCAACCCCATCTCCATCCAATAATCCGTACGCTCCCCAACCGGGGGACAGTGCGCTGGTACGGGCTCAATTCTTCCTTGACAAAGAAGGCACGAGCATCCTCGCCATGGAAAGTTATCCTGTGCAGTTTACGGTCAGCTTGAAAGGCAGCCTGCCTACAGCGTGCCACCAACCACGCATTGTAGTCAACCAGCCGGATGCAGACAACAAGATCGTGCTTGAGGCCTACTCAGTGGTAGACCCAAACAAGGTCTGCGCAGAGATGATCCAGATGTTCGAAGCGAATATCCCGCTGGGCACTTTTCCCAAGGGACATTATAGTATCTGGGTTAACGAGGAACAGATCGGCGAGATTGACGCGTAAGCTTCAAACCTTCAAAGCAAAAGGACGCCAGAGTTCAAGACTCTGGCGTCCTTTCCATCGCAAATTAATGGCTCAAAATCTGGGAAAGAAACACCTTCGTGCGCTCTTCACGAGGCTGCTCGAAAATTTCCTTTGGCGTCCCGGTTTCGACAATCTGGCCTTCATCGAAGAAATACATTCGGTGGGCGACGGCCCTGGCAAAACCCATCTCGTGAGTCACGACCAGCATGGTCATACCGGAGCGGGCCAGTTCAACCATTACATCCAGGACTTCCTTGATCATTTCCGGGTCGAGTGCGGAGGTCGGTTCGTCGAAGAGCATAATCTTGGGCTGCATGGCCAGCGCGCGGGCAATGGCAACACGTTGCTGCTGGCCGCCAGAAAGCTGGCCGGGAAATTTATCGGCCTGTTCGGGAATGCCGACGCGCTCAAGCAACTGTCTGGCGGTATCTTCAGCCTTTTCCCTGGCCCACTTGCGCACCTGCATTGGAGCGAGCGTAATATTGTCCAGCACGGAGAGATGCGGGAAGAGATTGAACTGCTGGAAGACCATACCAGTTTCCATACGGATGGCTTCGATATTGCGCATGTCTCGGGTCAGTTCAATGCCGTCGACAATGATTTGGCCCTGCTGGTGCTCCTCCAGTCTATTGATGGTACGGATGAAGGTTGATTTTCCCGACCCTGATGGCCCAAAGATAACCACCACTTCCCCTTTTTGGATTTCCATATTGATGCCTTTCAGGGCGTGAAAGTGACCGTACCATTTGTTCACATCCCTGGCAATAATGATCGGGGCCTGATGATTATCTTGCATGGTTCCTCCAGTGTTGTTTTATTATAGCGGCAACAGGAGAAGAATCAATTCTTTTTACATTTCGTCTGCACCTGCCAATGGGACCGAAATCGCCGCAAAACGGGCTCTGGTAAGTTCGGTGAGCTCTTTCACTGGCAGACGGATATTCAGTCCGCGCTGGCCGCCAGAGACGTGGATTTCAGTGTGTGCCTGTGCCGATGAGTCGATCAGTACCTGAAAACCTTTGTTGATCAATGCCAGCGGAGAGATACCACCCGCCTGCAAGCCGGTCAGCGCTTCAGCTTCGCGTTCTGTCGGCAGGCTGACCTTTTTCTCCCCCAGGGCCGCTGCCAGCAATTTTAGATCCACCTGGCCCGGGCCGGGGATCACTGCCAGGACGGGTTTCGCGCCTGGCTTGAGCCGGGTGACGACGATTGTCTTGTAAACCAACTCGGGGGGAACATCCAGCAGGCGCGCCGTTTCGAGCGCGCCCAGCTTTTCGATGGGAGTCTCGTAGGCGGTATACTTCACTTTTTTGGTATCCAGAAAACGGGTGATGTTATTGACAGCAGGCATAATGAAATTGCTTGATAGAGTCTGTTCCATCGACTTTTCGATGGAACATTCTAACAGGAGTGGTAGTGCCCTAAAGAGGCAGATCACTCCTGTTGGTTTACGGTAGCTGCGTGAGTTGTGTCGGTTAAGGTGCCATCGGCGTGGATTGCCCGGCGAGCGGCGTGGGAGTCTCGTAGAATCCGTCGGGGCCGCTGCCGAATTCGTCGCTGGAGGTGGAACCAAGCGAACAAACCCCAATGGTGCCCTGGATAACGCAGGCCGAGAGATCTCCTCCGGCGACAAGCCCGATCAATTTGGGGAAATTGTCGGTCGTATCGGCAAGCAAGATCAGGCTGTTTGTCTCTGGCCCGTGGTTGAAGAGCAATAATCCATTCCCGCTGCGGCTCACTTTGCCAAAGCCGGGGATGTTGATCGGGCCGGCAGGGTTGTTCGCCCCGTTAATACCAAACGGCTCCACAGAGTGTGCCAGGTTGACATCGATGTCGTTGAAGGTGCCCAGGATGATGGCGTCATTATCTGTGGATAGCCTTGTGTTGACTCGAAGGGGAATATTTACGGTTTTCAACGATTGCTGCAACGTGGCGATCGGGCCTAGCAGGTCTGAGGTCAGCTCCATATCCCCACTGGTAATCAGGCTGACCGGATGCTCGAACACAAAGGGAAAATTTGCCAGTAAAGGTGTCCGTTTGCCGCCCAGCGCAAAACTCGCCAGGTTGGATAAAAGCAGATTGTTATCCGCCACCTGGTTGAAGGGGTTGGTCAGAAAGGTGAAATCCCCGATCGCCAGGACCTGCCCGTCGGTGCTGAGTGCCATGGACGTCAGGCCGCCGCCCCGATCCGTCAGGGAGGATAGTGTGTTTGCATTTCCATTCGCCAGTACTGTCCCCGTCCGGGTATGAACGGTATGGGCGCCATAGAACGCGACCATATTCAGATCCTGGGTGAGCTGGTTTTCAGCAAAATCCGTAAACTCGACGTTGCGAAAATTGCCTTCATTGTTTGTTAGATTGTAGAGATAATCATTGACAAATGACAGGCCAAAAGGTGCGATCAGCGGGTTGGCGTAGTTGACGTCGAAGAATGTAGTTGCATTTCCGAGAACATCATACTCAACCCGATTGTGCGTCGGGTCAGTGAAGATCAACAGGCGGCCGCCGCTGGCGATAAATTGTTGAATATCGAGGATCTCCTGGCCGGTATAAGAGTCGGTAGGAGAGAAAACAATGTATGCGCTTGCATATTTCAACTGTGACTGCAGCGATTTTCCACTCTGATCGAATTCCACGCGCCCGCCGAGTACACTCAATGCTGTCAGCAAAGGCTCCACTTCATCAGGCCTGAACTGGTTGCTGTGATTGTTATCGACCAACACAATTTTCCCATCAGCGACGCCTCCTACAGGCTTTAACCTGGAGGAAGGTGTGGGCGGTTCAGAGACATGATAGATTGTGTAGTCTGGTATCTTGATACTGGCGTTCCAATAGGGAAGCTGGTAAAAGAAAATTGTCCGCACCAGGATGGGTACGAGGAACAGTGTGATAATCACGAGTATGCGATTACGAGGCGTCATGTTGATCCTATTTCTTCTCTTCGGCAGGCATGGGCGGGATATAGAGCATATAAATACCCGGTTGTTTTGGATAAGGAAGGATGATACCTGCGGCAGTTTGCGCAAAGAACCCGTATGCAATCGCCGCTGGTTGCACACCGGCCGGGCTTGCCAGGTCAATTATCTGATAATTGCTGATATGTGCCATGTTTGCAGCTTTCTGAACCGCGTCAGACTGCGCTCCCAGCTCGTCGATCAGGCCAAGCCCCAGAGCCTCCGATCCGGGCCATATCTGGCCGCTCAAAATGAGATCAGGGCTGGCGGTCAGCCGATCGCCGCGCCCGGCTTTGACTGCGCCATAAAAACCCTGTTTGATCATCTCGATCTGGCGCATGGAAGTATCCCGTGGAGAACCCCATAACTTGTATGGGCCAGTGGAGAGTAGATCTTCGAAAATGCCTGGCACAGCCGGCATATAGCCGATCACACCGATATTCCCCACTTCTGAGGTCGGTTTGGCAAATGCGTAGTCGCTGCCGGCGGTCAGATAATAAGCACCGCTGGCCGCCAGCGAGTTGATCGAAGCCACGACAGGCTTGGTCTGGCGTAATTTCAATAATTCCAGGTAGACAGCCTCGGTATCCGCCACAGTCCCGCCTGGACTGTCGAGTACCAGCACCACCGCGCGGATTTCCGGATGCGAGCGGGCATAATCGATCTGAGTGATCAAGTCTTTGGCCGAATATGAATTGATCGATTCGTTCAAGTAAATCATGCCTACTGCCGGCTGGGGTATGAACGCAGCGATCAGGATGCCTGCAACCAACGGCAGGGCAAACCCGAGCAGAAGCGCGCGCGCTCGTTCCCAGGTCAAATCGAATTTGAAATCCTTCATGCATGCACCTCTTGGGTCGATGGATGGATGTACCCAGCATACACCAGCGCCGGGGGTTTTGTCAACAAAACTGCCTTGAGTTTCGATCATGGGATGAAGCGCCTTATTTTGCCCGGTTGGGTCAAGATGCAGCGCCCGTGTAGTGTGGATATCGCTGGAATCGTTGTAAAATGAATCCAGTTAAGGAGATCCGAAATGCAAACTTCTTATCCCATACAGGCTTATCTCTCGATAATACAGCAGGGGCTTGAATCTTTCACACAAGGGGCTGGCGGTCCCAAAAAAGTGGTAATCGTAGGGGCGGGGATGGCCGGCCTGACGGCTGCCTATGAACTGCTCAAGGCGGGGCATGAACCAATTATTCTTGAAGCCAGGCAGCGCGTGGGCGGGCGAATTTTTACCCTGCGGGAACCGTTCTCCCCCGGGCTATACGGTGAGGCAGGCGCCATGCGCATTCCCCGCTCCCACGCATTGACGCTGGCGTATGTCGAAAAATTTGGATTGGCCACTTCGGATTTTATAATGGATAACCCTAATACCTACTGCCATTTGCGAGGCGAGCGCAGGCGCATGTCCGATGTTCTGGTAAACCCGGATAGCCTGGAGTTTGAAGTTGCTGCACACGAGAAGGGTTTTACTTCCAGCCAACTCTGGGAAACGGCCATCCGTCCGCTGATTGAAAAACTGGAGAGCGGTGGTGAGTCAGCCTGGGATGAAATTGTTGCCTCACATGACGAATATTCTGTGCGCGAATTTCTTGAATTCAAAGGCTGGTCGGAAGGCGCAATTGAAATGTTTGGCCTGCTCAACAACCAGGAAGCCATGATGAACTCATCCTTCCTGGAGTTGTTTCGCGAGGAAGCCGGAAAGTTTTACACCAATATGGTCCAACTGGTGGGCGGTATGGACCAGCTCCCACGCGCTTTTTCCCAAATATTGCAAAGCCGCATATGCTTTGGAGCACGCATGATTGCGATTGACCAGACACCCGACTCGGTGGTCATCCATTACCAGACGGACGCCGGACGGTTCCAGGCCATCGGCGATTACGCAATCATCACCACCCCGTTCCCGGTGCTCCGTCACGTGGAAGTACTCCAACCCTTTTCGCGCGCGAAGCAGCGCGCCATCCGGCAGTTACACTATGACGCTTCGGCAAAGATTTTCTTCCAGTGCCGCCGCCGTTTCTGGGAAACGGATGACGGCATTTATGGCGGCGGGACGGTGACCGACCTGCCCATCCGCAACCTGTACTATACCGATTATGGCAAAGAGACCGGCAGAGGCATCCTCCTGGCCAGCTATACCTGGTCGGAGGATGCCCAGCGTTGGGGCTCTTTGTCTCCGCATGATCGTATCGAGCAAGCCCTGGAAAACGTAGCTGCCATTCATCCGCAGATCACTGAAGAATTTGAAGTCGGGGCCTCCCAGATGTGGCATGACGATGAGTTTGCGGGCGGGGCCTTTGCATTGTTTGACCCGGAGCAGCAAACTCTGCTCTACAATGAAATCATCAAACCCGAGGGGCGCATCCATTTTGCGGGCGAACACGCCTCTTTGTATCATGCCTGGATTCAGGGCGCGATTGAATCGGGCTTGCGCGCAGCCATCGATATCCATAAATCTGCTTAAATATAAAAAGGCGCTCAACAGCGCCTTTATTGGTAATAAATACCCCGCACATGCCGTGTGCTGCGAAGTTTTGAACCTGCTTTCGCAGGTGGATCCTGACCGGGTAGCTTCGCCTTGGCCGAGGCCTATCGCGTCGTAGCCCTGAGATGAGGATCCCTATATTAAGTGTTGGCTCAAAACCGAGAGTGCAACATCACGTACACAGCAGGGTATTGTGCTTATACCACAAAAGTCAAGAGAGAGGATAGACAAATATTAATGATCTGACACATATGAAAACAGGACGCGTCCTGTTTTACTATATTTTTTTCTCTTCTTCTTCGGGTAAATCCAGCTTGATGCGCAGCTCATTCAATTGCTTTTCGCTGGCCGGAGATGGAGCGTCGGCCATCACGTCGCGTCCGGCCTGGTTTTTCGGGAAGGCAATCACCTCGCGGATATTTGGCTCGTCCGCAAAGATCATCACCAGTCGGTCAATTCCCGGGGCGATGCCGCCATGTGGCGGCGCACCGTACTCAAAGGCTTCCAGCATATGCCCGAATTTTTGCTGGATTTCCTCATCTCCCAGGCCAAGAAGCTGAAATACCTTCGACTGGATGTCGCGCCGATGGATACGGATCGAGCCGGAGGCCGTTTCGTAGCCGTTGAGTACCATGTCATAGGCGTCGGATAGAACGGCGGAGGGGTCAGTCTCGAACTTGGGCAGGTCTTCCATTTTTGGCATGGTAAAGGGGTGGTGGGCAGCGTCCCACTTCTTGTCTTCTTCTTTCCATTCGAACATGGGGAAGTCCAGCACCCAGGCAAAAGCCAGCGCGTCCTTATCGGCCAGGTTGAGGCGGTCGCGGAATAAAAGGCGCAAAGCGCTAAGCGTTTTGTTGGCCACGGTCTTCTGGTCGGCAATGAACAGCACCAGATCGCCGGTCTCGGCGCCGGTTTTGGTTTTGATGGCATCCACTTCTTCGGGCTTGATGAATTTCTGAGCCGTGCCTTTGACGCCTTCGGCGGTCAATGCCAGTGTTGCCAGGCCTTTGGCACCCTGTTCTTTGGCGAGTTCGGTCAACTCGTCAACTTCTTTGCGGGTATATTCGGCGCAGCCGGGAACGACGATGCACTTGATCGTACCTCCGGCCTTGAGCACGTTCTGGAAGACCATGAAATCGCTCTTGGCAAGGATGTCGTTCAGCGTATGAAGTTCCATGCCAAAGCGCAGGTCGGGTTTATCGGTACCGTAGCGCTCCATGGATTCGGCGTAGGTCAGCCGCGGCCAGGGCGAGCCGAACAGGCGTTTGTGCGGCACGATTTCCTTGACCAGCAGCGTGAACAGGTCTTCGATGACGGCCAGCACGTCGTCTCGGTGGACGAAAGACATTTCCATGTCGAGCTGCGTAAATTCCAACTGGCGGTCGCCGCGCAGGTCTTCATCACGGAAGCAGCGCGCGATCTGAAAGTAGCGGTCGATACCGGCCACCATCAAAAGCTGCTTGAGCTGCTGCGGCGACTGGGGCAGGGCGTAGAACGTCCCCGGCTGTAAGCGCGAGGGCACCAGGAAGTCGCGCGCGCCCTCCGGCGTGGTCTTGAACATCATCGGTGTCTCGACTTCGAGAAAGCCCTGGTCGCTCAAGTAATCGCGCATGAATTTGACGACCTTGTGGCGCAGGATCAGGTTGTTCTGCATGCGCTCGCGACGCAGGTCGATGTAGCGATATTTCAAGCGGACGGATTCTTCGGTATCCTCGTCCTTGTTGATCAGGAACGGGATCGGTTTGGACGGGTTCAGCACTTCTACTTTCGTGGCTGCTACTTCGATTTCGCCCGTGACGAGGTTTGGGTTCTCAGCGCCTGCCGGGCGTCTGCGCACAGTGCCCGTAATTTGCAATACCCATTCATTGCGCGCGTCTTGAATCGACTTTGCTTCTTCGTTGCCGGGGTCGCCGACAACCTGGACGAGGCCGTAGCGGTCGCGCAGGTCAATGAAAGTTACGCCGCCGTGATCGCGCTGGCGGTGCACCCAGCCGGAGAGTGTCACCGTCTGGCCAACGTGGGCGGCGCGGAGTTCGCCGCAGGTGTGAGTTTTGTACATACTGATCTCCTTGATTTCGTTAAGACCTTTAGGGTCTTGTGGTTATACAAAAAATATCGCCCGCTGCACTTTACGCATTGGGCGAGACTGGCGGGTGAACATCTCAGGTTATGCAGACAGGCGATGCCCGTCGGCCCGACGCCAGTCGACCGACGGATTATCATTATCATCTACATAAACATGCAACCTATGGGACATCATGGGCCGATTATAACATGCAGAAAGATTTTCTCAAGAATTGATAATGCAGGCGGAGTGCGGCTACGCCGCACTCCGCTGAGCGATGATTCGTTGGATGTTAGGGAACGACTTCCTGGTACTCGAAATTGTCATACTTGACCGTAACGGCGTAAAAACTCATACCCAGGCCCACCATTGTAGGTACGGCCGGCTTTCCATTTAGCACGTAAAGCCGTTTGCCATTTAGGGTAAAGTGGAAGTCTACAGTGCCGTTCGCGCCCGGTTTGGCATCAACCTCAAAAACATTCGTTGCGCGGCCCGCTGACACAACGCCACTATTTTTGTAGGCTAGTTCTTTCAACTGGGACTTGGTGAAATTGTAATCGCGAATAGTATAAAATTGATAAGGAGATATTCCCAGGTATAACGCGCTTGTGTCTTCTACAAGTCCGGCGATAACGCCAAAGAACCGGTCGACCTGCCCTTCCATAAAAATCGCTTCCACCTTGAAATGATAATAAGTGTGCGCGCCGCAAGCTTTACACACACTAAAGTTCAGATTTTTCGACAGGTTTGAGGCAGGGTCATACGGGCCTGACACCAAGCCGTCGTTTTCCCATTTGCATTTGGTGCATTGCCACGCGTCCTTATTCTCTGCTGAAAAATCGTCTTTGAAAGTCAGTGGGCCGGAGGGGGTGGGGGTGAGTGTGGAGGTAGGAGTGATCGTGGGCGGCAGCGGGGTCTCGGTGGGAATCGGCGCAGGGGTGTCGGTTGCAGGGGCGGCGGCGGCCGTCTGGGCGACCATGGTGGCGGCCTGGTCCTGGGCCGAAGGGCCGGCCTGGCATCCTGTTATCACGACCAGAATCGTCGCAGACAGCATTAGCTTTTTAGTGAACATTTGATTCTCCTCATTGAAAATATGGAATATTATTTTTGAAGTTTGCTACAGACCAAATGCGTCAGGTTTGGTTGTTTTCTTGTTTATCCCACCTCCTTGCTCTCGTTGTTATGCGAGACCAATATATGATTGTGGCCTTACCTATCTGTGCTTTCAAAAAAATATCGATCGTAAAGTTGCTCGCCTGAACCCCACAGATATAGTACGCCTTTTTTCTCCGCCTGTCTTAAGTATTATAACCTTAGTGCCAGGACTTAAATGCTCCGAAAATTAAGCTTGCAGATTTCTTAATACTGATCTGCCGCGGGAAAATTTGCATTCGTCGATATAGTCTCGTCGCTTGTTAAGGTATAATTGGGGCGCTTCCGCACAAAACGGAAAATTTTAGGCCTACGCAGGAAAACTCGCGGCATGATTATGACGAACATCCATTTGAAACTTACTGCTGAATATTGGCAGACCCTTTCTATCACGAAGCGCGACATTGAATTTTTAGAAAATCATCTCTTTGAGACTGAAATTCCACTAAGCAGCCGGGAACTGATGGAGGCTTTGGTCGGCGAACGTATCCGCGCCGAGCGCGAGGCGCAGGCCGGGCAACTGAAAAACAGCGGGGCTGTTTATCTTCCTAAGGAACAGTATAAAAAGGGTCAGAAGCTACTCTTCCCATTGTTGGGATTTAAGCAGGGAGAAGTCGTCTCCATTCGCCCGGGCAAAAACCCGCAGGTTGGCGCGTTCGAGGTACTCGAAGTGACCCTGGAAGACGGCTCCATCCGGTTGTTTGCGTCTGCTCTTCCTGAACATAAACTTAATAATCCGACCGAGGAAAAGGCAGACCCGGAGTCTGATCCGCAGACTATTCTGGCTGAGCATGGCGAGCAGCTTGAGCAAAAATTATGGGACGCGCTTGCCTCTGATGAAAACATTGCCCAGGTGGCCGGGCGCTGGTTCCCTCGTGCGCTGTTGATGGATATCAATCCCGGGCATCTCAACCTGGCTGAAGCCGTTGTGGAAATGGCGGGTGGCGAGCCGCTCTCTGCCTCAAGCCTGATGGAACAAATTGATCTTGCTCACGATGCCAACGCAAAACTAACGGAATTTTCGCTCAATTACGCCCTGCAGGAAGATGGCCGTTTTGACGAGGTCGGCCCGGTGGGACAGGTGCTGTGGTGTTTGCGGCGGCTCGAGCCCGAGGAAGTGCAGCATGTGCCGGACTTTTTGCAATATAGCCCCATTGACTATGACCGTTCCCTGCTCAGCGGGCAAATGCTGGCGCTCGAATCACAGCTCGATGACGAATTGAGCGATGCTGACCAGAAGCCATTAAAGGCGAATGAAACAACCCTGACTCTGGCATACCCGCACTGGCGGGCCGGGACTCTGCCCGTTTCGGCGCGTATGCGCTCGTTCTTTCCAACTGCAAATTACGCTCCGCGCATCCGTTTTACACTGATGGATGGGAAAACCGGTGAAAAGATTCCGGCCTGGGTGGTGCGCGAACACGGCTATGTTTATGGCTTGCGCAACTGGTATGAGAAACAGAAGCTGATTCCCGGAGCGTACATTACCGTGCGGCATAGCGATATGCCCGGGGAAGTCATTGTGGAGGCCAAAACCCGCCGCCCGGTGCGTGAATGGGTGCGGACGGTGCTGGCTGGTTCGGACGGCGGCCTTGTGTTTGCGCTATTGAAACAGGAAGTAGCCTGCGAATATAATGAGCGTATGGCTGTGGTGGTGCCGGACCTGGCTGCAGTCGATAAATCTTTTACGCAGACCTCTAAGAACAACCAGTCTCTGGAGAAACTGACCCGCGATATGCTGCGCGAACTTTCAAAACTGACCCCGCAGGGACACGTCCACGCGGAGGAACTCTACTCGGCGGTAAATATCCTCCGCCGCACTCCGCCTGCGCCGCTGTTTGCCACATTGGCTGCGACTGGCGATTTTCTGCATGTGGGCGATCTGCATTTCCGCCTGGGTGAAGCAACCCCGGAGGAGAAATAGCATGAGTCTGGTTAAACCCACTCTTCAGACCCGCTACCATATTGATTTTGAGTGGTGGCGGAAGAACGAAAACGACTGGCATGTGCATCTTACCGGCTTGCTCTGCCCGGAACACAGGGAAATGTTTGCGGGCGTCCAGGCAGGTGAACTGGTTGATTTTGTTGACCCTGAGACTGCCGAGATCCAGCCCATGGACGGAGTGCAGCAAATTATCTTGACGCATTGCGCCCGCCAGCCGGAGTTCGTTACCGGTCAGACGGCGCTGGTCGAAGCGGTCTTCCGCACCTTTCTGGCGAATGGGAACGATCCGCTCACGACTCAAGAACTGGCCGAGCGGTTAGGTCGCCCGGCGAATACCATCCTGGTCACGCTCTCGGGCGTGCGTGTGTATAAGGGCATCCGCCCGATGTTGGAATAAAAATCTTACCCCACCGTGAGAAGCTCAGGGTTCAAGCGAGTGTATAATAGCGTGACAGTTTGCGCAGAGGAGTTCGCATTTATCAAGTTCGTGTATTACGGACTGCCAGCTTCGTGTCCTGAGTTGATCCCAAGAGGCATCTTTATCTCGTAAATGGTGAAATTGCATGGGTGCATAATGCTGGTTGTACCCACAACGCCCGCACTTTCCTCCCAAATACTTAATAGCTTGCTTCTTTCGCTCAACCCATCGTCGTTGGCAATAATGATTGAAACAGGATTTGCACAGGGAATTCAGTCTTCCACTGCGGCCTTTCTTGTAAAACTCTGTTTCGGGTTTAATTTGTTGGCACGTACTGCATTTTTTCATCGGATCATGCCCCTATAGCTTAATGGACAAAGCCGCGGCCTTCTAAGCCGTTGATTCAGGTTCGAGTCCTGGTAGGGGCACATTATATATCATCTTAAGTTGTTCTTCTTCTTAAGCTGTTACTTGCCCTTGTACCGGATAGTATGGTTCGAGTCCCGCCGGAGGCGCAGAAATCAAGAGAAGAGCCCGCTCATGGTGAGCGGGCTCTTCTCTTGTCTCATCGAGCCGCCTGGCAGGCTGCCTGGCTTGTAGCGATCGGTGTTTGCTTTCCGTTAACCATTCCAATGGGTGACTTGCTTTCCTCCCTTAGTAGCGGCTATAATATCGAGCGTTGAAATACAGCCTGTTTTATCAGTTTGCGGAGAGTACCAATGACAACCAAACGTAAAGGCCTTATCCAGGTGGGTGGCAAAGATGCCACTGTGATTGGTGATGATATCAAAGTTGGGCAGAAGGCCCCGGAGTTTGCGGTCTTCAAAACAGACTGGACCCCCATCAAAGCGCTCAAAGAGACCAGAGGCAAAGTCCGTATCATCGCGCCCCTTCCCTCACTGGATACCGAAGTCTGTGATCGTGAGACGCGTCGTTTCAACCAGGAAGCCGCTGCCTTGGGCAAGGATGTTGCCATCCTGGTAATCAGCACCGACTTGCCTTACGCGCAGAAGCGCTGGTGTGGCGCAGCTGGCGTCGATCAGGTGCTGACGCTCTCAGATAGTTATAAAGTTGATTTCGGCAAAAAATATGCCTGTCTGATCGAAGAACGCCGGACACTGCGTCGCGCGGTTTTTGTAGTTGACCGTCAGGGTATCGTCACTTATGCGGATTACATGCCCGCCCTCAGTAACGAGCCCAAATATGATGAAGTGCTGGCCGCTGCCAGGCAGGCTCTCGCAGCGAAATAATCTAAAGACCAAACGCTTTATCGCGAAGGACGCTCGACTTCCGGTTTTTTGTTTTCCTTCGTGGACTTCGCCTGTCCTGGCGATCCGGGCCAGGGTGGTAAATAGCTTTTAGTCCTCCGTTAATTAACATAAGGAGCAGCGCCATGACAACCGTGATATGGCAAGCTAATCCCGGTTCAACCCGTCATCTACCCGAACGGCGGCGGGTCATCGTCGAAGCCATCGGCTGGCACGTGCGCACGCAATCGCACGCCTGGAGCCCGCCTACTGACCTGTACGAGACTGAGGCTGCATACGTCGTCCGCGTCGAAATCGCCGGGATGCGCGGGCGGGATTTCTCGGTGACACTCGAAAATAATTTCCTGACCATCAGCGCTGCCCGCCCCGATACCCCGGAGCGCCGCGCCTATCACCAGATGGAAGTCCGCTTCGGAGAGTTCAGTACCGTTGTGGCCCTCCCCGGCCTGGTCGATGCCGAAACGTCCACTGCCGGGTACGAAGACGGCTTTCTGATTGTCAGCCTGCCTAAAACGGACTCCGGCCATATTCATAACCGAGGATAACCCTACATTCATGCCCGCCTCACGTTGGCACTCCAACCCAGTTGACCTTTTCGAATGGATGGACGAAAACGACGCCGAACTTGTCGATATGTTCCTCCCTTCGATTTTCGCGCGCTTCTCCCAGAAAAAGGACGGCGACCTGCAAACCGACCCGCAGCCTGCTGCCGTTGAAGAGGCCATAAATTTTCCGGAGATCGTTCCGATCTTGCCATTGCGCGGCGTGGTCGTCTTTCCCCAAACCGCCGTCCCGCTGACAATTGGTCAGCCGCGCTCGATCAACCTGGTTGACGATGTGGTAGCCGGGAACCGTTTCGTCGGGTTGGCGGCTGCTAAAAACCCCGAACTGGAAATTCCAGGTCCGGACGATCTGTATCGCATCGGTACCCTGGCTACCGTCCATCGCCTGCTGCGTGCACCAGACGGCACCATCCGCCTGCTGGTACAGGGCGTGGAACGCTTCAAGTTGCTTGAGTTCACCCAGACCGAGCCATATCTCATGGCCCGCATCGAGCGCCTGCCCGAAACGGTGGAGCAGGGCCTCGAAGTTGAAGCCCTGGCGCGCAATGCCCGCGACCAGTTCTCTGCCATTGCCGACCTGATCCCGTCTTTCCCGCGCGAACTGGTTACTTCGATCACTTCCATTGAAGACCCGTTGCAAACCGTTTATGCGATTGCCAACTTCCAGCGTATCGAGCTGGCAGATGCGCAGGAACTGCTTGAAATTGATTCGGCTGCCGAAAAACTGCGCAAGCTGGTCAACTTCCTCGTGCGCGAAACGGAAGTGCTGCAGCTCGGGCAGAAGATTCAGGACCAGGCCCGCTCCGAGATCGACAAGGTTCAGCGCGAATACTTCCTGCGCGAGCAGTTGAAAGCCATTCAGAAAGAACTGGGTGAACGCGACGAGCAGGCCGTCGAAGTGGAGGAGTTTCGCAAAAAGATCGAAGCGGCGAAAATGCCCGAGGAAGCGGCCAAACAAGCTAACAGGGAGGTGGAGCGCTTGTCCAGTTTGCCGACTGCTGCTGCCGAATACGGCGTCATCCGTACCTACCTGGACTGGCTGGTGTCCCTGCCCTGGTCCGTCTCCACGCAGGACAACCTGGAGATCGCTCACGCGCGCGAGGTGCTCGAAAAAGACCACTATGGCCTGAATGATATCAAGGAGCGTATCCTTGAGTTCCTGGCTGTCCGCAAACTGCGCCTGGAACGCCAGACTGAGCAGACTGAATCTGATGACATGATTCGCCGTGACCGTGAGGGCGTCATTTTGTGTTTTGTCGGTCCGCCTGGTGTGGGCAAGACCTCACTCGGGCAGTCGATTGCGCGCGCGATGGGGCGCAAATTCATCCGTATTTCGCTGGGCGGCATGCGCGATGAAGCCGAGATCCGCGGCCACCGCCGGACGTACATTGGTGCCATGCCCGGGCGCATCTTGCAGGCGCTACGGCGCATCGAATCGCGCAACCCGGTCTTCATGCTCGATGAAGTCGATAAGCTCACGATGGATTTCCACGGCGATCCCGCTTCAGCCCTGCTCGAAGTGCTGGACCCAGAGCAGAACAGCGAATTCCGTGATAATTATCTGGAAGTAGCGTATGACCTATCGCAGGTTATGTTTGTTGCCACGGCCAACACGCTTGAAACCGTGCCCGGCCCGCTGCGCGACCGCATGGAAATCATCTCGCTGGCAGGCTACACCGAAGGTGAGAAGGTGGCGATTGCCAGGGGTTACCTGATCCCGCGCCAGATTCGCGAAAACGGGTTGAGACCCGGGGAAGTCACTTTCAGCGACGAGGCCCTGCGTACGATCATCAACCAGTATACGCGCGAAGCAGGTGTACGGAATTTGGAACGCAATATCGGTTCGGTCTGCCGTAAAATTGGCACACGAATTGCCGAAGGAAAAGGCGTGACGTTTGAAGTGACCCCGGAACTGGTCAAAGAACTGCTCGACCATCCGCCTTTCCTGGGGCCGGAAGAGTTGAATGTACGCACTTCGGTGCCGGGTGTTGTGCCTGGCCTGGCCTGGACGCCTTACGGCGGCGAAGTCTTGTTTATCGAAGTCACGCAGATGCCTGGCACGAAAGGTTTCCAGATCACCGGTTCCGTGGGCAACGTTATGCAGGAATCGGCTCACGCAGCCTTGTCCTATGTCCGTTCGCATGCGCAAGAACTTGGCTTGAAGACGGACTTTTTCGATAAATCCGACTTCCATATGCATATCCCATCCGGCGCCCAGCCCAAAGATGGCCCTTCGGCCGGCGTCACGATGGCCACCGCGCTGACATCGCTCATTTCGGGACGGCTGGTGAAGCCTGGGGTAGGCATGACCGGCGAAATCACGCTGCGCGGCCAGGTGTTGCCCATCGGCGGAGTTAAGGAAAAGGTGCTGGCGGCACACCGCAACGGCCTGACGATGATCATCCTGCCGAAGCGCAATGAGCCGGACATCGAAGATGTTCCCGATGAAATTAAAAAATCCATGAAGTTTATTTTTGCCGAAAGTGTGGACGATGTGCTTGCCGCTGCGCTGGAGCCTGTGACACCTGCCCTGCCCACCCACAGGGGGCCGTTGGCTCCAGGGGGCCTTCGGCTCGCGGGCGGTGCCACGGAAAAAGCTGCCGGCAGGAAAACCATTCAGAAACCGAAGCCTACCCGGCTTCGCAAAGAAAAGAAAACCAGTTCCTAGGATAATACCAATGCAAAAAGTGATGCTGGCTGAAGACGATCCTACCATGCTTTCCCTGCTGCGCACGCTGCTGACAATGGAGGGCTTCGAGACGGCCGCGCTCGGCGACAAGGAAGATGTGCTCGAAGCGTTGCGTCGAGAAGTACCGGATATTGTCCTGCTGGATGTCAATTTACCGCACGGCAATGGGATCGACTTCCTGCGCCGCATTCGCCAGGACAAGCTGCTGGCGAAAACATCAGTTATCATGTCTTCAGGGATGCCGCTGGAGGCGGAATGCCTTGCTGCTGGAGCCGATTTCTTTTTGCTCAAACCTTACATGCCCGATGTGCTAATTAATGCCATCAAAAACGAACTTGCCGGCCACGAATAGACAACTCAATCTTAAATTGTAAATGAATATTGGCATCCTCACCATCTCCGATCGTTCCTCGCGCGGCGAGCGGGCCGACGCTTCTGGCCCGGCGTTGGCCGAGGTCGTTACTGCCCAGGGGTGGGGGGTTGTACGCACCCAGGTCGTCCCAGATGAACTTGAGGCGATTCAGTCCACGCTTTCGGCCTGGGCTGACGGCAAAGACCTGGACGTGATCCTGACCACCGGAGGCACGGGCTTTGCCCCCCGCGACATTACCCCCGAAGCGACGCGCGCCGTCCTTGAGCGGCTGACTCCCGGCCTCGACGAAGCCATGCGCGCCGCAAGTCTCAAGGTCACTCCACATGCCATGCTCTCACGTGCCGTCTCGGGCATTCGCAAGCAGACGTTGATTGTCAACCTGCCGGGCAGTCCAAAAGGGGCAGTGGAGAACTTGCAAGTGATCTTGCCTGTGCTCCAACATGCTGTCCAGCTTTTGCACGATGACCCGTCAGGTGAAAAAAGCCATCTTGTCAGGTAGTATTGACCAATGCTATAATCCCGCCGCTCACATCGTCCCGAAGCGATGTCCCTTCGGGAGAATTCAACTGTATTATAGAAAAGGAAAGACAATGATAGATGTAAACGATCTTCGTAAAGGCATTACGTTCGAGTACGATAACCAGCTTTTCAAGGTACTGGAATACGGTCATCACAAGCCAGGCCGCGGCAACGCCACGATCAAGATCAAGGCGCGCAATCTAAAGACTGGCTCTAATATTGAAAAGACCTTCCAGTCTGGAGATCGCGTGCAGGATGTGCGCCTCGATTTCCACAACGTCCAGTTCCTGTACACGGATGGCGAATTCTATCATTTTATGGATAACGAGACCTTCGATCAACCAGCCCTCAAGGATGATATTCTTGGTGATGCTGCAGGTTTCTTGAAAGAGGGTATGGAATGCAAATTAACTTTCTACGAAGGTAACCCGCTCGATATTGAGCTGCCCACAACAGTTGACCTGAAAGTGATCGCCGCTGAGACTGCTATTCGCGGCGATACTGCCACAGGTGTGACCAAAAAGGTTAAAGTGGAAACCGGCGTTTCGGTCCAGGTGCCAAATTTTGTCAAAGAGGGTGACACCATCCGTGTTGATACCCGTACAGGTGAATACGTCACGCGTATATAAGCTTTGCAAGAATAATGCTCTAGCCAGGCTTTCCAAAGATGCAAGGTGTGGTAGCCGCGGAACAGATATATTTACTCTACGCTTTTAGGTAGGCCGGGCCCTAGATCCTTAAGGCGAATCGTCGAAGCATGTTACACTGTGCTGCATAATCGAGTAAACTGAGATACACGATTTTCAAGAAATTTTATTTCTCGAATTTACTCGATTTATGCAAAAAGCAGCAGAATAAGCCATTTACCTTTTATTGTTCATAGCCTCAATCAGTGAACTATAGAGTACAAATTTCAGGGAAGAATTGTTATTCAAGTTCACTATATTACGCAGCACGCGGTACCTTGTCTGATTGCCAACTGTAACCTGCCATGCGTACTCCTTCCGGTATCGAATGTAAATACTTTTACGGTGACTACTTCCGTGGCCGCTCGCTGGAAGAATGCCGCCTGCTTAAAGCTTCCGGTGAAAACTGGACTGCTGACCTGTGCAAGACCTGTCCCGTCCCCGGGATCGTGCGTGCGAATGCCTGTGAATTTCTCCAGTTGCACGCCAGCGTTGTCCGTCCGTTAGGGGCCGCATTTCAGCGCCGGGTACAGTTAAGCGCTTTTTGTGACAAAACAAATCGCGATGTAAAAGAGCCGCACATCGGTTGCGGCGAATGCCATCCTTTTCCGCCTGTGTTTGATCTTAAAAAATAATCCTGGATTTGATCATCTACTCCAGGCTTATTTCAAATCGTTTATTTTCCGGCAGACATGACACTTACCTTATTACTCGATCTTGATGACACTTTGCTCGACTTAAATACGGATATTTTTATTCCGGCCTACTTTAAAAAACTGGCCGAGTTTCTTGCCGGGCGCGTAAACCCGGGCAGGTTGATTGACGAACTGCTGGCGGGTACGAACTTAATGTTTAGGAATGAGCGACCCGATCTGACTCTCGAGGAAGTCTTTAGTAATCATTTTTATCCTGCCATCGGCCTCGAGCGCGCTGAACTCCTGCCTGAGATCGAGCGTTTCTACGATGAAGTTTTCCCCTCTCTGAAGGAATTAACCGCTCCGCGCCCCGAGGCGATGGAACTGGTCGAATATGCTTTGGAAAAGGGCTGGCGCGTGGTCGTGGCAACCAATCCGCTGTTTCCGCGCAAAGCCACGGAAGAGCGTTTGCGTTGGGCGAACTTGGCCCCGGAAAAATATCCCTTTGCGTTGATAACCAGCATGGAGACCAGTCACTTCACCAAAGGGATCCCGGCGTACTATCTCGAGATATTGGGTAGTCTGGGCTGGCCTGCCGGCCCGGCGATCGTGGTCGGTGATGACCCGGCGACCGATGTTGATTCTGCGCTCAGAGCCGGATTGGCTACCTACTGGATCCGCCCGCGAGGAAAATCCCTGCCCGATCTTCTCGATTTGCCGCAGGGGGAGCTCAAGGATTTTCATAACTGGATTGAAAGCGTTAATTTTGACTTGCTCGAGCCGAGTCTGAAAAACCCCGAGGCTCTGCTTTCCTCGCTCCAATCTACCCCCGCAGTCCTGGATACGCTGATTCGGACACTTAAGCCTGCCGAATGGATTGCACGCCCACAGGAGAAAGAATGGGCGCTGGTCGAAATCGTGTGCCACCTGCGCGATCTGGATGCTGAGGTCAATCTTCCACGCATGCTGACGCTTATGGCCGAAAATGATGCCTTTATTGCCGGGCAGGATACGGATCCGTGGGCCGAGGAGCGTCAGTATATCAAAAAGGATGGCCTGGCTGCCTTCAGGGATTTTGTCATGGCGCGGATGAAACTGCTTGGTACATTAAAGAGTCTGTCCCGGGAAGGCTGGGAGCGTCGCGCCCGGCACACAATCTTTGGCCCAACCAGGTTGCAGGAACTGGTCAGTTTCATGGCCGAGCATGACCGCACGCATATTCGGCAGGCAATCGCATTATTGGCCGCGGTCCGTGGAACAAATTGAACGCATCCCTTTCTTTCTGCGTGTGTTATATTTGGAGAGCTAGCTAGGGACGGTGCAAACCGCCCCTATAATTTTTACAGGAGAGAGAACATGCGCAAACGAGTCGTCGTTACCGGGTTGGGGTGCATCAGCCCGCTCGGCAACAATATGCTGGATACTTGGGAGGCAATTATTGCTGGAAAATCCGGCGCAGCACCGATAACACTCTTCGATGCCAGTAACCACAAGACCCGTTTTGCCTGCGAAGTCAAGGGTTTTGATGGAGCGGCTGTGTTGGGTGGCAAGGAAGTTCGTCGGATGGACCGTTTTACCCAGTTGGCGGTTGCCGCTACGCTGGAGGCTGTTTCCCATGCGAATCTGACCATTGATGACAGCAACCGCGACCAGATCGGCGTCCTGATTGGCACAGGTATTGGCGGTATCGGAACGCTGGTGGAACAAACGCTTGCTTATCTCGAGAAAGGCCCGGACCGGGTTAGTCCCTTCCTGGTCCCGATGATGATTGCCGACAATGCCGCCGGCTCCGTCGCCATCCGTCTTGGAGTGCGCGGCCCGAATGCGGCTTATGTTACAGCCTGTGCCACTGGCTCGAATGCGGTTGGCGAAGGGGCGGAGGTCATCAGGCGTGGTGCTGCAGAGATCATGCTGGTGGGCGGTTCTGAGGCTTCCATTGTTGGGGTTGCCATGGCCGGCCTGAACGTCATGACCGCATTGTCCACCTATGATGGCGATCCGACGAAAGCCTCGCGCCCGTTTGACAAGAACCGCGATGGTTTCGTGATGGGGGAGGGTGCCGGAATCCTGGTGCTGGAATCGCTTGAACATGCCCGTGCGCGTGGCGCAAAAATTTTCGCCGAAATCAATGGTTATGGCAATACGGATGACGCCTATCACATCTCTGCTCCGGCAGAAAATGGCGCAGGTGCCGCATTATGCATGAAGATTGCGCTTGAAGATGCAGGCCTGACGCCTAAGGATATTGGTTATATCAATGCCCACGGCACATCCACACAATTAAATGACAAATCCGAGACGGCCGCCATCAAAACCACTTTTGGCGAGCAGGCCTATAATATCCCTATTTCTTCTACAAAATCGATGACCGGCCACCTGCTGGGTGCTTCGGGTGCTATCGAGGCGATCATTTGCGTGCAGGTTCTGCAGCATGATATTCTGCCGCCGACCATTAATTACGAAACGCCTGACCCCAACTGCGACCTGGATTACGTGCCCAACAAGGCTCGCCAGGCGCACCCCCGCCATATCATGTCTAACTCGTTTGGCTTCGGCGGACATAATGCTAGTGTGATTTTCAGTCGCTTCGAAGAATAGCTGTTCGACCATCGACAATAAGCTGTCGCGAATCTGCACAGTTTACTGTCAGGAGTAACCTATGCCTTATGCACACATCACCGGCTGGGGGATGGCAGTCCCTAAAAAGGTGTTGACCAATGACGACCTCAGTAAAATGGTCGATACGAATGACCAATGGATCCGCGAAATGACGGGTATTCGCGAACGGCGTATTGCAGTCGAAGGTCAAACTACTTCGGTGCTGGGCCTGGAAGCTTCGGTTAAGGCATTGCAAATTGCTAATCTGGCCCCAACCGAGCTCGATCTGATCATCTGTGCCACCTCATCCCCGGATTACATTTTCCCATCTACGGCTTGTATCATCCAGGATAGATTGGGGGCGAGCAAAGCTGGCGGGTTTGATTTATTTGCAGCCTGCACCGGGTTTATCTACGCCCTGAATATGGGTGCGCAGGCCGTTCGCAGTGGCTCGGTAAAAAATGTACTGGTCGTCGGCGCAGAAACACTCTCACGTTATATTGACTGGACGGATCGTAGTACCTGTATCCTGTTCGGCGATGGCGCCGGGGCATTTGTGCTTCAAAGCAGTGAGGTTCCTGGTGGTATCATGGGCGCTGTGCTGCACTCTGACGGTTCCGGCGGTGATTTGCTCTCGATCCCGGGGGGCGGCAGCGCCCATCCAGCCAGCGAACAGACCGTCCGGGACGGTATGCACTTTCTCCACATGAACGGCAAGGAAGTGTTTCGCTTCGCCACACGCGTGATGGTCCAGGCGACGGATGAAGCCACAAAAGCCACAGGCTGGGGCGTGAAAGACCTGGATCTGATCATTCCGCACCAGGCAAATTATCGTATTATTGACGCTGCTGCGCGTGGGCTAAAACTGCCGATTGAGAAATTCATGGTCAACCTTGAGCGTTACGGCAACACCTCCACTGCATCCATTCCGATTGCCACGGTGGAGGCAGCACATGCAGGTCGCCTGAAAGTTGGCGACAAAGTCGTTTTCGTCGGTTTTGGTGCCGGGCTTACCTGGGGCGCGATTGCCGTCGAGTGGACCGGTGCCAGGCCCATTCAGCACGAGGTTCATCCCGAATGGTATCGGCCCTGGGCGCGCGTCCGTTCGATCTTGCTTCGTTTGTGGCGCTGGGTCGAAGGAATCCTTTTTGGCCGGAATTCATAAGCATATACATTTCGTCGAGAATGTGGTATTAATTCCCTGTCTCGGGATATGCTGCGGCAATTAAGCAAGGAGAAAAGAATGAATTTTGGACCTGTAGAATTAGTGATCATATTGGTCATTGTGGTTGTCTTGTTTGGCCCTGGCCGTTTGGGCAAAACACTGGGCGAACTAGGCAATGGTATCCGTTCGTTCAAGGATGGTTTGAGCGGCGAGAAGAAGGACGAAGATCAACCGAAACCGCCCAGCGGCGACGATAAATAAATAACCGAATCGCGATTTCAATCAATGCCACAGGACCACAGCCTGTGGCATAATATTTTTTTAACTATGACTGAACTGCATTTCCTCGACCCAAATCCTCCCGGCGCCCCGGGCGTTTTGCTCCTGCATGGGCTGGGCGTTAATGGATCATCCTGGAACTGGCAGTTCGCTCCCCTGGTCGAGGCCGGATTCCGGCCCCTGGCTCCCGATACCCCAGGTTTCGGCGAATCCCGTTACGACGGCCACGGATGGAGTCTCAGGCGTGTCGCTGCCGACCTGGCCGCATGGCTGGATGAACTGGCGCTCGGCCCTGTATATGTCGTGGGTCTTTCCATGGGGGCTGCGATTGCCCAGCAGTTTGCACTCGATACTCCCCGGCTCGTCAAAAAACTTGTACTTGCCAGCAGCTTTGCAGCCCTGCGCCCTGAGCGGTTGTCTGGTTGGCTGTACCTGCTGCGGCGTGCCTGGCTGGTTTCATTCAAAGGCATCCCGGCCCAGGCCCATTTTGTTGCCATGCGGCTTTTTCCTGATCCCGATCAGGCGCCGTTGCGACAGTTGCTCATTGAGCAGATCACGCAGGCCGATCCACGCGCGTATTATGCCGCCATGCGCTCACTCGCACTGTTCGACTCACGCAGACGTTTGCACCGCATTACCGTCCCCACGCTGGTGATCACCGGCGCAAGAGATGGGACCGTCTCTCCAACTGTACAAAAGCTGCTGGTCGGAAAAATCCCTGGCGCGCGGCAGGTGATTATCGCAGGGGCCGGGCACGCCGTCAGCGTGGATCATCCGGATGAATTCAACCGCGCGTTGATGGATTTTTTAAGAGAGTAAAAATCGTCCCGGCGGTCGCTCAAGAAAATCACAATTGTTTTTTTAATTCGGCCGCTGAGATTACCGGCGTTTTGCACACAAACCCCTCGCATACATACGCGGCGGGTTTTCCTTTTACCAGCGGCCTCTCGGCCAATAGGGCAGGGGAACCTTCCGGTGGCGGGATGGGAGCAGCAGCCACGATCATGTTTGGCCGGTAGGCACTGCGTACTTCTTTTAACAGGGCCTGGGTCGCCCGCGCAGTTAAATCTCCAATAATGGCAACCTGCCTGATCTGCGCCAGAGCAAAATCGGCGGCCGAGAGCCAGCGCGCAAAGGAAGTCGGATAGCGTAGGGCCAGTTCGGCAACCGGGGCAAAGGAGCGTTCGGCCAGCGTGCGGTAATCAGCGCGGTCCGTAAAGGCGGCCAGACGCAGCAAAGCCTCAGTGGCCAGGGAACTGCCGGACGGGGTGGCGTTGTCTTGCAGGTCTTTGGGTCGCAGCAGCAGGGTTTCACCGTCCGACGGGCTGTCAAAGAAGCCGCCCTCGGTATCCGCGAAACGGTTGATCATCTCGTCGGCCAGTTCCCGTGCGGCATTAAACCAGCGCGGATTGAAATCGGTCTGATACAGTTCGAGCAGGCCACTGATCAGCGCGGCATAATCTTCGAGGAAGACTTCGTTGGAGGCTTTTCCGGCCCGCCAGGTGCGGCGCAGCCTGCCCTCGGGGCGCAGTGCTGTCAGTAGGAAATCTGCGTTGCGGATAGCCACATCAAGATATGGTAGGGACGAAGCTGAGCCCTGGACAATGCGTTCTCCTAATACCCTGGCAGCTTCGGCAAATGCCGCGAGCATTAGCCCGTTCCAGCCGGTGAGCACCTTGTCGTCGGTGCCAGGGCGCATGCGGCCGGCCCTGGCGGTCAGAAGCCGGGCGTGGCACCCGGCCAGTTTGTTGGCGACAGTCTCAAGCGGGAGTTGAAAACGCGCGACCAGGGTGGCATCGTCCAGGCTGCGTTGCAGGATGGTTTTGCCTTCCCAATTGCCAGTGGGCGATACCCCGTAGGCTGCTTTGAAAAAGTCGAAATCATCAGCGAGGATGTCCTTGATCTCATCCACTGTCCAGACATAGAATTTGCCTTCTTCACCTTCGGAGTCGGCGTCGAGCGATGAGTAGAAACCGCCCTCAGGAGAAGTCAATTCGCGCATGACAAAAGCGAGCGTTTCTTCGACGATGTGGCGGTAGAAGGGCTCATCGGTTAATTGCCAGGCATGCAGGTAGGCGCGCACGAGCTGGGCATTGTCGTAGAGCATCTTTTCGAAGTGCGGCACACGCCACAGGTTGTCAGTGGAATAGCGCGAAAAGCCGCCCGCCACGACGTCGTACATGCCGCCGCGTGCCATGGCCTGCAAGGCATGCAGGGCCGGTTTGAGGGCGGTTGCATCGCCTTTCAGGTGGCGCCGCAGCAAAAATTCGATCACCATGGGCTGCGGGAACTTGGGCGCCTGGCCCCAGCCGCCGAAGCCGTAGTCGTAGCTCTCGTGCAGATACTTGACTGCGCCATCAAGCAAATCCTGGGTGAAGATCAGGCCGGTGTCCTTCCAGGTGGACTGGCGCTGCAGGTGCTCATTGACCTGGGTGCTGACGCGCTCGACCTCGCCGCGTTCCTGCTTCCAGGCGCGCGCGATGGAGGTCAGTAACTCGCGGAAGGAGGGCATGTTGTAGCGCGGAATGGGCGGGAAGTAGGTGCCGGCGTAGAAGGGTTTGAGTTCGGGGGTCAGGAAGACGGACATAGGCCAGCCGCCCGAACCTGTCAGCGATGTGGTGGCGGCCATGTAGATGCTGTCGATATCGGGCCGCTGTTCGCGGTCGACCTTGATATTGACGAAATGCTCGTTCATGATGGCGGCCACGGACTCATCCTCGAAGGACTCATGTGCCATGACGTGGCACCAGTGGCAGGCGGCATAGCCAATGCTCAGAAATATGGGCTTATCTTCGTTTTTGGCTTTTTCAAGAGCTTCTTCACCCCAAGGATACCAATCGACCGGGTTGCTTGCGTGTTGAATAAGATATGGAGAACTTTCATGAAACAAATGGTTGGGCATAAGGTTGCCTTTAAAAAAAGTAGAAGCTGGGGATAAATGTATAAAGGAATTATAGCGTAAGGAATCGATCATCTGGCTTGCATCTTTTCCACGTTCGGGAAACATCTTTTTCGATACGATCATTTTTTGTTTGGTCCTCAGAATATCTTCCTCTATTGAAAGAATGTACGATCGAACCCATTGCGCGGAGATTTATCGAAATTTGTTTAATAATTATATACTTGACAAAAATTGCCGCGTTTGCTACAATAATTTTGAATAATTCAACAATATTCAACAAATAACAACAAAAGGCATAATATGACTACATATGAACGCCGCCAGTCCCTGATTGAAACATTGCGCAAGCAGCCTGGTTTACGTGTTCCTGAATTGGCTGAGGCTCTGGGAGTTTCAGAAGGGACCGTTCGGAATGATCTCACCGCTCTTGAACGAGAAGGAAGGCTCACTCGCGTACATGGAGGCGGCGTTTTAAATGAACAGTCCCAATTTCAGCATAATTCTTTCTTATCGCGTCACAAAGAAAACATAGATGCCAAGCTTGTCATCGCACATGAGGCAGCTCTCTTGGTTCAGGATAACGACTCGATCTTTCTGGATTCCAGCAGTACGGCTTATTACTTTGCGCGCGAACTTTCTGAGCGGCAAAGGCTGCGCGTTGTTACCAATGGGATCGATGTGGCGCAGGTGCTCGCGCAGAATTCCTCCAACACGGTGATCTTGATTGGGGGTGTGGTTAATAATGATTCTTCTTCTGTCACCGGCCTGCTAAGTGAACATATCATTAAAGAATTACATATCCAAAAGGCGTTTGTTTCCTGCAGCGGTTTCAGCCTGGAGCGTGGCATGACCGAAGTTCATCTTGCCGAGGCACAACTTAAGCGTAAAGCAATGGAGTCGTCTCAGCAAGTAATTGCATTAATTGACTCGAGTAAGTTTGGCAAGGAGGACCTGACCCCATTCGTAGGTCCTGACCGAATAGCCCATCTGATTACTGATTCCGGATTGGCGCCCGAGTGGGCGACGAAATTGAAAGAGGCAAGAATTGACTTTACTCTTTGCGAAAGAGAGGCGGTTGCGGTCAAATGAGCGAATATGTGCTTGAGCTAAAGAATATATCCAAGCGGTTTGGGAATGTAGAAGTTCTGCACCGAATCTCATTCTCCCTGCGGGCCGGCGAGATTCATGCCCTGCTTGGCGAGAATGGCGCGGGTAAATCCACACTGGTTAAAGTGATGACTGGTGTTCACCAGCCCGACGGCGGTGAGATTTACCTAAATGACAATCAGGTGCATTTCTCCAATACGCGAGATTCACGCCACATGGGAATAGCGGCGATTTATCAGGAATTGAGTCTGTTTCCAGACCTTGATGTGGCCGAGAATATTTTTGTCGGCCGCCAGCCTACCACGAAGGATGGGCGTGTTGATTGGCGCAAGATTTACAAAGAATCCGCCAGCCTGCTCACTTCCCTGGGTGTGAGCCTGGATTTAAAGAAAAAAGCCCGTCATTTGAGCAAGGCTCAACAACAAATGGTGGAAATTGCGCGGGCATTTTCTATTAATGCGCGCATATTGATTATGGATGAGCCGACCTCCTCTCTGACGCTTAACGAAGTTGCGGATTTGTTCCGGGTTGTGCGCCGTTTGCGGGACCAGGGAACAGCGATTGTTTTTATTTCGCACCGCCTGGAGGAGTTGTTCGAGCTGGCAGATTCTGTCACCGTTTTGCGGGATGGCAATTACATTGATACCCGCCCGATGAGCGAAATCAGCCGGGATGAACTCATCCGCTTGATGGTTGGACGCAGCATTGCCAACCTTTATCCCACACTGAATGTACAGTCTGGTAAAACCGTGCTCCAGGTGGCAAACCTGTCACACACCGGCCTCTTTGAGAATATCAGTTTTGAACTCCACAGTGGAGAAATTTTGGGCCTGGCAGGATTGGTTGGCTCAGGCCGCACAGATTTGGCGCGAGCCATTTTCGGGGTGGAGCCGCCTACTAGTGGCACAATCCTGGTCGATGGGCAGGAAGTTGGCATCACATCGCCTCATCAGGCAATCCGTTTAGGCCTGGCGTACGTTCCTGAAGACCGGCAGGTCCACGGTCTGATCCCTGCGATGGATATTGTCTCAAATGTCAGTCTTCCTGTCTTGGAGGAGTATGCCAGCCTGGGATGGTTGCAAGCCAAAGCCGAGCGTACGGCCGTATTTGGTGCCGCCCGGCAAATGGAGGTGCGTGCAAATAATATCCGGCAAAAAGCACGTGAGCTTTCGGGCGGCAACCAGCAAAAAGTTGTATTGGCAAAATGGCTTTCCACGAACCCCCGCATTCTCATTCTGGATGAGCCTACACGTGGTATCGACGTGGGTACAAAGGTTGCCGTCCACGCTCTAATGAGCAAACTCGCCAGTGAAGGGTTGGCTATTCTCATGATTTCGTCGGAACTTCCGGAAATCCTTGGGATGAGTGATCGCGTCATTGTACTGCGCGAAGGGCATATCACAGGTCAATTTACCCGCGCCGAGGCTACAAAAGAGAAAATTCTTTCCGCCGCCACACAAGATGCGAGAACAGGAACAACACATTGAATCTAAAAAATGCTTTTGTCAATCGTTCCAATTTTCTCCCCGCGATTGCTCGCTTTCGTGAAACCGGGATCAGCATTTTTATCCTGCTTCTTATCGTTGCGGTAACCTTGCGAAATCCTTCTTTTTTGACGGCCGATAATTTTACAGACATCCTGCTGAATATCTCAATTCTGGTAATCGTTGCATTAGCGCAGGCAATGGTAATTATTACGCGTGGGATTGATCTGTCAGTCAGTTCCATGATTGGCCTTGTAGCCATGATGACAGCGTTCTTTGCCAACCAGTATCCGGATATGCCGATATTCATCATCGTTTTACTAGGCATGGCGCTGGGGGCGATACTGGGGATGTTCAATGGCTTGATCATCTCTTACGGTAAAGTGCCACCCATCATCGCAACGCTTGGCACCTTGAGCATATATCGCGGGCTGATATTTTTCTACAGCCAGGGAACCTGGATCAATCCCTTTGAACTGCCCAAAGATTTAAAGTTATTAACAAAGGGGACAATGTTGGGGCTCCCCAATGCCGTGATTTGTGCGATCGTCGTTGCGCTGATCGTTTATTACTTCCTAAATCATACGCGCCCCGGGCGTGATATTTATGCCGTGGGCAGCAACCCCGAGGCAGCAGAATATTCCGGTATTCGCACGAAACGCGTTATTTTCCTGGTCTACCTGATTAGCGGCATTGCCTGCGGATTGGCAGCTGTCATGTGGGTCTCGCGTTATGAGGCAGCGCAGACCAACACTGCGCAAGGCTTCGAGCTTCAAACCGTGGCCGCTGGAGTTGTGGGTGGTGTAAACATCAGCGGGGGCGTAGGGACTGTACCTGGCGTCCTGCTGGGCACCTTCTTGTTAGGCATCATTGAAAACTCTTTGCCTCTGTTGCACATTTCGCCTTTCTGGCAATTGGCTGCTCAAGGTCTGCTAATTTTGATCGCGGTCGTCTCCGATAGTTTTATCTCGCGTAGTGTGCAAAGGAAGGAATAATTAAGAATGATAAAGTCCAACGCATCTTTGGATATGGAATCCAAGTCTTCTACACTGGTTAATGAGTTCGCGCCCAAACGACCTTTCCTGGAACGCTTCGAGCGCTGGGAATGGATCCTGGTTGCCCTGATTATTATTGTGGTTATCCTTAACAGCCGGCTTTCGCCTTACTTCCTCGATGCCCAGAATTTATCGCGCACCTCCTCGGGCTTCATGGAAATAGGCATATTGATGTTGCCGATGGTATTCATCATTATCAGCGGCAATATTGATCTCTCAGTCGCCTCGAACCTTGGCATGAGCGCTTCGCTGATGGGATTGCTTTTCAACCTGGGCGTCAACATCTGGGTCGCGGCCTTTGCAGCAATTCTCCTTGGTACTTGCGGTGGTCTCCTGAACGGTTACCTGATCGCGCGGGTCAAACTTCCTTCGCTGGTGGTGACTTTAGGTACCTACGCTTTTTATCGGGGGTTGGCTTATGTATTTCTTGGCGACCAGGCCGCACGGGACTATCCGGAAGCCTTCACCTACCTCGGCCAGGGAAAATTACCTGGCACCTTGCTTCCGTTTTCGGTGGCGTTGTTTGTCGTACTGGCGATCATTTTTGGGCTTGTTCTACATAAGACCACTTTTGGCCGCTACCTGTTCGCAATCGGGAACAACCAGGAAGCGGCCATTTATTCGGGAGTACCGGTTGCGCGCATCAAGATCATGCTCTTTACCTTATCTGGCTTCATCTCCTCCCTTGTGGCACTCGTTCTGGCGGCGCGTTTTGGCAGTACCCGTCCTGATATTGGCACCGGCCTGGAGCTTACGGTGATCACTGCGGTTGTGCTGGGGGGCATCAATATCAGGGGTGGTTTTGGCACGATGATCGGTGCCGCGCTATCTCTTATCTTGATCGGATTGGTGCGTTTCGGGATGGGACTGGTAAGCATACAGGGTCAGGTACAAGGGGTTGTTATCGGCATGCTGCTGATCTTATCGATTCTGTTGCCTAGTATTTTCAGGGAAATATTCGCAAGCGGTTTGCGCGCAAATCGCAACAGCATCTTGAGCGTACTCGCTATAACTGCATTGTTCGTAATGTTCTTTATCTTCTTTTTCTGGTCGCGAGCGACGCCCCTCATCCCGGGTAGTTAAATCTGATTTTCTAAATAGTTACAGGCAACTCCCTGTTAACTTAACTTCTGTATATATTCTCAGCACCGGCGGAGGTGAAACGTAACTTTCTAAATTATTGCTCGCCAAATCTTGTCTTGTTAACCACCCATACTTAGAAGGAGATTAGTTATGAAATACCGATCACTTTACTCTGTTTTGACTGTAGTTATCTCATTGGGCATGTTGCTCAGCGCCTGCGGGCCAACTGCAACTGCTACATCTGCCCCAGCGCCAACAGATGCTCCTGTGGCAACTGATGTGCCTGCTGCAGCCGCATTGACCTTTGTGCTGGTCCCTAAGAACCTTGGTAATCCCTATTTTGACACCGCCAATAATGGTGCTCAGGAAGCTGCCAAGGAACTGGGCGTGACCGTTACCTACCAGGGTCCCGCTACCGCTGACGCCACCCAGCAAATCGATTTGATCAACTCCCTGATTGCCCAAAAGGTCAATGGCCTGGCGATCTCAGCCGATGATTCAGACGCGCTGGTGCCGGCTGGCAAAGCTGCTATTGAAGCGGGTATCCCGGTGGTTTCCTGGGATTCTGCCATTGGGAAGGGCGGCCGCGTACTCCACATCAACCAGGCCGTGTTGCATGATATCGGCGCCATTGAAATCAAGATGGCGCTGGATGAGACCGGCCCGGATGGAGGCGAAATCGCCATTCTGAGCGCGACTTCCACAGCCCCGAACCAGAATGCCTGGATCGAGGTCATGAAGACCGAACTCCAGAAACCCGAGTATGCGAAGCTGAAGCTCGACGAAGTTGTCTATGGTGACGATGAGGACACCAAGAGCTACAATGAGGCCCTGGCTTTGTTTACGAAGTATCCTGACCTGAAAGTCATCATCGCCCCGACCACCGTAGGCATTGCCGCTTCAGCCCGCGCCGTCACAGATAAGAACCTGATTGGCAAAGTATTCGTCACCGGCCTGGGCACCCCCAACCAGATGCGCGAATATGTCAAGAACGGCGCCGCTCCTGAATTTGCACTTTGGAACCCTGGCGACCTCGGCTATTTGTCGGTCTATGTTCTCAATGCGCTTGCCACTGGCGAGATCAAAGGCACTGCTGGTGAAAAGTTCAAAGCCGGCCGGCTTGGTGAATATACCATTCAGGATGATCCCGACCTGGGTTTGAATGTACTGCTTGGTTTGCCGTTTATTTGGAATAAGGACAATATCGATAACTCCCATTGGTAAACCACAGGTCTAAGTAAAGTAAGATCTGCGAATATGTCACTGTGGCAGTTGGCTGAGAAGAATTGCTGACTGCCACAGTGACGGCTCGCCCTCGAGAGACGTTATTGCGATGAGACGCGTTGGTTTCCTGCTCAAAGTTAAAAAAGAAAAAATGTCTGAATATATCGAGCATCATAAAAATGTCTGGCCCGAAATGCTGGATGCATTACGGGAATCCGGTTGGCATAATTATTCATTGTTTATCAACGAAAACGGCTTACTATTCGGATATTTTGAGACCGAAGAGACTCTGGCTGCTGCGCAGGCAAAAATGGCTGACCTCGAAATCAACACTCGCTGGCAGGAGTTCATGGCCTCCTATTTCGAATCACCGAACAATTCTCGCCCAGACGAAATGTTCATCGAACTGACTGAAATATTCCATCTATATTGAGGAATGCATTATGGCTTCTACCCGCAACTATCTTGCTTTTGACCTGGGCGCCGAGAATGGTCGGGCCATCATTGGGTCGTTGGACGGCAATCGCCTGAAACTCACCGAGACTCATCGTTTTCTCAACGAACCTGTCCAGTTACCTGATGGCCTTCACTGGGATGTGATGCGACTTTGGAATGAAATGAAATCTGGTATTTCTGCTTCTGCCATAGAATCCGATAAACGGCTCGACGGTATCGGCGTGGATGCCTGGGGTGTGGATTTTGCTCTGCTCGATAAAAACGATGACATGCTCTCGAATCCCTTCCATTATCGTGATAACCGCACTGACCGGATGCTCGACGAGGCCTTTCGCCGGATGCCGCGCGAGAAGATCTACGAGAATACGGGCATCCAATTCATGCAGATCAATACCTTGTACCAATTGCTGTCCATGGTGATCCAAAAATCGCCTCTTCTTGATGTGGCAAAGAAATTTGTTACCATCCCTGATTTGTTGAATTTCTGGCTAAGCGGGCAGGTTAGTTGTGAATTTACCAACGCGACGACGACCCAGTGCTATGACCCGCGTAAGCAAGACTGGGCAACCCCGGTGCTCGAGGCGATGGGAATCCCTACCTACATCTTTGGCCCGGTAACCCAACCCGGAACCGTGCTTGGAACTTTACCACGCGGGTTGGTCAAAGAAACCGGCGCGCTAGACATCCCGATTATTGCGCCAGCCTGTCATGACACAGGCTCTGCTGTTGTAGCAATTCCTGCGGAACATAAAAATTTTGCTTGGATAAGCTCGGGTACCTGGTCTATCGTTGGGGTTGAAGCGACAGAGCCGAACTTCTCTCCCAGTGCAATGACCTTTAACTTTACAAATGAAGGTGGCGTATTCGATACCTGGCGGCTTTCGAAGAATTTGATGGGGTTATGGTTGGTACAGGAATGCCGCCGTGATTGGCAGCGGTACGGAGAAATTCTCTCCTATGATGAACTTACTCACCTTGCTTCACAGGCTCGACCGTTCCTGTCGGTAATTAATCCCGATAATCCTGAATTCCTTCGTCCCGGCAATATGCCGGAACGTATTCGCGAATTCTGTAAGTCTACAGGACAGATCGTTCCAGAGAGCCGTGGTGAGATTATCAGGATTATTCTTGAAAGCATCGCGTTAAAGTACAGGTGGGCAATTGGCCACCTTGAAACCATCACTCTCAAACGATTGAGTTCCATCCATATCGTTGGCGGTGGCATCAAGAACCGCCTGCTTAATCAGTTTACGGCTGATGCAACCGGTTGCGAATGTATAGCCGGACCGATCGAAGCTACGGCCATCGGAAACATATTGATGCAGGCCATCGCATTAGGACACATCGAGTCACTCGAGGATGCGCGGGCCGTGGTGCGCCAGTCATTCGTTCCCGATGTTTACAAGCCCGTATCGTCATCATCTCGCGCTCTATGGGATATATCTTATTCACGCCTGCTAAAACTCTTGGAATAATATGATAGTTGCCCCCTATCCCGAACTCGATGACCTGCTAATGCTGATGGGCGAAGCGGGTAAACGCCTGTCTGATATTGATGCCAGTGAAGGCTCGGCTGGTAACATATCGATATGTATTCGCTGGCCGATTGAACCACGTTCCCGGTTCCCAATAATGGAACAGGTTGAATTGCCACTGGCCGTGCCTGAACTAAGCGGGGCCGCCTTCCTGGTGACTGGTTCAGGCCGGCGCCTCCGTGAAGTCATTAAAGAACCGATCGCAAATGTTGGTTGTCTTGTCGTGGAAGAAGGGGGCCGCACGGGGAAACTTTTTACCTCCTACCAGCCATCATTTCAGCGCTTGACCAGCGAATTTAACTCGCACCTGTCTGTGCATTACGACCAGATCATCAGATCAGGTGCTAGTTTCCACGCTGTTATTCATGCTCAGCCACCTCACCTGACATACCTTAGCCATATACAGTATTACCAGGATCAATCCTACCTCAACCAGCATTTGTTGCGCTGGCAGCCGGAGACGATCGTGCAACTTCCCGAGGGAATCGGTTTTGTGCCTTTTCGCGTCCCCGGATCGCCTGCATTGATGCAGGCAACCGTCGAATCGTTGCGCCAGCACAGTGTTGTCATTTGGGCCAAGCATGGTGTCATGGCCCGTTCTGACATCTCGGTAAAACGCGCAGCGGACCGGATCGAATATGCCGAAACTGCTGCGCGTTACGAGTACATGAACCTGACAGCTGGCGAACGAGGACTTGGTCTTTCGCCTGATGAGATTCGCGCCATCTGTGCCGCCTTCAGTGTTCAGCAGAATATTTTTTAACCGATTGAAACTCAGCGCAAAACATCTTCATTTATTATCTTTGTAAAACCACTGCCTACGGCAGTGAGTAGAGTGAGAAGGTTATACCGTGACGAGTAATTGAGAATGTTGGGTATGATGAGCCTCCCT
>WNFL01386091.1_pt4 | contig 58182 bp, 59 predicted proteins | sample 5400361 | NCBI WGS metagenome assembly WNFL01 (sample SAMN13153351, study PRJNA577476) | soil metagenome | isolation source: 40 cm soil on Douglas fir-dominated hillslope | place: USA:California | collected 2013-09-17 | reverse complement strand
AGAAGGACCGGGCCGCGAGGAGCTGGAGCAAATCCTCCACGAGGCCGAGCGGATGGCATTGATCGTCCGCAAGATCGGCAAGATCGCCCGCTACGAAACCATGGAGTACGTCGGCAACCGCCGCATCGTCGACCTGGAACGCTCCTCCGAACCCCCTCCCCCTCCCGGCCCGGTCGTGATCAAGGACTAAGGGATCACCGCGGAGGCGCGGAGGGCGCGGAGGCTTTCGCGGTTCCGTCGATCCGGCGATGGTGCGTCGATCCGAAAGCAAGAGCGAATCTCCGCGTTCTCCGCGGCTCCGCGGTAGCGGGGGACGGCGAGGAGGGCGCCGGCGGAGATGCCGGGGAGGACCGTGCTGACGGAGAAGCCGGAGGGATTGAGCGCAATTCGCTCGCCGTCCTTGCCGGAGTCCCGCTCGGGAGCGAACCAGTAACCGGTGCGGCCCGCGCCGGCGGCCTGGCCGGCGATGTGCAGCAGCACGCCCTGGGCCGGCCGCGGGGCGTCGAGGTTCACCAGGTGCACGTCCAGCTTCCGCTCCGGATCGAGATAGGCGCGCGCGAAGAGGCGCGCCCTTCCCGAGAGGGTCAGATGCGAGCGGCCGCGGCCGAGCAGCTCGCGCGCCGCCCGGACCACTTGTGCTTCCGGTGAGGCCGGCGCCTCGGAATCGACCCCGACGGCGTAGACGCGGCCTTCGCCGACGCGTTCCATCCCCGCCTTCGCCTCCGGGAAGACGGGAGGACCGAGGCGACCCTCCTCGTCGCAGGAGGCGCACTTTCCCACCAGGATGGCGTCGCCGCCGGATTCGACGTGGCGGCGGGCGCGCGCGGCGTCCTCGGCGGGGAGCGCGCCGCAGCCGGCCAGGAGCAGCACCTGCGCGCGCGGCTCCGACAGATCGAGCCTCGCCCCGAGCAGCAGGTGCACGCGTGCGAGCGCGGCGGCGCAGGCGCTCGCCGTGCGCAAGTGTGCGGAGCCCCAGTGCTCGGCGAACGGCGAGACGAGCACTTCCAGATCGAGCAGCGGTTCGGAGGGCCGGAACCGTTCGCGCACCACCTCCTGGAACTTGCGGTGCTCGCCGAGCGCCGCTTCCGCCGCCGGCGAGGCGCCCGGCGGGAGCATCACGTCCGCGTCGCAGGCCAGCGCGAGCGCCGCGAACAGGTGGACCTGCTCCGGGGTCGCCTCTGCCGGCAGCACACCGACGGCAGGGCGCAGCCCCAGGGCGGCGCGGACGGCCAGGAGCGGCAGCACCGCCTCCTCCGGGTCCAGCGAAGGCAGATCGAACACCAGCCCGTCGAGGTGCCGGCAGAGCGCGAGCGCCGCGGCGGTCAGCTTGCCGACCCGGCCCAGCACAGCGATCTCCACGCCGCGCCCGCGGCGCGCCTCGTCGCGGGCGCGCAGGGCCGCGCGCTTTCCCGCCTCCACCGTAGACGCGAACCGCAGCGCCTCCCGCGCTCCGCTGAAGGGCGCCACGCGCGAATCCGGCTGCGCGCGCAGCGGGCCGAGCGGATCGAACGGCTCGAAGTGGTCGCCATAGCTCTCGCGCAGCGCCTCGACCAGGGCCAGCTCGCAGGAGCGGCAGAAGCCGGCTCCGGCGGGACCCAGGCGGTACCAGCGGTCCAGCCCGTCGAGCAGCACCGCTTCGCCCAGGTGCGTGGCCCAGGCCGCCACCCCGCCCGCGTGCTCCAGGCCGGCCGCGGAATTGGGGCACCGGAGCGGCTGCCCGTCCACCGTCACCGTCGCTCCGCCGGGCGTCTGGCACGCCTCGCCTTCGTCCCGCGCGCGCGCCATGTCGACCACCACTACCCTGGCGACGGCGGGCGCCTTGGCAGGAGGAGGAGGCGCCGCCCCGGTGGCCGCGGGCGCGGCCCCCTGCGCCCCGGCGCGCAGGGCAGGTTCCGCGGCCGCCGCCGGGAGCGCTCCTTCCGGCGCGCCCTGGGCCGGCTCGGTAGGCTCGGGCTGCTCCGCCTCGAACGGCACGACCACCGCGTCGGCGCCCGCGCCACGTTCCGCAGTGGACAGCGCGATGTGCCGCACCTTCGGGAAGTCTGGTCCGCGGGCCATGCGCGCGGCGACGCTAGCCGATCGGGAGACCCCGCGGAAGCGCCCGCGCGGAGTCGACTTTCGGAAACTCGGGCCGCCGCCGGGCGGTGTCGTGGAGCGAAAGCGGGCGGCCGATTGCATCCCGGGCATGCGCACCCAAGATTGGAGCGCGCGAGCCGAGGGTGGCCTCGGGACGATCGGCGGGCGGAGGGTGGGAACGCCCTTCCCGCGGCACGGTGGATTTCGAACTCTTTTGCGGAGCAGAGGACACGATGAACCAGTTCTTCGAGACCCTGGCGCAGCACTGGAAGGGCGGCGGGCCCGGCATGTACCCCATCGCCATCTGCCTGGTGTTCGCCATCGCGGTCATCATCGATCGCGTGCAGGTTCTGTTCTTCTCGGCCAGCGTGGACAAGGAGCAGTTCCTGCGCGGGCTCAAGTCCCACATCTTCAACGGCGACCTGGACAAGGCGATCAGCTACACCGCCGGCCAGAAGCAGACGCCGCTGACCAACATCGTCAAGGCGGGCCTCATCAACGTCCCCAAGGGCGAGGACGAGGTGCAGGCGGCGATGGACGAGGCCTCGCTGCGTGAGATGCCGCGCATCGAGAAGCGCACCGGGTACCTGGCGATGATCGGCAACGTGGCCACCCTGGTGGGCCTGCTCGGCACCATCGTCGGCCTCATCCAGTGCTTCGCGGCGGTGGCCGGAGTGGATGCCAGCGAGAAGGCGCGCGTCCTCTCCGACGGCATCGCCGAAGCGATGAACTGCACCGCGTTCGGTCTCATCGTCGCCATTCCCTCGCTGGTGGCCTTCTCCCTCCTGCAGGGCCGCACCCAGCACATGATCGACGACATCAACGAAACGTCGGTGGGCGTCTTGAACCTGATCGTGGCCAACAAGGACAAGATGCGCGTCCCGCAGAACCTGCCGCAGCAGTAGCGGCGCGCACACCACTTCAGAGAGGGCGACGACGATGGCGGGCGCGGCACCTCAACCCCATACCAAGGGCGGCAAGAAGGCGCTGGACGCCGAGATCAACCTCGTGCCGTTCATCGACCTCCTCTCCTGCTGCATCAGCTTCCTCCTCATCACGGCGGTGTGGACGCAGATCGCCGGTCTTCAAGTGGCCTCCAGCGGCGGGCCGCCGGAGCCGCAGCAGAAGCAGGAGCAGACCGTCGATCTGAAGCTGCTCCTCACCGAGAAGGGCTACCAGCTGACCATGCCGGGCGCGGCGGTGGAGATTCCCAAGGTGACTTCCACCGGCGGCCAGGCGGCGTTCGACCGGCGGACCCTGGTAGAGAAGCTCAAGACGCTCAAGGTCGGCCTTCCGGACCAGACTGCGATCACCGTGCAGCCCGAGGATGCGGTGGCCTACGACGATCTGGTGAACACCGTGGACATCTGCCTGGGGGAGCAGCTGCGCAACGTGACCGTTGCGCCGCTGAATTAACGATGGCGATCGTCGAACCCGGCAAGCGGCCCGGCGCGCGTATCGAGCAGAGCCGCGTCTTCAGCAAGAAGTTCGCCCGCGGGAAGAAGAACGGCACCGCGGGGCTGATGCTGACCTCGCTCGTCGACATGTTCACCATCATCGTCATCTTCCTGCTCATGAACTTCTCCGCCAACGGAGAGGTGCTCTACATGAGCAAGGACATCAAGCTGCCCGACGCCTACCACGGCGCGCAGCTCGAGCGGGCGCCGGTCATCTCGGTGTCCGGCGACGCGGTGACCTTCGACGGGCGGCAGGTGGCCGCGACCGACGAGCTGGCCAAGGGCGACGTGCTCAACGTGCCCGAGCTGGAGGATGCCCTGCGCGACGAGCGCCGCCGCTACGAGACCATCCACGCGCAGGACCCGGAGCACCCGTTCCGCGGGCTGGTCAACGTCCAGGCGGACAGGAAAATCCCCTTCAAGGTGATCAAGCGGATCATGTTCGCCTGCAACCAGAGCGGATTCGGCAACATCAATTTTGCCGCCCTGGCGAAGGATGGCGAGGGGCCGCGCAAGGTCGCCCTGAAGTAAGCGACAAACCCTTTACACAAAGGCTTGATCCGCCTATCTTGCGCCGCCCCTTTTGGCCCCGGGTTCAGCGGAGATCAGGCTCGATGCAGACCTTCAAGACGTCGTTTTCGCGCGCCCTCGCCTCCTCTTGCGCCGCCGCGACCGCCCTGCTCCTTCCCGCCGCGGCGCGGGCCGACGAGGCCCGGCTGGTGTTGCCCGACCTCGGCCGGGTGCAGTTCCTGGGGATGAGCGGCCGCTCCCTCCTCCTCCTCGGCCTCCTGGTTTGCGCGCTGGGCGGCGTCTTCGGCCTGATCGTCTACCAGCAGCTCAAGAGGCTCGCGGTCCACCGCTCGATGCTCGAGGTGAGCGAGCTCATCTACGAGACCTGCAAGACGTACCTGATCACCCAGGGAAAGTTCATCCTCATCCTGGAAGCTTTCATCGGCGTGATCATGGTGGTGTACTTCGGCTGGCTGCGGCACTTCGACGCCTCGAAGGTCATCGCCATCCTCATCTTCAGCCTGCTCGGCATCGGCGGCAGCTACGGGGTCGCCTGGTTCGGGATCCGCGTCAACACCTTCGCCAACTCGCGCACCGCTTTCGCCGCGCTGCGCGGCAAGCCGTTCCCGACCTATGCCATCCCGCTCAAGGCGGGCATGAGCATCGGCACCATGCTCATCTCCACCGAGCTGGTGATCATGCTCTGCATCCTGCTCTTCGTCCCGCGCGACTATGCCGGCCCTTGCTTCATCGGGTTCGCCATCGGCGAGTCGCTGGGAGCCTCGGCGCTGCGCATCGCGGGCGGCATCTTCACCAAGATCGCAGACATCGGCAGCGACCTGATGAAGATCGTCTTCAACATCAAAGAGGACGACGCGCGCAACCCCGGGGTCATCGCCGACTGCACGGGCGACAACGCGGGTGACTCGGTCGGCCCCACCGCCGACGGCTTCGAGACCTACGGCGTCACCGGCGTCGCGCTGATCAGCTTCATCCTGCTCGGCGTCAAGGATCCCACCGTGCAGGTGCAGCTCCTGGTGTGGATCTTCGCCATGCGCATCCTGATGATCATCACCTCGGTCGCCTCGTACCTGGTGAACGAGGCGGTCGCGCGGGCGCGCTACGGCGCCGCCGATCGGATGAACTTCGAGGCGCCGCTCACCTCGCTGGTGTGGCTGACGAGCTTCGTCTCCATCGCCGTCACCTTCGCCGCCAGCTACGTGCTGATCCCGGAGCTGGGCGGCGACCGGACGCTGTGGTGGAAGCTGTCCCTCATCATCACCTGCGGAACGCTCGCCGGCGCGGTCATTCCCGAGCTGGTGAAGGTGTTCACCTCGACCGAGTCGGCCCACGTGCGCGAGGTGGTGACCGCCTCGCGCGAGGGCGGCGCCTCGCTCAACGTCCTCGCGGGCCTCACGGCGGGGAACTTCAGCGCCTTCTGGATGGGCATCGCGATCGCCGCGCTGATGGGCGTCGGCTACGCCGTCTCGCTGGCCGGGCTCTCCCATCTCATGCTGGCGCCGGCGGTGTTCGCCTTCGGCCTCATCGCCTTCGGCTTCCTCGGCATGGGCCCGGTGACCATCGCGGTCGATTCGTACGGCCCGGTGACCGACAACGCGCAGAGCGTCTTCGAGCTGTCCGTCATCGAGACGATGCCCGGAGGACTTCGGCTTCGACGTCGACTTCGAGAAGGCCAAGCACTACCTGGAGGAGAACGACGGCGCCGGCAACACCTTCAAGGCGACCGCCAAGCCGGTGCTGATCGGCACCGCGGTGGTCGGCGCCACCACCATGATCTTCTCCATCATCATGGTGCTCACCGACGGCCTCACCGCGAACATGCAGTACCTCACCATCCTCCACGCGCCCTTCCTGCTCGGGCTCATCGTCGGCGGCGCCGTCATCTACTGGTTCACCGGCGCCTCCACGCAGGCCGTCTCCACGGGCGCGTATCGCGCCGTCGAGTTCATCAAGGCGAACATCAATCTGGAGAGCACCGAGAAGGCGTCCATCGCCGACTCGAAGAAGGTGGTGGAGATCTGCACGCAGTACGCGCAGCGCGGGATGTGGAACATCTTCTTGACCGTGTTCTTCATCACCCTCGCCTTCGCCTGCCTCGAGTCGTACTTCTTCATCGGCTACCTCATCTCCATCGCCATCTTCGGCCTCTACCAGGCCATCTTCATGGCCGACGCGGGCGGCGCGTGGGACAACGCCAAGAAGGTGGTGGAGGTCGAATTGAAGGCGAAGGGTACGCCGCTGCACGCCGCGAGCGTGGTCGGCGACACCGTCGGCGATCCCTTCAAGGACACTTCCAGCGTGGCGATGAATCCGATCATCAAGTTCACGACCCTCTTCGGCCTGCTCGCGGTGGAGCTGGCGACCGAGCTTTCGAACTCGACCCGCTGGGTGCTCGCAGCCGTGTTCTTCGCCGTGGCCCTGGTGTTCGTGTGGCGGTCCTTCTACGGCATGCGGATCCAGGTAGGGGTGAAGGAGCAGCGCGCCCGACAGGCGCAGGCGGCATGATTTCCTGGTGAAATCGGCTCTGGCGGGCGGCCGCCGGGGCGGCTAGAACGCTGGTGCCGGGCGGCTGTGGCGCCACGTCCCAGGAATGCCCGGACGCGATGAGCCGATGATCGACGACGCGCAGCGAGTCGAACGCCAGCTGAGCCGGCTGCCCATCTTTCCGCTGCCCGGCGCGGTGCTGCTGCCGTACGCGCTGATCCCGCTGCATGTCTTCGAGCCGCGCTACCGCCAGATGGTCCGCGATTGCCAGGCCGGATCGGGCGTCCTGGCGCTGGCCAACGTCCCGCCGGAGGCGCTGCGCGAGCGGAGGCAGCCGCCGCGGGTGCTGCCGGTGATCGGCGCCGGCATCCTGGCGCGGGTCGAGCCGCTCCCGGACGGGCGCTCGAACATCGTCCTCCGGGGAGTGGTGCGGGCGCGCATCGTGGAGGAGCTGCCCGCCCAGGAGCCCTACCGGTTGGTGCGGGCGGAGCCGCTCGCCGCATCCGGCCCGGACGCGGCCGACCTGACGCGCCCGGCGGAGCAATTGCGGCAGCTGGTGCTCGCGCTTTGCGCCCGCCGTCCCGGCGCCGCCGCTACCGCGCTGGCGCAGATGGCCGGGAGCAAGGCGGTGCCCGGCGAGCTGGCGGACGCCATCGGGGCGATGGTGGTCGAGTCGCCGCAGGACCGGCAGCAGCTCCTCGAGACTTCTTCGCCCGAAGAGCGTCTGCGCCGGGTGGCGCAGCACGTCGCCTCTGCGCTCGCGCAGATGCAGCCCGGGCAGGGTAGGCTGCCCAATTGACCATGCGCAGAATCCTCTCCCTCGCGGTTCTTGCCCTGGCTGCCGCCGGCTGCTCGGACGGGCTCTCGCAGCGCTGTCCGGCGAACAGCTTGCCCTCGGGTAACTTCAACCTGGCGCTCACTCTGCAGCACACGCCCGACGAGTGCGTCCAGGTGAGGCAAGCGGACGGAGGGCCCGGCCCAGCGGACGGCTCCCTGGTCCCTGCCACCCAGCCCCCGGTGCAATCGATCCTGTGCGCCGGCACCTCGGACGCCGGGCCTGCCCTCTTCCTGGTGGTCGCCAACAGCAGCGTGGTCCGCCAGAGCCCGTTCGATCCGGACGGCGGGTTCACCTTCGTCTCGCCGCCGCTGCTGAACGCGCAGACGCTCTGCGGCTGCATCGCCGACGTGAACGAGACGATCAGCGGCACGCTCCTGGGAGCGGGGGATGGCGGCTTCGCGCTCGGACCCGACGGCGGCCTGATTCCGCTGCCGACGGCGATCGACGGGTCGGTCGTGCAGACGATCAGCACCGATGCGGGAGATTGCCTCTGCAACCTGGGCCCGGGGCGGAACTGCGCCGAGCGCTACACGCTCACCGGGACGCTCAATCGATGAAGCCCGCGGTCGTCCTCTTCTCGGGCGGCCTGGATTCCTCGACCTGCTTGTCCATCGCGCGGGAGGACGGGTTCGCGCCGCACGCCCTGGCGGTGCGCTACGGCCAGCGGCACGCTTACGAGTTGCGCGCCGCCGAGCGCGTGGCCGCCGCCCTGGGAGTTCCGCTCAAGGTGGTCGATCTGGACCTGCGCGCCATCGGCGGCTCCGCGCTCACGGGCGAGCTGGCGGTGCCGAAGGATTCTCCTTCCGGGCAGGGGATCCCCGTCACCTACGTGCCGGCGCGCAACACCGTGCTGCTCGCGCTCGCGCTCGGCTACGCGGAAGTTCTCGGCGCGCAGGACCTGTACATCGGCGTGAACGCGATCGACTACTCGGGCTACCCGGACTGCCGGCCCGCCTTCGTGCGCGCCTTCGAGGCGCTCGCCAACCTGGCCACCGCGGCGGCAGTGGAAGGGCGCGCGCGGTACACGGTGCGCGCGCCGCTCTTGCAGCTTTCAAAGGCGGAGATCATCCGGCGCGGCGCCGCGCTGGGAGTCCCGTACGGGTTGACCCATTCGTGCTATGACCCCGACCCCGAAGGGCGCGCCTGCGGTCGCTGCGATTCGTGCCGGCTCAGGCGGCAGGGCTTCAGGGAAGCGGGCGTGCCCGATCCCACGCCGTACGCCTGAACGAGGTGTCCCATGCGCATTCCGCTGCTCGTCCTGGCGCTCGCCTTGCCGGCGCTCGCGCAGGAGCACGTCCATGACGCAGGTTCCGACAAGGATGCGAAGGTGCCCGCACACCAGGCGCACCCGATGGACCCGAGCGCTCCCAAGCCCAAGGGAGCGAGCCTTTCCCTCAAGGCCGGCGGCGGCGAGGCCAATGCCTACCTGGCGAAGCCCAAGGCCAAGCCGCGGGGCGCGGTGCTCTTGCTGCACGAGTACTGGGGGCTCAACGACTGGGTGAAGTCGATGGCCGACCGGCTCGCCGACGAGGGCTATCTCGCGCTCGCGGTCGATCTCTACAAAGGCAAGGTGGCGTCCGACCCGAAGGAGGCCGCCGCGCTGATGGCGCAGAAGGACGAGAAGTGGGGCGACGCGGTGGAGGAGGCCGGGCTCGAGTGGCTCAAGGCGAACGCCGGCGGCGCGAAGGTCGCCACCATGGGCTGGTGCATGGGGGGCGGCGAGTCCCTCAAGGCCTCGCTGAACGACCCGAAGGACGTGGACGCCACGGTGATCTACTACGGGTTGCCGATCACGGATGTGGCCCGCCTCAAGAAGCTGCGGGGCCCGGTGCTCGGCATCTGGGCCAGCCAGGACGGCTGGATCACGCCCGACAAGGTGAAGGCGTTCGACGCGGCGCTCACGCAGGCAGGGGTGAAGCACGAATTCCATGCGTACGACGCGAACCACGCCTTCGCCAATCCGTCCGGCGGCAGGTACAACGGGGCCGCCGCCGCCGATGCCTGGGACAAGACCCGCACCTTCCTCGCCGCCAATCTCTAAAAAAAGAGACGAAGATTCTTCAGGCGGGAGCGGGGCGGCGGGGGAGCTGGCGGAGGGTGCCATAGTAGCGGACGGCGGCTTCGCCGGCGCGCTGGATGTCCTTGTTGTTCAACCAGGCGCTGACCGGGGCGGCGATCACGGGCAGCACGCGGCCCAGCGAGGCCAGGCCGCGCTTGGTGAGCACCCTCTCGGCGACGCGCGCGAACAGCTTGGGTCCGGCGCGGCTGGCCAGCTTGACCGTGTCCGCGCCGTTCGAGTAGCCGAGCACCTCGAACACCTCGGTGCGCGCGCGATCGGACTTGAGGTTCGCCTTGAACACCAGCGCGATCTCCATGATCAGCGAGAGCTGCAGCGCGGTGACGAAGGCGAGGTCGGCGGGCACCGAGACCAGCCCGAACAGGCCGCTCAACGCGCCCCCCGTGGACGCCCAGGTCTTCTTCGCGTCGATCAGCCGCTGCGCGACCTCCGGCGGCTGGGCGCTCGGGTAGCGCGAGCGGAGATCGTCGACGCGCCGCCGCGCGCGCCCGATCTCGTCCAGGTACAGCTTCCCGAGCTTTTCCTTCGCGAGCTGCGGCAGCACGGCACGAGTCTAAGCCGCGCGCTGCCCGGCGCAAAGACTCAGGCGGGCGAGCACACCTGGCTCCGGATGTCCAGCTCGCCGATCTCACGGGGGAGCTGCGCTCCCCCGATCCCCCTGCTGGAGGAGCTCGACTGGGAGCTTACGCCGGGGAGCAAACCTGACGGAGGATGTCGAGCTCCTCCAGGGCCTTGCCGGCGCCGATGACGACGGAGCTGAGCGGGTCCTCGGCGAGGAAGACGGGCAGCCCGGTCTCCTCGCGCAGGAGCGCATCGAGGTTCTTGAGCAGCGCGCCTCCTCCGGCGAGCACGATGCCGCGGTCGGCGATGTCGCCGGCCAGCTCCGGCGGAGTGCGCTCGAGCGTCACCTTCACCGCCTCGACGATGGCGTTGACCGGCTCCGCCAAAGCGTCCCGGATCTCGTCGCTGGAGACGGTGAGCGTGCGCGGGACGCCGGCGACGAGGTCGCGTCCCTTGATGTCCATCGTCAGCACTTCGTCGGTCGGGTAGGCGTTCCCGATGCCCATCTTGATCAGCTCGGCGGTGCGCTCGCCGATGAGCAGGTTGTACTTGCGCTTGATGTGCTGGATGATCGCCTCGTCCATCTTGTCGCCGCCGACGCGGACGCTCTTCGCGAAGACGATGCCGGCGAGCGAGATCACCGCCACGTCGCTGGTGCCGCCGCCGATGTCCACGATCATGTTGCCCGACGGCTCGGTGATGGGGAGGCCGGCGCCGATCGCCGCCGCCATCGGCTGCTCGATGAGGTAGACCTCGCGCGCGCCGGCCGATTCCGCGGCCTCGCGCACGGCGCGCCGCTCCACTTCGGTGATGCCGCTGGGGATGCCGATGATGATGCGCGGCTTGACCAGCGTCGAGCGGTTGTGCGCCGCGCGGATGAAGTAGCGCAGCATCGCGGCGGTGATCTCGAAGTCGGCGATCACGCCGTCCTTCATCGGGCGGATGGCGACGATGTTGCCGGGCGTGCGGCCGAGCATCTCCTTCGCTTCCTTGCCCACCGCGAGCACCTTCTTGCCTCCGCGGTGCTCCTGCTGCACGGCCACGACGGAGGGCTCGTTGGAAACGATGCCCATGCCGCGGATGTAGATGAGCGTGTTCGCCGTTCCGAGATCGATGGCCAGGTCGCGGGAGAAGAACTTGTAGATCCCATTGAACACGTGCGTTCAGACCTTTCCTGGAAGGGGCGCGGACGCTAGCACCCGCATGCCACCTCCGCAACGCACCGTACCGGGCGGAAATGCCTGCAGCCAGTAATTTCTTGGGCTTCCCATCGGCTGGAATTCCGGTTGGTTGGCCGCGTGCGCGGAGGTAGGCTGCACACCTCCACCAAGGAGCGGCGCGATGCAGATCCCACGATCGGACGAGCGGCGGAGGAACCTGATCGGCGGCGAATGGCGTGCTCCGTCCACCGGCCAGCACGAGCCGTGCCTGAACCCCGCGGATACGCGCGAGGTGATCGGGCTGTGGCCGAAGAGCGGAGCCGAGGACGCGAAGGCCGCGGTGGACGCGGCGGCGAAGGCGTTTCCGGACTGGTCCCGGACGCCGGGGCCCGAACGCGGGCGGATCCTGGGCCGCGCACACCAAGTCCTCCGGGCGAAGGTCGATCTACTCGCGGAGGCGCTGTGCCGCGAGGAAGGCAAGACGCTGGGAGAATCGCGCGGCGAGGTGATGAAAGGGCTCAACCTCCTCGAGTTCTACTCCGGCGAAGGCTTCCGCACCCACGGCAAGACGCTGCCGAGCGAGACGCGCCAATCGCTCACCCTTACGCTGCGCCAGCCGGTGGGACCAGTGGCGCTGATCACGCCCTGGAACTTCCCCTTTGCGATCCCGGTGTGGAAGACGGCGCCCGCGCTGGTGGCCGGCTGCACCGTGGTGCTCAAGCCCGCCTCGCTCACTCCGCTGTGCACGCACCTGTTGGCCGAGGCGCTGGTCGAGGCGGGCCTGCCGCCCGGCGTGCTCAACGTGGTGACCGGGCCCGGAGGCGCGGTGGGGAACGCGCTGGTCGAGGACCCGCGCATCCGCGCGGTCAGCTTCACCGGCTCCAACTCGGTCGGGCTCAAGCTCTACGAGCGGGCCGCGCGGCGCGGGATCAAGGTGACCTGCGAAATGGGCGGCAAGAACCCGGTGGTGGTGCTGGACGACGCGGACGTCGAGCTGGCCGCCGCCGGCATCCTGCAGGGCGCGTTCGGGTCGACGGGCCAGCGCTGCACGGCCACCTCGCGCGTGGTGGTCACGCCGGGCATCGCCTCCAGGCTGACCGAGGCGCTGGTGTCGGGGGCGCGCTCGCTCAAGGTCGGCGACGGGCGCGATCCGTCGGTCCAGATGGGCCCCGCGGTGGACGAGTCGCAGCTGAAGACCAACCTCGAGGCGATCGCGCAGGCGCGCGCGGACGGTGCGCGCCTCCTCTGCGGGGGAGAGCGGCTGCGCGGACCGCAGCACGACCACGGGTTCTTCGTCGCGCCTACCGTCTTCGACGACGTGAGGCCGGGCAGCCAGCTCGCGCGCGAGGAGGTCTTCGGCCCCGTGCTGGCGGTGCAGAAGGCGTCCGACGTGGAGGAAGCGATCCGGCTCGCGAACGACGTGGAGTACGGGCTGACCGCCAGCATCTACACCTCGGACTATTTCGCGGCGATGCGCTTCGTGGAGCGCTCCGAGGTGGGGATGGTGCACGTGAACCAGCCCACCGTCGGCGGCGAGGCGCAGCTCCCCTTCGGCGGCATCAAGGCCACCGGGGTCGGCGAAAAGGAGATGGCGGAGGAGGGCTCGAACTTCTTCACCTACCTGAAGACCGTGTTCCTCGACTATACGGGGTCGCGCCGCACCACCAACATCTACTGAAGCGAAAGCCCGGCCGCGGCGAGGATGACTTGAAGGACGAGCAGCAGCATGGCGAGCCCGTGCAGCGCGCCGAAGCGGCGTCGCCGCGGGTCGTCCGGCGCGAGCGCATCCACGTTGCCCCCCAGCGCGCGGCGGATCCGGCGCGTCGCTGCGTCCACCGGGATCGCCCCCATTTGGAGAAGCAGGCAGCCGCCGCCGAGCCAGGTGGCCGGCCCCGCTGCGCCCGTCAGCGCTGCAAGAGCGAACAAGACCGCCGCGACGACGCGCAGCCGGTTGGTTCGCAGCAGGATGGCCCCAGCGAGGTCCCCGGCCACCTTCCTCGACTCCGCCCTCGCAAAGACCGCCGAGGTGGCGAGGATGGTGGCGATCCCTCCCCCGAACCAGACGGCCAGTGCCAGCGACCGAAGCGCAGCGCCGAACTGAGAATGACCCATCGTCCAACCCTACGCTCAAATGACGACGGGCAAAGCTCGCAGTCGAAGCTCGAACCTCGAACTCGAAACTCGAAACTCGAATCTCGAAGTCGAATCTCGAAGTCGAATCTCGAAGTCGAATCTCGAAGTCAAGCTCGAAGTCGAAGCTCGAAGTCGAAGCTCGAAGTCGAAGCTCGAAGTCGAATCTCGAAGTCGAATCTCGAAGTCGAATCTCGAAGTCGAATCTCGAAGTCGAATCTCGAACCTCGACTCCCTCTCAGCTCTCGGAGCTCCCCGACCCTTTCAGCGTCCTCTTCTTCAGCTTCTCCACCAGCGTGGTCCGGTTGAGCCCGAGGATCTTCGCCGCCTGGTTCTTGTTGCCGCCGGACCGTTCCAGCGCCTCCCGGATCAGGCGGTCCTCGATCTCCCCCAGCACCTTGTAGAGGTCCACTCCCTCCGGCGGCAGCGCGGTGGGAATCTCGCCTCCGATCGCCGCCGCGCCCGCCGCAGGAGCCGCCCGGGCATTGCGGATGGGGCCGGGCAGGTCGGCGACCTCGATGTCTCCCTCGCCCTTCAGCACCGCGATGCGCTCGATCAGGTTCTCCAGCTCCCGCACGTTGCCGGGCCAGGCGTGCCGCTCGAGCGCCTCGATCGCCGGGGGCGAGAAGCGCAGCGGCTTCGCCTTTCCCGCGTTGTGCCGAGCGAGGAAGTGCCCCGCGAGCAGGGACACATCGCCTCTCCGCTCGCGCAGCGGCGGCAGGACCAGCGGCACCACGTTGAGCCGGTAGAACAGGTCGCCCCGGAAGGCGCCCTTCGCCACCTGCGCCTCGAGGTCCTTGTTGGTCGCCGCGATCAGCCGGAAATCGACCGACTCCGGCTTGCTGCCGCCTACCGGCTCGATGGAGCGCTCCTGGAGGACGCGCAGGAGCTTGCCTTGGAGCGCGAGCGGCATCTCGCCGATCTCGTCGAGGAAGATGGTGCCGCCGTCGGCGAGCTTGAAGCGGCCCTGGCGCGTTTGCGAGGCGCCGGTGAACGCGCCTTTCACGTGGCCGAACAGCTCGGACTCGAGCAGCTGCTCGGGAATGGCCGCGCAGTTCACCGCCACCAGCGGCCCGAGCGCGCGCCGCGAGAGCCGGTGCACGGCCTGCGCGACCAGCTCCTTGCCCGTGCCGCTCTCCCCCTGGATGAGCACCGAGCTGTTCGAGGGAGCGACGCGGACCAGGGTATCGAAGACGTCGCGGATGGCGGTCGAAGTTCCCACCAGACCAGCGCCCCCGGCCGCCTCGAGCCCTCCTTCGACTTCCTGGGCGTCGGCGATGGCGTCGCGCACCTCGCGCTCGAGCTGGGCCACCGGCACCGGCTTCTCCAGCATGGTGACCGCGCCGAGGCGCATCGCCTCCACGCTGGTCGCCACCGAGCCGAAGGCGGTCATCACCAGCACGGGCGTGCCGGGCAACAGCCGCCGCACCTCGCCGAGCACGAGCAGCCCGTCCCCGTCCGGCATGCGCAGGTCGGTGACCACCGCGTCGAAACGCTTGCCGGTCGAGCGGGCCTCCTCGAGCCTGGCGACCGCCTCTGCGACGCCGAACGCCCCCGCCGTCTCGAACCCGTGTAGCCGGAAGTAGCGCGACAAGGAAGAGACGAGGTCGCGCTCGTCGTCGACGAAGAGAACCCTCATCACCTCTACCACTCCCCCACGCCGGTCCACTCCGTCAAGCAAACGACGGAGCGTCAAACGAATGACGGCATCCCACATCCCGACCGTTCCGCGGGAGCTGCAATCGACCGCGGCAAGTCACCGTTTTTCAAGACGGTCCGATCCTGTACCATTCCAGGCATAGGGGTTGCTCTCTCCCTCGCTGGCGCTCGAGCGGCGCCTTCCGGGAGGGACGATGGGCACCCAGGCAGTCGCCGAGAAGAGGCTGATGCAGGCGCAGCAGCGCGAAGCGCTCATCCGCGCCCACACCGGCCTGGCGCGCAGCCTCGCGCTGCGGCTGGCCGGCCGGGTGCCCTCGTGCGTCGACCTGGACGACCTGATCGGGGCCGGAGTCCTTGGGCTCATCGATGCGGTGGACCGGTTCGATCCGTCGCGGGCCATTCCCTTCGAGGCCTACGCCCGCACGCGAATCCAGGGCGCGATTCTCGACTCCTTGCGCGCCGAGGACCACCTCTCGCGGCGCGACCGGCGCCGCAGCAGAGAGGCCGACCGCGCCGAGGACAAGGTGCGGATGAAGCTCGGCCGCGAGCTCAACGCCGAAGAAGCGGATTGCGCGCGCCGGGGCGTTCCTCGCAGCCTTCCCTACGCGCAGGCCTTCGTGCAGATCGAAGACGCGGACGACGGCACTCTTGGCGAGGAAGAGAGCGCGTTCGCCCAGGTCGCCGCGCTGCAGGATCATGCCCGCGTCCGGCAGCTGGTCGCCCGGCTCCCCGAGCGCGAGCGGACCATCCTCTCGCTCTACTACGAGGAGGAGCTGACCTACCGCGAGATCGGCCAGGTCCTGGGCGTCACCGAGTCACGTATTTGCCAGATTTTGCGGGGGATTCACCGAAACCTCCGGGAGGAGCTCCAGGAGAGCGTCTAAAGCGCGCCCCGCTCTGGCCGACTGTCAGGGTATGCGCAGCGAGCGAGAGCGGGACCGCCGGGTGAACGAATTGCGCGGGTTGGTCCAGGCCGGCCTGTACGAGACAGATCCCGACCGCCTGGCCCAGGCGATGATGAGGGCCAGTCGAAAGAAGGTGCTTGGGCAGCTTGACGGAAAGCCCGGCTGTTGAGAGGCTGCCTGGCCGGGAGGATCGATGCGGTCCGGCCTGCGTAGGAAGGCGCTCTGCGTGCTCTTCGGCCTGGGCGGGCTGGTCTTCGGCATCGCCGGGGCGGAGAACACCTTCGGCCGCCTCCGCGAGGCGCCCGGCGCGGCGCTGCTCTTCTCGCTCGAGCTGCGCGACGAGGCAGGCGCCCTCCTGGCGAACCCGATGCTGGTCGGTGAGGAGGGGCACAAGCTCCACCTCGACCTCTCCCAGCCGGGCGGCCCCGACAGCGATCCGGTGCGGATGTCGTTGGACCTTTCGCCGCACGGCCGCGGCGGAGGTGAGCTGTGCGTCGAGTACAGGCTTTCCCTGGACGGCGGTAGGTCACGCGGTGGATGGATGAGCGTGCCGATGGGCGAGCGCCGGTCGGTGCGCGTCCCCGGACCCGGCGAGCCGCTCCGGCTCAATCTGGTAGTGGCGCGCGCCGGAACGCCCGCCTTCGATCGCCTCCTCCTGGCGCGGCGCCAGGGCAAGCCGGTCACCTGAAACGCGTCCGGCCCGCCGCCCTGTGGTAGAGGAGCGCGCATGCCTCTCCCGCAGATGTCGCGACAGGAGGTCCGCCTCGGCAGATTCGCCGCCTCTTGCAGCGCGGTGTACGGGGTCCTGGCCCTCCTCTTCGCCGTGTTTCCGGGGTGGACGTTTCGGGTGGCCGGCCTCGGCGCGCAGGCGGAGCTGACCGCCGAGGTGCGCTTCTGGCAGGTGCTCGGGGTCGCGATGATGGCGACCATCTCCGTCGCCTGTGCGGTGGTGGCCCACTCCCCGCGGGAGCGCCGTGTCGCGTTGTTGCCGGTCCTCGCGGGCCAGCTTTCTTGTAGTGCGATGGCTCTCCTCGTGGTCGCCGGCTCCGCTCCGGCAGGTTGGGCCCACACCTCGTGGCGCGCCGTGTTCTCCGTCTTCGCCGCCGGCTTTCCGCTGTTCGCGCTGTCCGCCTGGATGTTCCACTCGGCTGCGCCCGGGGTTCACCTGAGCTCCGCTCCCACCCAGTCGGCGCCGGAGCTGCCCGCCCCGGCCAAACCGGTTCGCCTCACGGCGGGAGGCAGCAAGCAGCCCTGAGCAGAGCGCGCGTCCGATTCCGGGCGCGGTGCGCGGCCCTGCGCTACATTCCCCCCATGATCGGAGTGGTCGTCGCGTCGCACGGGAAGCTCGCGGAAGAGCTCATCCGCACCGCGGAAGGCGTCGTCGGCGCTCTCCCCCAGATCCGGCCGGTGAACGTCATGGCCACCGACCCCGAGGTGCGCCACAAGATCGAGGAGGCCATCCGCGCGGTCGACGGCGGCGAAGGCGTCCTGCTGCTCACCGACTTGCTCGGCGGATCTCCAACCCAGCTCTGCCTCTCCTTCCTGAACGAGCGCAAGGTGGAAGTGGTCACCGGCGTGAACCTGCCGATGGTGCTCAAGCTGGTCTCGCTCAGGGGGACGGGGAAGCCGATCGCGCAGCTCGCGCGCGAGGTCGCCGACGCCGGCCAGAAGGCGATCGGCCACGCCTCCGAGCTCCTGCGCGGGAGGATGGGGTGAAAGGTGGCCCGGGCGTCGCCCTGATCCGCGTCGACAACCGGCTCGTGCACGGACAGGTGCTCGAGGCGTGGCTGCCTGCCCTCGACGCGCACGGCGTCCTGGTCGCCGATGACGAGGCGGCCGGCAACGTGCTGGCACGGTCGGCGATGGCGCTGGCGATCCCGCCCAAGGTGCAGTTCGAGGTGCTCAAGGTATCGGCCGCCGCCGAGCTTCTGCGGCCGGGGGGCAAGGGCGTGCCCGGAGTGCGCACGCTGCTCCTGGTCCGCGACGTGCGCGACGCGAGCGCGCTGGCCGAGCAAGGCGTTCCCATCCCGCGGCTGAATCTGGGCAACGTCCACTTCGCCAACGGGCGCCGCCAGGTCGCCCCCTCGGTCTACCTGGACGCCGGCGAGATGGAAGCTCTGTCCCGCCTCGCCTCGCGCGGCACCGAGGTCGAGGCACGCGCCGTCCCTTCCGAGCAGCCCACGCCGCTCTCCACGCTACAGACCCGCTTCGCCTCGGCGCACGCCTGAAAAAAGACGAACGCGGAGGGGCAGCGGCGCGGAGAATTCGAGGGGCCGGGGAGGCGCGCGTCCGAGTTGGAAAGCGTGCCAAAACCTCCGCGTCTCCGCGTCTCCGCGTTTGATCCTTTAGGATGGGCTCGTGAGCGCATTCACGCTGGGAGATGTCGCGGAGACGTTTGGGACCGCCGCTCTCGCCGCGCTCGTCGGCGGCCTGGCGGCGGTAGAGCGGAAAGGAGCCCTGCAGCTCATGCTCAGCCGGCCGATCGTGCTGGCGCCCCTCCTGGGCTGGGCGCTGGGCGATCCGCGCGGCGGATTGATGCTCGGGGTCCCGCTCGAGCTGATCTTCCTCGGCGGCGTGAACCTGGGCGGAAGCCTTCCCGACAACGAGACGCTTCTCGCCGCGGCGCTCACCTCCGCCGTGGTCCCGGCGGGCATCTCGCGCTGCTCTATCCCCTGGCGGTGGCGGGCCGCCGGCTGGACCGCGCCTCCGAGACGCACAACACGCTGCTCTCCGACCTGGCGCTCGCGCGCGCCGCCGGGGGAGCCGATCGAGCGGCCCGGCTGAACTTGCGCGGGCTGCTTCTTCCTTTCGCGGTCACCGCCTCGATCTGCTTCGCCTGCGCCGCGCTCGCACCGCTCCTCGGGCTCGCCCGCGGCGCCTGCCCTCCCAGGCTCGCCTGGGGGCTCACCGGCGCCTGGCACGCGGTGTGGGCGCTCGCTGCCGCGAGCGCCATCCGGGCGATCCGCGATCCGCGCGCGCCGGCGCTCGCGGCCTTCGGATTCGCCGCGACGATCGCCGCGGCCGCGCTGCTGAGGGCGCTGCCGTGACGGAGGCGCAAGCAACGCAGGCTCGCCCCCGCGTGTCGGCGCTGACGCTCCTGCGGGTGCTCTGGCGATCGCTGTTCCTTCAGGCGTCGTGGAACCCGCACGGCATGCAGAACCTGGGCTTCGCGTATGCGATGGAGCCCGCCCTGCGGGAGCTCTATCCGGACCCGGCCGCGCGGGCGCGCGCCGTCGAGCGGCACCTGGAGTTCTTCAACTGCCACCCCTACCTCGCCGCTGCCATCCTGGGAGGCGCCGTCCGCCTGGAGGAAGAGGTGGCGCGCGGCGCCGCCGAGCCGCGCGGCGTATCGGCGTTCAAGTCCGCGCTGGCCTCTCCGTTCGCCGCGCTCGGCGACGGCTTCTTCTGGCTGGCGCTGCGCCCGGCGGCGGCGCTGACCGCCGCGGTCACCGAGCCCTACCTGGGCCTGTGGTGCGTGGCGCTCTTCCTCGCCATCTACGACGGGATCCACCTCGCCGTCCGCGCCTGGCTCTTCTTCGCCGGCTACCGCCGCGGCGAGGGGATCGTCGCCGCCGTGTCCCACGTGCACTTCCCTCGCATCATCGGTCTGCTCAAGGGCTCGGCGGCCATCCTCGCCGGCGCCATCGCGGGCCGGTCGGTGGTGGTGGCGGCGTTGCCGCACCGCCCCTGGCACGGCGTGCTCATCGCAGTCCTGATCATAGGGATGGCCGCGCTGCTTCCGCGCATCGGGCTGACAGCCGCATTGTACACCGCCATGGCCCTGGGCCTTGCCTTGGGCGGCGGGTTCCTCTAGCAAGGATCCAGAGTGCCGGACGAGCGGGCCGAAAAGGACCTCCTGGTGCGGAACAAGATGGGCCTGCATGCGCGGCCCGCGGCGCTCATCGTCCAGACGGCGAACCGGTTCCCCTGCGACGTGGCGCTGGTCAAGGACGGCCAGGAGGTGAACGGCAAGAGCATCATGGGAGTCCTGATGCTCGCTGCCGCCAAGGGCGCAACCATCACCGTCCGCGCGGAAGGCGATCAGGCAGGCGCATGCGCGGCCGCCATCGCCGATCTCTTCGACAAGGGATTCAACGAAGCGATCTAGGCGCCGGTCCAGTCCCGCGGCTCGATGCGCTGACCGTGAGCTCTTGGGGGGTCGAGGGGGGAGCGAGCGCAGCGAGCTCCCCCTTGTAGAGGCGCCGAAGGCGCCGGATCGAAGAGCGTCCCACAAGGGCGTCGACCTCGGTGATTGAGGATTAGTGGGTTGGGGGCAATATCGTCGGGCCGTCGCGTCCGGCCCGCTGCTCCAGCGCTTCCGGGTCGAGCTCGCCGCTCGTCGTCGATGTGCGTCCCAGCGCCCGATCCCGGTCACCGGCGGTGGATCCGGGACGCCCGAGCCCGCGCCGCGAGGCGTGCGTGGCACCCACTCCCGCGCCGAGCAGCGCGCCGAGCAGCGACAGGAACGCGGCGGCGGCGCCTCCTCCGGCGGTGCGCGCAGCCGTGCTCTGCGCCTGGTCGAGCCGCGCGCGGTCACGCTGGTTCATGCGGACGTTCCCGTTCGCGTCGGTTCGCGCCGAGGTGCGCGGTGGATTTTCGGCCGCCGTCCGGGCCGCGGTGCTGCCGGCGCCCATCGCCAGCAGCGCGCCGGCGATCATCGAGAGCCCCCAGGAAACGGCGGCGTGCAGCGCGGCCTCGCGTTTGCGCCGCTCTCCCGCGATGCGGACGACGAAGTACGCGCCGACGATCGAGCAGAGCACCAGCGCCAGGAGACCCCAGATGGCGGACCCGACGTCGACGCCGGATGCAGGCCGTGCCGAATACGGCTCGATGGCGGCGAGCCCGATGGTGAGGCCCAGCAGCGAGAGGAAGAACAGCAGCCCCCAGCCGATGACGCCGCCGCCGAAGATGGCCCACCAGTGCAAGTGCATCGGGCGGTCGCGCAGGTCGCGATCCTCGCCGGCGCCGGAAGGGTACGTGGGATCGAACCTCGCCATCTCGTGCTCCTCGAACCGCGTGCAGGCCCGTCCGCGGTCGTTTCGGTTGATTTTCAAGGTGCGGGGGAGCGCGCCGTAGGACAAGCCCGGGCGTCCGCGCGGCCGGTCGAGAGGACGCGCGGCGGACGCGTTGCGGGGCGCTTCACCGCTCTTGGTGCCGCAGCAGCCGCTCCAGGTTGGCGCGGTGGCGCACCAGCACGATTGCGGCGATGGCGAGAAGGCCGGCGATGCTCCAGCGCGGCCCCGTGACGGCCGCGACCAGGAGCGCGACGGCAACCCCGGCGAGCGAACCGATGCTCGAGATCCGCAGCAGCTTGTAGAGGAGGACCCAGACCGCGGCGCCGCAGGCTGCGGCCGGCGGCGCCAGCGCGAGCGCCACGCCCAGGCCCGTCGCAACGCCCTTGCCGCCGCGGAAGTGCAGCCACACCGGCCAGCAGTGGCCGACCACCGCGGCGACGCCGCAGGCGGCCGCCGCCCACGGCTCCACGAAAGCGCGCGCGGCGAACATCGCCGGAAGGAACCCCTTGAGTGCGTCGAGGAGCAGGGTCGCGATCGCGGCGCCGCGACCCGCCGCGCGGGCCACGTTGGTCGCCCCGATGTTCCCCGATCCGACGGATCGCACGTCCTTGCCGGACGCGAGGCGCGTCACGAGCAGGCCGAAGGGCACCGAACCGGCCAGGTACGACGCGAGCAGCGCAACGGCGATCACGGCGCGCCGTGCAGTACCAGGAACAGCCAGTTCCCTGCCAGCAAGGCGATGGCAAAGAACCGCACGCGGGCGGTCACCGCGAAGCTGGCCGGCGCATGGCGAAGGCCGCACAGGCGGAGCGCGGTCCATGCCGCGTGCACTGCGCAGGCGACGGCCAGGAGCGCGCCCAGCGGGCTTGCCAGGAACGCGTCCGTCAGACGCAGGCGCGCCACCGCCGCGAACGCGTGGGTTGCGCCGCACGCGAGGCACGGCAAGGAGGTCGCGGCGCGGAAGGGGCACGCGAACAGCGAGAGCGGCGGCGCATCGAGGGGAAGCACCGCGGCGGCGACCAGCAGCGAGAATCCGGTGGCGGCGAGCCCGAGCGCATGGACGGAGGGAGAGCCGGCGCGGACGACGCACTTCATTGCGCGACCCCGCGCAGGGCGAAACCGGCCAGCACGGTCAGGGCGCACGCGGCGCAGCAGAGGAGCGCGTACGGCGCGAGCGCCACCGCCGCCGCGCGGCCGGCGGCAATCCGATGCGTTTCTTTGATGCCCACGGCGGTGAGCACGGCAGTCCAGACCAGGCCGACCGGCGCGCCGCAGCCGGGCACCGCGGCGAGCAAGAGCGGCGTCGAGGCATAGGCGCAGGCGGCGAAGGTGGCGGCGAAACCGCGCTTGGCCTGGCCCAGCAAGAGCGCTGCTGCGTGGCTGACCGCGGCGTTCGCGTAGAGCCCGACCAGCACCAGGAGCGGCGTGAGCACCGCGACGAGCAGCAGGGCGCGCGCTGAATTGTCATATCCTGCCCCCGCCATCCGCTGCAGCAGCGGCCCGAACGGTCCGCTCGCGCCGAGCCTCTCCATCAAGTGCTGCGTCCACGGCCGGACCAGGAAGCGATCCAGCGTCTGCCCGACGAACCAGGGAACGCCCGCAGTGAGCACCGCGAAGCCCGCCTGGGCGGCTCCGCGGTCCAGCCGCGCCGAGCGGAAGAGCCGGCCCGGCTCGAACAGCGCTTGAACGACCGTCTCCCACCACCCCCGCCAGAACCCGAGCTCGGCGCGGCGCTCCCACGGCGTCCCTTGCTCCGAAGGCGCCTCTACCGCCGGCGAAAAGCCCGGCTGCGTGGTGGATGGTACGGCGGCTTCCGGGACGATCAGCGGTTTCCCGCAGGACGGGCAGTCCTGTGGACCTGCGCGCTCGGTCGAAAACGTCTCGCGACAGCTCGGACAACGGACGAGCACGGGGCCTTCTAGCACGCCGGACGGGGGGCGGGCGGCCCTCCGCCCGGGAGGGTTCCGCTTTGCAGGTGCGATGCCTACCTAGACTTCTCGCCCGGCAAACCGAGCCGGTGCGACGAAGGCGGCGCCCCCCGCACCCAGTCCGTGCGCCGCCGACCACTCTGCCTGAGGAGGACACATGAAGGCTCATTTCGTCACGGCCCTCGGAGCCGCCGCGCTGCTGGCGGCATGCTCCGGGTCGAACAAGGAAACGCGCACTGCCTCGAACACCTCGTCCACGGGAACGGGAACGAGCACGGGAACGAGCACGCAGGGCTCCGTGGAGGGCACCCAGAGCGCTGCCGGTAGCCAGGGCCAGGTCGGGACGCAGGGCTCGACGAGCGGCATGCAAGGCTCGGCGAGCGCCTCCACCCCGAGCGGCAGCTCCGCCGGCTCGACTGCGGGCACCGGCTCGTCGACGGACACCTCGTCGATGGGCAGCGACCGCAGCGGCCAGTCGAATCCCTCGTCGACGTACGGTCAGAACAACCCGAGCACCAGCTCGGACAGCTCGAGCACCAGCCCGGGCAGCAGCAGCGGCTCGACCTACGGCCAGAGCGGCACCGGTTCGAGCGGCTCGACCTCCGGGCAGAGCGGCACCGGTTCTTCGACCGGCAGCGGCTCGTACGGCAGCACCGGCTCGAGCGGGTCGACGTACGGCCAGAGCGGGACGGGCTCCAGCGGCTCGACCTACGGCCAGAGCGGCACCGGTTCTTCGACCGGCAGCGGCTCGTACGGCAGCTCGGGTTCGACGTCCGGCCAGAGCGGCAGCGCCCAGAGCGACACCTCGACCGGCACCTCCAGCTCGCGCGGCTCGATGGACCGCGGCTCTTCGGCTGGCAGCATGGCCAATCTCAAGTCGGCGGTCGGGCGCGTCTCGAAAGTCGACCCGGACAACAAGAGCGTCGTGATCAGCTCTCGCCAGGGCGACCGCATCACCTTGACCGTCGACGACAACACCCAGATCGTCGACAGCAGCGGGTCTGCCTCCAGCGACCTCTCCGCGATCCGCGAGGGTGCGCAGGTGCGCGCGAGCTTCGATCCGGCCTCCAATCGCGCCGAGAAGATCGAGGTCATGGGCAAGTCGGGCAAGAAGGGAATGCACAAGAAGAGCGCGTCCGGCGACACCACGACCGAGGGCACCATGAAGGGCAAGGCGCCCAACGCGAACGACGCGAAGCAACCGCCGCAGGACACGACGGGCGCCGCTTCGAACCCGAAGTAGCAGCCGGTTCGCACGGCACGGCGCGGAGCGCCGGGTCCCTTTTCGGGGCCTGGCGCTCGCGTTTTTCGGGGTAGTTTGCGCCCGTGCTGAGACTCCTTGCCGGCGTGGCCGCGATCGCCTTCGGGCTGCTCTTCTCGCGCAGGTACGAGCAGGTCGACCTGTGGCGGTTCGCGATCTGCTGGTGGGGCGTGCTGCTCGCCGTGGACGGCGCAGTGCGGCTGCGCCACGCGACCTCCCCGCTGTCCCGCCCGCGAGATCTCCTCGCCTGCGCGGCGGGGAGCGTGCTTTTCTGGGACCTGTTCGAGCTGCTCGATCTGCGGCTGCACGACTGGTGGTACGTGGGGGCGGCGCGCACTCGCCTGGGCAGCGCCGCGTTCAGCGCGATCTGCTTCGCGACGGTGCTCCCGGCCGTCCGGCTCGGCCTGGCGCTGATCTCCCGGCCCGACGCGGGCACGGGCATCGCGCAGCCCTGCCCGCGCGCCGCGCGCATCCTCTTCGCGCTATTCGCCGCGTCTCTCGCCCTGGTGCTCGCTTTTCCGACGGTGGCCTTCCCGCTCGCCTGGCTCTTGCTGTGGTTCCTGTTCGAGGCGGGGCTCTTGCGCCGCGGCGATCAGGAGCCGCGGCTCCTCAGCCCGCTGCAGGCCTGGCGCGCCGGGGACCGCCGGGTGCTCCTGCGCCTGCTCGCCCTGGCGCTGCCGCTGGGGTTTCTCTGGGAGGGCCTCAATTCCGGGGCGGCGCGCGGGTGGGTCTACACCGTCCCGCATTTCGAATCGCCCAAGCTGTTCGAGATGCCGCTCCCCGGCTACCTGGGATACTTCCCCTTCCTGCTCGAGTGCGGCGCGGCCCTCGCGCTCATCGACCGCGTCGCGCCCCGGCTGCGCGGCGCGCGCGCCGGGGTCATGCTCCTCGCCATCGCCGGGTTCCACTGGCAAGCGGACGGGTTCGGACGGCGGGCGACGTCCATCTCCGTCGCCCCCCGCATGACGGACGCACGGTCGCTGCCGCCGAGCGATCTCGAGTGGCTCGAGCGGGTCGGGCTGCGCACCCCGCTCGACGTGCTGCGCGCCGGAGGGCCGGTGCCGGCGCGGATCCGCGACCTGGCCGAAGTGGCGCAGGTCGCCCACCTCGGCCTCGCCTGGGCGGAGCGCCTCCTGCACGCAGGTGTGCGCACCCGCGCGATGCTGGGTTCGGCCGACCCGGCCCTCCTGTCCGAGCGGCTCGCCTCCGTCGGGGAGAAGCCGCCCGATCCCGCCTTGGTCCGGCTGTGGGTGCGCGAGGCACGAAAGTCGCGGTAAACAAGGTCCGTGCCCCGCACCACGCCTTCCCGCGGTTTCCTCGCGCGCGAGCAGCACCGCGTCCTGCTCACCATCCACGCGCTGGTGATGATCTCCGGCCTGCTCGTCTGCGCCCTGCTCAACCGGCGGCTCACCCCCGACCGCCTGTGGGTGCAGTGGGTCGCCCTGGCCTGGGGGACGCTGTTCCTCCTGCACCTGTGGATCTTCTCCCGCGGCACGCTGGCCACCATGGGCGGCCGGCGGCCCTCCGCCAAATGGCCGTCCTCGCCACCCTGAAGAGAGATCGGCTCGGCGAGTGGGCCACGCTCCCCGAGTACCTGGCCGATCTGCGGCGGCGGGAGACCAACTCGGTCGCCGCGCTCGCCGTCCTCCTGTCCGCGCCCGCGGACGAGCAGCGCGAGATCGCGCAGGGGAGCGGGCTTCTGGTGCTGATCGAGATCGCGTCCGATCTGCGCCTGCCCAAGGGCTCGCGGCTGGCCGCCGCCCGCTGCGCGATCGAGGGGGGCGCTTCCGAAGACGCGCTGGGCGCGTTGTTCATCGGAGCGGGCGATCTCGCCACCGATCCACGGCTCGGCGCGACGGCGAAGAAGCTGGTCGAGTCCGGCCTGCCGGCTGCGCTGGCCCGGCGCGCGGGCGCGGAGGTTTCGCTCGAGGCCGGCGCGTTCGCGCGGGCGGCGCACGCCTCCGCCTCGGTGGTGGGCCAGGCGCGCCTGGGCGAGCTCGTCGCCTCGGCCCCGCGCGGACACGCCGGCGTGGCCGCGGCGCTGTTCTCGCTGGGGACGGCCGAATTGGCACCCGCGGAGCGCGAGAGCTGGGCGAAGTTGCTGCTGCAGATCTGCGCGGCGAACCGGAGCGCGCCCGCCGCGGCGAAACGCCTCGGGCTCCTGCCGCCGTGGCCCCCAGCCCTTCCCGACGCATTTGCCCCGCTGGTGCAGGACGCCGAGAGGGCGGCGGCGAACGTGACTGCCGCGGACGCCTCCACCGCCCCGCCCAGGACGGCCTCCCGCGCTTCCGCGTCCCCGCGCGCGTCGGGCCGGGTCGGCTCCCCTCTTCCGGGACGGCAGGCGCCGAAGGCGTCGGCGCACGCAGCCGGCCCTCCCTCCGCCGCCGAGGCATCGCCGCCCGCCCCGCCGCGATCGGGACCTGTGGAGATCGGCAGGAAGGTCGTCGCGCCGATCAAGCCATCGCTGTTCCGGCGGCCGCTCGGCACCGTGGTCGAAGGGCCGGTGAAGCTGCCGCCCAGGCCCATGCCGCCCGTCGCCGGGCGCGCACCGCCCTCGGGCGTGGAGCATCCTTCCTTCTTGCCGGATCCGCTCCTTCCGGCCGTGCCGGAAGCGCGGCGCCTCCGACGTGCGGCCGTGGCCGCGGGCCCGTTCGCCCACAGGCTCAAGTCCCTGTTCGACGACCGGCCCGAGGCGGTCGAACGGCTGTGCGCCGCGATGGAGGCGCGCGCCGCGGTCCATGGCCTGCCCGCGGCGCTCGAGGAGCTCGGCCGTGAGCTGTCGTTGCCACGCTGGAAAGGTGTGCGCGCGCCGGCGGGGCAGCTCGAGCGGCTCGCTGCGGCCGTCCGAGCGCAGCCGGAACCCTGGAGGGCCGCCGCGGTGCTCCTCCTCGGCCGGCTGCGCGTCTAGGACATTTCGTCCTCCGTTCTTTTTCTTGTGGCCGGATGGGCCCCGGGCGAGTCTCCCCCCGATGGTGACGCGCAACGTCGAAAGGTTTGCCACCCCGGTCCTAAGGGTGTTAAAGGGCCGCCTTTCAAGTCCGCAGCGGCATCCGGACCTGGAGTGCTCTGCATGAAGATCGCTCTGAGCCCGCTCGAAAAATTTCGCGCGGGGGCGAAGTTCGTCGACTGCACCTTGAGCAAGCGGCCGCTCACCGTCAGCATCGAGGTGACCAAGCGCTGCAACGCGCGATGCGACTTCTGCGACTACTGGAAGATCACCGATCGCGACGAGCTCACCGATTTCACCGACGTCGTCCGGCGCTTCGATCCCCTGGTGGTGGTGTTCACCGGCGGCGAGCCGATGCTGCGCCGCGACCTGGTGCCGATCGTGAAGTCGATCAAGGATCTCCCCGGTTTCCGGTACATGACGCTCCTCACCCACGGGGGCTTCCTCTCCGAGCAGAAGATCAAGGAGCTGGTCACCGCGGGCGTGAACCAGATCAACATCTCGATGAACTACCCGGACGCGCGGCAGGACAAGGAGCGCGGCATCCCGGGCCTCTTCGAGCGATTGGAGCGGACCGTTCCCAAGATGGTGCGCGAAGGCTACAGCGTCTTCACCTTCGCCTCGATGCTGATGGTGGACAACATGCACGACGCCGAGCCGCTCATCCGGCTGGCGCACTCGTGGGGCATCAACATCGCCTTCTCCGGCTACAACGATCTGAAGAACGGGAACCAGGCGCACTTCGTCTCCAAGGTGAAGATGGACGAGTTCCGCGCGGTCTGCCGCCGCATCGTCGAGCTCAAGCGCGAGCTGGGCAACGTGATGACCTCCGACTACTTCTTCGAGACGCTGCCCACCTTCTACGAGAAGCGCGAGATCGGCGGGGGCGCCGAGTTGGAGCCGGTGGCGCACTACTCGGAATTCCTGCCCGGCAGCTACAAGGGACCCAACTGCGGAAAGTGCTTCGACGCCTGCCGCTCCGAGCCACAGGCGCCGCTCACCGTGCGCCGCCTCGGGGAGCTGGCGGGCCTCTGGTGAGCGACGCAGGAGTCGAACCGCCTCCAGAGCACGAGCTGCGCCGCTTCTGGCTGCGGGCCCTCTTCGGGTTGTGCGCGGGGCTGGCCGCGGCGGCGGGCGTGGTCGCCTACCTGGGCATCTCGCACCACCAGCTGATCGACACCATCCACGACGTCGCGCTCGAACCGCTCGTGCTGGCCGCGGCGGGTGGCCTGATCCTGATGGCGCTGCAGGCGCTGCGCTGGTGGATCGTGATGCGGCCGCTGCTCAAGCTGACGTACGGACAGGCCTACCGCGCGCTGATGGTCGGTTTCGCCTTCAACGTGCTCTTGCCGGCCAGGGGCGGCGACCTCTTGCGCGTGCAGTACCTGGGCAAGCGCACCGGCGTGAGCCGCGCCAAGCTGCTCGGCACCGAGATCGTCGATTTCTGGAGCGACAAGTGGGGCTGGGTGGCGGCGTTCCCGCTGCTCTGCCTGTGGGGCTCGCCTCCGGCATGGCTGTTCCGGGCGCTGCTGCTCATCGGAGGGGCGGTGCTCGGCGTCGGCGCGCTGCTCGCGATCATGGGCAGCGGGCTGTGGCGCGGGCCGCGGACGCCGGCGTTCGTCGCCAACCTGCGCGACGGATTCGCCGTGAACCACTGGAAGCGCCTGCTGGTGGTGGAGACGCTGATCGCTCCGCTCCCGTGGCTGTGGGAGACGTTCGTGATCGCGCTCGCCGGGCATGCGCTCGGGCTCGATCTGACGCCGATGCAGGCGTTCGCCGCGCTGACCGCGTTCAACGTGGCCACCGCCGTGCCCTCGCCGGGCAACGCCGGCTCGTTCGAGGCCGGCGGGACGCTCGCCCTGGCCGCCTTCGGGATCCCCAAGGAGACGGCGCTCGCGTTCATCTTCCTCTACCACCTCACCCAGGTCCTCCCCGGATTCGTGGGCGGGATCCTGGTGCTGGCGATCGAGGGCGAGCAGATCTTCGGCCGCGGGGGGCTGTTCGGGCTGCGGCGGCCCCGCCTCCCGGGCGCAGAGGAACCCCTGCGCCGCTTCGCTCACGGCGGCTGATGAACGAGTGCGAATCCGGCGTAGTCCGCCGCGCTGATCGAGTGGGTCTGGTCCCCGTCGCTCATCAGGCCGACGCCGACGAAGTCGGGCACGTCGCCCTCGAAATGGGCGCGGAAGTCGGCGGTAGGATCGATCTGCTCCTCCTTCCACACGTTGGTGGGGCCGCCGGACTCCATCACGACCGTGTCCTGCACGACGAACAGGTTGCGCTTCTGGTCGCAGACCGCGCCCTTCGTCCCGTCGGTGCTCCAGACGTACTTGATCGAGTACCACTTGAGGCCGCGCTTCCAGGAGATGTAGACGACCGCGGCGGAGTCCCCGAGGCCCGGCACGCATTCGTTCCCGTTCTTCGGAAGGACCTGCGCGCGCCATTTCCAGCGGACGGCCTTGGTGCGCTGCCGCAAGGAGTCCGGCACTTCGACGGCGAGCGTCACCGTCTCCAGCGGAGGGCGGTACACCGCCCGGATGAACGCGCCGTCGGGATCCTCGATCAACCGGTAGTAGCTCACCGGGCCCGAGTAGCTCTCCACCACTTTGAAGGAATGGACGTCGAGCTTCGTTTCCACCAGCCGTGGCCGGTTGTCGTCGGCGGAAGTCTTGCCGGCGGAGCCGGGTGCCCCCGCGGAGGTGGCGGCCAGCAGCAACGGCATCACGAGGCCAAGGCTGGTCGGCCCGAGGTTCACTGGCGCCGCAGCTTAACGGAGAGCCAAGTTTGCGCCAGTCCTTTGAAATGATGGTAGAAGGCCGCGCCATGCCGGAGCCCGCGGTCGAGCTGCGCGGCCTCGCGCCGCGCTGGGGAACGGCGTGCGCCGCGGCCCTGGTCCTGTGCGTCGCGGTAGGACTCTGGCTCCGCCTGCGGGGTCTGTCGGCGGAGGGCTTCGGCGACGACGAGGTCCACAAGTGGCTGGCGGCGCTCCGCTACCTGCACGGCGACCTGTCGGGCGACGACGTCGAGCACCCCATGTTGATGAAGGTGCTGATCGCCGGGGTCGCCCTTTTGGGCACCCGCCTGGGCTGGGCACCCGAGACCATCACCCGCCTGCCGAACGCGTTCGCCGGCGCCCTGTCGATCTGGGTGGTCGCGCAGCTCGGGCGCCGCCTCTTCGGAAGGGCGGCGGGCCTGTGCGCCGGCGCGCTCGCCGCGGTGTCCACCACCTACGTCGGCTACCAGCGGATCGCCAAGGAGGACACGCTGCTCGGGCTGTTCCTCATGCTGCTCTTGTGGTGCGTGGCGGAGGCGAGAGCGGCATCGGAGGACGGCCGTGCGAACGCGCAGCACCGGTGGGAGCTGGGAGCCGCGGCCAGCGTCGCCGGCATGCTCGCCTCCAAGTACTTCTTCTTCCTCGCCCCGATTCCCGTGGTGGCGTACCTGTGGCTGCGGCCCATCTCCTCGTGGCGCCTGCCCGCGAGAAGGTGGTTGGCGCTGATCGGGATCGCGGCCGCGATCTGGGTCTGCCTGGACTGGACGCCATTCCTGCCGTCGACCTGGGAGTACGCGAAGAGCTACACCACCGGGAAGCAGACGGTGCACGGCAGCCTGTTCTTCATGGGGCGCGTCTACCACAACCTGGTGGAGTACGGGCTCCACGGAACGCCGGCGTGGTTCTATCTGGTGTTCGCGGCGGTGAAGCTCGCGCCCGTCACGGTGGTCTTCGCCGCCGCAGGGCTCGCCGCAGCCATCGTCCAGCGGCGGCCGGCGCACCGCGTCCTGCTCTCGTGGGTCCTGGTGTGGTTCTTGGTCCACTCGGTGTCCGGCTCGAAATGGGGCCGCTTCTTCACAGCGGTGCTGCCCGCGTTCCTCCTCCTGGCGGGCTACGGCGCGGCGCTGGCCGTCTCCTGGATGCGGGAGCGGCGGCCCGCGTGGGCGAGCGCCGCTGCCGCGGCCGTGGTCTTGCCCGCCTCTACATCAACGCCTTCGGCGGCGGCGACCAGAACGTCGACTGGTTCTTCCCGCACTGCGACTACTTCGACACCGGCTTCCGCGAGGCGATGCAGCAGATCTCCGCGCGGGCCGAACCGGGCGCGGAGGTGGCGACCGAGATCGACTGGCCCGCCGAGCTGTACGCGGAGCGGTTCGGCCGTCCCGATCTGCAGGAGACGCTGGTGCGGCGGGGGCGCGCCTGCCGGTCCGGGCAGCCCTGCTACGTGGTGGTCCAGCTCGGACGGCTCTACTTCCTCAACGTGGATGCGGTGCAGTTCCTCTCCCACCGCGAGCCGTGGACGACCGTCCGGATCCGGGGAGAGGACGTGGTGAAGGTGTATCGCCTTCCCCCGGGCGAGTCGCCGTTTCCCGACGAGAATTCCCCCGCCCAGGCCCGGCGGCAGCTCTGAGAGAGGCGTACATGGCGACGCTGCAGATGGAAGATCTGATGGTGGGCACCGGCCCCGAGGCGAAGAAGGGGCAGACCGTGTCGGTGCATTACACGGGCTGGCTCACCGACGGGAAGAAGTTCGACTCCTCCAAGGACCACGGACGGCCGTTCTCCTTCGCGCTCGGCCGCGGGCAGGTGATCCAGGGGTGGGACGAGGGCGTGGTCGGCATGAAGGTGGGCGGCCGGCGCAAGCTGACCATCCCGCCCGAGATGGGCTACGGCAAGCAGGGTTTCCCGGGGGCCATCCCGCCCGACGCAACGCTCGTCTTCGAGGTGGAGCTGCTCGGCACGCGTTGAATCGAGGAGGCGCTCCGCGGCCTCAGAGGCGCGCGCACTTCTGCGACGGGTCGCGGGACGCTTTCAGCTTCAGGTCGACGATCCGGCCGGACGCCTCGTCGAGGGTGAGCTCCAGCTCCTGCGCGTCCTTGGTGCAGGTCAGGCGGAACGCGCCGTGGCTGGCGCCGTCTCCCGGACCCGCCGCGCCCAGCTGGCAGGGGCCGTGCGCGGTCAGCTGCTTCCTCGCGGCGGCGGCGTCGAGGGACGGCGCGAACGTCTGCCGGGCGTACGCGTCGTCCCAGCGCAGGGTGAGCGCCACCGCGCGCTCGGCGGCGCGCCGCAGGCGTGGTCCGGGCGGGATCGACGGCCTGAGCTCGAGGTGCTGGACGAGCGGCGGCACCTCCGGGGTCAGCGTGACGTACGCGTCGAGCGTGCCGCGCTCGCAGGACAGGCTCTGCGTGCCGCGCAGCGCGTTCTCGGGCTCGAGCTGCCCTGGACGACACGGGCCGAGCTTCGCGTGCAGCTCGGCGAGCTCGGTCTTCAGCTCGTCGGGGGCCTCGTAGTACCAGGCGGTCCGGTCGAAACGCTTCTGCGCCAGCGCGGGATCCCACTGCTCGAGGAGGGCAGCCACGGCCTTCACCGCCTCCGACAGCTCCGGCGCGGGCCTCGTCTTTCGTTGCGGGATGGCGCCCTTCTGGGCCAGCAGCACCAGGGCGGGCCAGGGGTCGGGCGCGGTGTAGGTCAGGTTGCTGGCGCCCACCACCGCGATGCCCCGCTCGGGAAGGAACGCGATCACCGAGCCGAACCCGGGGAGCCCGCCGCCGTGGGAGACGATGCGATCGAAGTCGCAGCTCTCGTGCGCGCCGAAGCCGTACCCGTATCCACGGGCCCGCGCGCGGAGCGGGTCGGCAGGGGCGACTTCCAGCCCCGCATGCCGGGCGGCCTGCTGCATCTCGCGGCGCGAGGCGCGGCCCAGGGGACCGCTTTCCGGGTCGTCGCGCGGCGGCCAGGCGTCGAGCTGGAACGCCGCGTAGCGGGCCAGGTCGCGCATCGAGGTGTACAGGCCTCCCATCGCCGCGTAGTCGCCGTCTCCGAGCTGCGGCTCCTCGCGCAGGCCGCCGGGCAGCTCGGGTCCGGCCGCTGCGGCGCGATGGCCGTACCCGAGGGCGAGCCGTCCTTTGGGCACGTCCTCCCGCCGCCACACCGTCGCAGTCATCCCCAGCGGCCGCAGGACTTGCTCGGTCAGGTACTCCTCGATGCGCTGCCCGGAGACGCGCTGCACCAAGGCGCCGAGGAGGGCGAAGGCCGTATTCGAGTACTCGTACCCAGTGCCCGGCGCGCGGGAGAAGGAGAGCCCGCGCGAGAGCATCCGCTCCAGATCCTCGCCGCTCATCCCGAGCTGCAGGTCGCCCCACGGATTGTCTTCGGGGAAGCCCGCCGAATGGGAGAGGAGCTGGCGCACGGTGATGCGAGGCGAGTCCCGCGTCGGGTAGCGCAGCCGCGAAAGCTCCGGCAGGTACTTCTCGGCCGCGTCTTCCAAGGACAGCTTGCCCGCGTCGCGCAGGCGCAGCACCGCGATGGCGGTGAAGCTCTTGGTCAGCGACGCGATGCGGAACACGGTGTCGAGGTCCGCGGGCAGGTCCTGCGCCACGTCGCGCCGTCCCCAGGCCTTGGACCAGCGGACCTCGCCGTCGACGACCAGCGCCACCGCCATCCCCGGCGGCTTTCGCGCGGCGAACTGCTCGTCGAAGATGGCCTCCACCTCCGGAAGCGCCTCCACGAGCCGGCGCGCGCGATCGTCCGGATCGGCGAACGCGGCGCCGGGCGGAGCCCGCTCGGCCGGTGGCGCGGGCGCCGTCGTGGCGGGCGCCTTTGCCGCGGGCGCAGGCCGATGCGTGGCGCTCGCGCACCCAGCGAGCAGGGAAAGCAGCGTAAGGCGCATGGAGCCGCGGGTCATTGGACGGATCTCCGGCCGGCGGGGACGCAGCTCAGACCCAATCGCGGCCTTCGCCGCGGATCCATTCGGCGAACAGTCCGATGCCGTCGCGCAAAGGGGTTCGAGGCGCATAGCCGAGCACTCTTCCCGCGTGCGTCACGTCCGCGCTGGTGAGCGGCATGTCACCCATCTGGGCGGGCTGGAGGTCCAGCTCGGCGCGGACGCCGAGCGCGTCCTCGAGCAGGGCGATCAGCTCGCGCAGGCTGGTGGTCTGCGCGCCGCCCAGGTTGACGATCTCGTGGCGGGACAGCGGGACCGAGAGCGCCGCCAGCACGCCGGCGAGGATGTCGTCGATGTACGTGTAGTCGCGCCGGCTGGAGCCGTCGCCGAAGAAGGGGAGCTTCTGTCCGGCGAGCATCCGGCGCGCGAACTTGTGGATGGCAAGGTCGGGGCGCTGCCGCGGCCCGTACACGGTGAAGAAGCGCAGCGAGATCGCCTCCAGCCCGTAGAGGTTCCGCCAGGTGGAGACGAGCTGCTCGCCGGCCGCCTTGGAAGCGGCATAGGGGCTGAGCGGCGAGTCGATCCGCGCTGTCTCCTGGAAGGGAGGAACCGCGTTCGCGCCGTACACGCTCGACGAGCCACCGAAGACGAACCTGCGCACGCCCGCCTTGCGCGCAGCCTCGAGCAGCACGGCAGTGCCGCGCACGTTCACGTCCATGTACTCGGCGGGGCGCTCGAGGCTGGGGCGCACGCCGGCCAGCGCGGCCAGGTGCACGATGCACTCGGCGCGTGCGTCGCGGAACGCGCGTTCCACGGCCTGCGGGTCGCGGATGTCGCCCTGGAAGAGCCGCAGCCCGCGCGCGAGCAGCGGCTCGAGCGCGCGCCGCTTGACCCGCTCCGGATAGAACGGGTCGAAGTTGTCGATCGCCGACACCTCGTCGCCCCGCGCGAGCAGCCGGCCGCACAGATGCGAGCCGATGAATCCGGCTCCTCCGGTGACGAGCACCCGGGTCACGCGACCTGCTTCAGCGCGGAGGCGCTGGACCCCCACTTGCGCTGCCAGAGCTGGAACATGGCCAGGGTCCAGAGCGGCTTGCGCAGGTCGGCCTCGCCGCGCAGGTGCCGCTGCAGCATCGCTTGCGCGGCGCGCGGCTCGAAGAGGCCTGCCCGGCGCAGCTCGGCGTCGGAGTACAGCTCCTCGAACAGCGGGCGCAGCGGGCCGCGGATCCAGGCGGCCACCGGGATGCCGAAGCCCTTCTTCGGACGCCGCAGGATCTCGTCCGGGACGATGCCGCGCAGCGCTCGCTTGAGCAGCACCTTGGTGCGGGTGAGCGACAGCTTGAGACGCCAGGGCAACCGCGCGGCGAACTCCACCACGTGCGTGTCGAGGAAGGGGGCGCGCAGCTCCAGGGAGGCGGCCATCGAGGCGCGGTCCGCCTTCACCAGGATGTCGTCGGCGAGGTAGCGGCCGAGGTAGAAGCGCAGCGCCTCGTCCACCGAGCCCTCGCGCACGCCGGCGCGGATGCCGCGCTCGGCCTCCGCCAGCACTTCCCGATACGCCACGCCGGGGGCCGCGTGCTTTTGCAAGTCGGGATGGAGGAGCCGGGCCAGCTCGGAGGGAAGGAAGGAGCCGATCCACGCCTGGTGGCGGAGCGATGGCGGCGCGGAAGCGCCGCGCAGGAACTGCTTGAGCCGGAAATCCAGGCTCATGTTGCTCGAGGACGGCCGCAGCCGCTCGGCCGCGCCGCGGAGCAGCCCGTGGACGCCCCGAGGCAAGCGCGCGAACAGCGCTGCCGGGCGATGGGCCAGGAATGGATCGTAGCCGGCGAACAGCTCGTCCCCGCCGTCCCCGGCGAGCGCCACCTTCACCGTGCGCCGGGTGAAGCGGGAGAGCAGCAGGGTGGGCAGGAAGCTCGGGTCGGCGAACGGCTCGTCGAGGGAGGCGACCGCGTCGGGGAGGAGATCCAGGCAATCCTGCCCCGAGAGGCGTTCGGTCGCGTGGCGCGTCCCGAGTCGCTCCGCAGCCAGCCTGGCGAAGGGCGTCTCGTCGAAGCTCTCCTCGGTGAACCCGATGGAGAACGTCTGCAGCGGATCCTTGTGCCGCGCCGCCAGCGCCGCGATGGTGCTCGAGTCGATTCCGCCGGAGAGGAACACGCCCACCGGAACGTCGGCGGCGAGCCGCCGGGCGACCGCGCTGTCGAGGAGCCGGACCAGCTCTTCTCCGGCCTCTCGCGCGGAGATGCGGGAAGCGGACGGCGCGGGCAGCTCCCAGTAGCGCCGCATGCGGAAGCCGCGCTCGTCGAGCACGGCGACGTGCCCGGCGGGGAGCTTGAAGATGTGCCGGTGGATGCTGCGCGGCGCGGGCACGTACTCGACCGCCAGGTACTGGGCGAGCGCCTCGGCATCCAGCTCGCGGGGAACGCCTCCGTGCGCGGCGAACGCCTTCAATTCGGATGCGAACGCGGCGCGAGTCGCCGGTCCGTCCGCGGCGGCCGTCCACGACCCGCCCTGCGCGAGCGCGTAGTAGAGCGGCTTCTTGCCCAGCCGATCGCGCGCCAGGACCAGCTTGCGCCGGGGCGCGTCCCAGAGCGCGATGGCGAACATCCCGTGCAGCTCCTCGACGAAGCGCTCGCCCCATTCGAGGTAGGCGCGCAGCACGACCTCGGTGTCGCTGCGGGTGGTGAAGCCGTGGCCGCGCGCGCGCAGCCGCTCGCGCACCTGGTCGTGTTCGTACGCCTGGCCATTGAAGACCAGCGCCACGCCGTCGCGCACCATCGGCTGCACGCCGCCTTCCAGGTCGAGGATGGAGAGGCGGCGGTGGCCCAGCGCGGCGGGTCCCTCGAAGAAGAACCCCTCCGCATCCGGTCCCCGGTGCGCGAGGGCGCGGGCCATGCGCCGCACCGGGCCCTCGTCAGGCGCGCCCAGGAGGTCGACGTCGCCGCAGATGCCGCACATCGGCTATTTCGCGGCCCGCAGCGGCTGCTCGCGCGAGTCCTCGCGCGCGTTCAGCTCCTCGGCGATGAGGTAGGGCCGCTTTCCCTGCGATTCGTAGTAGGTGCGGATCACCAGCTCGGCGAGCAGCCCCATGAGGAGGCTCAGGGCGCCGACCAGGGTGAACATGACGGCGAGGAGCGGCAGCGGCGTCTGGACGAAGTCCTTCAGCCCGCGCACCTTGTAATAGACCGCCCATGCGACCGCGCAGGCCGCGCAGAGCCAGGAGAAGAGCCCGAAGCCGCCGAAGACGTGGATGGGCCGGGTGGCGTAGCTGGCGAGGAACTTCACCACCAGGAGGTCGAGGAGCACCTTCATGGTGCGGTTCAAGCCGTACTTGCTCTTGCCCGCCTTGCGCGCGCGATGGCTGACCTCCATCTCGGTGACGCGCGCTCCCTGCCAGCTCGCGTAGATGGGGATGAAGCGGTGCATCTCACCGTACAGCTTCACGTCGCGCAGCACGTCGCGCCGGTACGCCTTGAGCGAGCAGCCGTAGTCGTGCAGCCGGACGCCGCTGATCGCGCTGATCAGCCGGTTGGCCACGCGCGAAGGCAGCTTGCGCCCGAATTCCTTGTCCTTGCGGTCCCTGCGCCAGCCGCTCACCACGTCGTGCCCTTCGTCCAGCCGGGCGAGGAGCTTCGCGATGTCGGCGGGGTCGTTCTGCAGGTCGCCGTCCATGGGGACGATGACGGAGCCGCGGGCGGCCTCGATGCCGGCCGACATGGCGGCCGTCTGTCCGAAGTTCAGGCGGAAGCGGATCACCCGCACCGCCGGCTCGCGCTGCGCCACCCGCGCGAGCTGCGCGAAGGTGCCGTCGCGCGAGCCGTCGTCGACGCAGATCACCTCGTAGCTGCGGCCCAGCCCCCGCAGGACGCCGAGGAGCTCGGCGAGCAGCGGCTCGACGTTGGCCTCCTCGTTGTAAAGCGGGATGACGACGGACAGATCGGGCTGCATCGGCCGGCTGGGATAACACGCGTTCTGAGCATCAGGCAACAGAACGGCGGGCGCGGAGTTGCGGAATTCCGCCGCTCGTCCGGTAACTTGCTCGGGTGAGCTGATCCGCACGGCCGGGCTCCTTCAACCGCCGCCTGCCGATGAGGCGGCTGGAAGCGGGAGACCCCCGGCCAGGTCCGATCGGTCACGCGCCGGAGGTGGGAGAGGGTGAAGAAGCAGATCCGTGGATTCCAGGAGTTCCTGCTCAAGCAGAACGCGCTCGCGCTGGCGGTGGGAGTGGTGATCGGCGCCGCGGTGGGACGCGTGGTGGGCGGGATCGTCGACGACGTCATCATGCCCGTGGTGGGAATCGCGCTGCCCGGGGGCGAATGGCGCAACGCCGCCATCCCGCTTCCGCGCGGCAACGCGATCAAGTACGGCGACCTGCTCGGCCGGTTCCTCGACTTCGTGATCGTCGCGTTGGTCGTGTACGTCGTCACCAAGGCCATCCTGGAACAACCGGCGCCGGCGCCGCCGGACACCAGGACGTGCCCGCAATGCCTGGAGGTCGTCCCGGCCGCGGCGCGGCGGTGCCGCGCCTGCACCTCCCAGCTCGCCTGAAATGCGTGGCGTCTGACCCGCGGCGGCGGCCAATGGCCGCCGATAGGGCGGCCCTGCGCTTTTTCATGGCGCGGACGTCATTGGATGCGCTGTACAGTGCGCCGCCCATGGAGCGCCTCCTCCTCACCTTCACCGGGCGGGACGCGCCCGGCATCACGGCGCGCATCACCGAGGTGCTGGCCGCGGCGGGGGCGCACCTGGACGACGTGGAGCAGGTGGTGGTGCAGGGATTCCTGGTGCTCGGCTTCGCGGTGCGGTTCGATTCGCGCGAGTCGGAGGAGCGCGCGCTCAAGGAGCTGCTCTACGCCGCCAAGCAGCGAGGCCTCTCGCTGGAGTACGCTCCGCTTCCCGAGGCGGACGCGGCGCCCCGGCAGCGGTTCGCCGTGACGGCCATCGCGCGGCGGCTGGGACCCGAGGACCTGCACGCCGTGTCCGGAGCGCTCGCCAGCCACGGGGCCAACATCGAGAGCATCCACCGGCTCAGCGAGGGCGGGCTCCAGAGCGTGGAGTTCGCCGTCTCCTTGCCGGCCGACGTGGACGCCTCCGCGCTGAAACGCGCGCTCCTGGCCGCGGCGGGGCAGGGCAGCTTCGACTGCGCGCTGCAGAAGGAATCGCTCCTGCGGCGCAGCAAGCGGCTGGTGGTCATGGACATGGACTCGACGCTCATCCGGATCGAGGTGATCGACGAGCTGGCGCGCGAGCACGGCGTCGGAGAGCAAGTGTCGGCCATCACCCGGCGCGCGATGCTGGGCGAGATGGACTACGACCGCAGCCTGCGGGAGCGCGTCGCGCTCCTGCGCGGCCTGCGCGCCGGGGTGCTCTACCGGCTGGCCGCGAACCTGCCGCTGACCGAAGGCGCCGAGACGCTCCTGCGCGTGCTCAAGCGGCTGGGCTACCGGACCGCGGTCATCTCAGGTGGATTCTCGCACGCGGCCGAGGCGCTGCAGCAGCGGCTCGGCATCGACTTCGCCTGGTCGAACACGCTGGAGATCGAGGACGGGAAGCTCACCGGGCGCGTGGTGGGACCCATCGTCAATGCGCAGCGCAAGGCCGACCTGCTCGAGGAGCTCGCCCGCCGGGAGGGCGTGCCGCTCGACCAGGTGATCGCCATCGGCGACGGCGCCAACGACCTGCTCATGTTGCAGAAGGCGGGGCACGGCATCGCCTTCCACGGGAGGCCCAAGCTGCGCGAGGCCGCCCATACGTCGATCAGCGCAATGGGGCTGGACGCCATCCTGTACCTTCTCCACGCGGAGGAAGCTCTTGGGTTCGGCGGCAGCCGCCGCGGCGCTGGCCAGTGCGGCGCGGGCGCAGAAGGCCGCGCCCGCCGCGGCGACCGGGGGCGCGGTGGCGATCTCCAGCGCGAACGGGGTGCGCGCGGTGGAGCGCGCCTTGCAGCTCCTCCAGGAAGGTCGCGATCCGCTCGACGCCGCCATCGCCGGCGTCAACATCGTGGAGGACGACCCGAACGACATGACCGTCGGTTACGGCGGCGTGCCGAACTACGACGGGGTGGTGCAGCTCGACGCCTGCGTCATGCACGGGCCGACCGCGCGCGCCGGCGCCGTCGCCTCGCTCGAAGGCGTGAAGAACCCGACCAGGCTGGCGAAGCTGGTGATGGAGACGACCGACCACGTCCTCCTGGTGGGACCGGGCGCGCGGGCCTTCGCCGACGCGAACGGTTTTGCCCGGGAGAACCTGCTCACCGAGAAGGCGCGCAAGGTCTGGCTGTACTGGCGCCAGAACCTGTCTCCGACCGACAAGTGGCTGGAGCCGCCGCTCGAGAAGCTCGATCCCGAGGTGAAGGCCTTCATCGACCAGTACGGCTGGGACGACTTCCGCAAGCCGCAGAGCGGCGGGACCATCCACCTCTCGGCCGTGGACGCGCGCGGCGACCTGGCCGGGTGCACCTCGACCAGCGGCCTGTTCTTCAAGATCCCGGGTCGCGTGGGCGACTCGCCCATCATCGGCGCGGGCTGCTTCACCGACAACGAGGTGGGAAGCGCCGGTTCCACCGGCCGCGGCGAGGCGAACATCCTGGTGAGCGGCGGCCATCTCGCCGTCGAGCTGATCCGGCAGGGCCGGCACCCGAAGGACGCCTGCCTGGAGGTGCTGCGCCGGATCGCGCACACCACGCGCGAGAAGCGCCTGCTCGACGCGCGGGGCCGCCCCACCTTCGGGATCACCTTCTATGCCCTGAGCAAGCGCGGCGAGTACGGCTCCGCTTCGATGTACGACGCGAGCCCCAGCGGAAAACCAGCCCAGTTCGCGGTGGCCGACGCGCGGGGCGCGCGCAAGGAGGACTGCGCCTCGCTGTTCCAGCGCCGGGCCTAGAGTGCATGCCATGAGGTCCGCGGAATGAAAAGCGTAGCGCCGCCCTATCGGCGGCGACTAGCGCGGGATCACTTCCCGCCGCGGGTGGTCGCGCCCGGGTCGGGGCCCAGGTGCGCGGTGTCGTTCCAGAGGCGCAGGAAGGGCTCCTTGTCCTTGCGCAGCTCGATCAGGTTCAGCGCGCACTCGTCCTGGGGCCAGCGCTTGCGGTACAGGCGGACCGGCGCCTCGGTGAGCGAGGCGCCCAGGATGCGCAGCGTCGCCTTGTGCGAGATGCCCAGCACCGGCTTGCCCGTCTTGTCGAACGCCTTTTCGATGCTTCGCAGCGCGGCGAGGGCGCGCTCGGCCACCTGCGCCGCGGTCTCTCCGCCCGGGGGCGCGACGGCGGCGGGATCCGCGAGCCAGGCATCGTAGAGCCGCGGGTCCCGCGCTCGCGCCTCCTCCGGCGTGAGCCCCTCCCACGCGCCGAAATCGATCTCGGTCAGCTCCTCCATCACCACGTGGGGCAGACCCGGCGCGACGAGCTCCGCGGTCTCGCGCGTCCGCCCGAGCGGGGAGCGCACCACCGCTGCGAAGCGGACGGCCGAGAGCCGCTCGCCCAGCTTGAGCGCCTGCTCGCGCCCGCGCTCGGTGAGCGGCAGCTCGCCCCGGCCGTTGAACGAGTCGACGGCCGAGGATGCGGTCTGCGCGTGCCGCGCCAGGTAGAGCAGCATGGTGCTTCCTTTATGCGCGCGCCTCCCGCGGAAGAAAGCGCTCGCGCACGTAGGAGATCGTCTCCGCCAGGGTCTCCATCGGATCCCGCGGAGCGAACCCCAGCAGGCGCTCCGCCTTCGACGAGTCGATGAAGAACCAGTGCTCGCCCATCTCCACGTCGGCGGCAGGCAGGTCGGGCTCGCGCCCGCGGCGGTGCGCCCACGTCTCCATCAGGTGGGCCGCGGCGACCTTCACCGCGCTGGGCAGCCGCAGAGGAGGTGGCGGCGCCCTGGCCAGCCGGGAGAGCCGGCCGAAGAACTCGGTGAAGTCCCAGTTGGCCGCGCCGAGCAGGTGCCGCTCGCCCACGTTCCCGCGGGTCAGCGCCGCCACGAACGCCCGGGCGGCGTCGCGCACGTCCACGAAGCTGATTCCGCCGCGCGGCATGGCCGGGATGCGGCCGAGCAGGAAGCGGTAGACGTCCTGCGTCGAGGAGAGCCGCGCGTCGCCGGGACCCAGGAGCAGCGAGGGGTTCAGGATCACCACCGGCAACCGCCGGCGCGCCGCCTCGATGGCGATCTTCTCCTCGTAGATCTTGCTCAGGTAGTACGGCCAGCGGCCGACCGTCTCGATCGGGTAGTCGTCTTCCTCGGTGGCCACCCGGCGGACCTGCGAGACGCCGATGGTTCCGGAGGAGGAGGCGAGCACGACGCGGCCGACCCCGGCGCGCTCCGCCTCCGCCAGCAGCACGCGCGTGCCGGTCACGTGCAGCTCGTACATCTTGTGCGCGTCGCGCGGGTCGCGCGAGACGAGCCCCGCCAGATGATAGAGGCCTTCGCGCCCGTCGAGCGCGCGCCGCACCGTCTCCGGATCGCGGACGTCGCCGCTCACCAGCTCGCAGCCGAGCGCCTCGGCGTCGGGAGCGCCGCCGCGGGCGAGCACGCGCACCTCGTGCCCCTCCTCGACGAGGAGCGGCACCAGCGCGCCGCCGAGGAAGCCGGTGGCGCCGGTGACGAGCAGCTTCATCCGTGCTCTCCGAGGAGCGTGCGGCCTGCGGCGGCGCGCGCGATTTGCGGCGGCGGGGTGCCGTCGCGCAGCGCTTCGATGGCCAGGCGGACGAGCCGCGTCACCTCGCGGTGCGCCGCCGAGCGCGACATGCCCTGCGTCGCTTCCCGCAGCTCGGCGAGCCGCAGCGGTGGTCCGATGCGCACCGTCAGCTTCTTGCGCTTGCGGGGGTCGGGAAGGAAGGAGCCCTTCGGCATGGCCTCGTGGGTGCCCTCCAGATGGACGGGCAGGATGTCCGCGCCGGCGGCAAACGCGAGGTACCCGATGGCCGGCTTGAACTCCTGCAGGGAGCCGTCGGCCGAGCGCGTTCCTTCCGGGAAGATGAGCAGGTGGTACCCGGTCTCCAGCGTGCGGACCGCGGTGTGCAACGATTCCTTGAGCGACCCGCGCCGCTCGATGGGCACCAGGTTGGTGAAGTTCCCAAACCAGGCGCGCTTCCAGGGGTTGTCGAAGAAGTAGTCGCGCGCCGCGAGCGAGGCGAGCTTCTTCCCCTCTTCGCCCAGCGCCATCTTCACCAGCCCCACGTCGAGGTGGCTCGAGTGGTTGGCGGCGACCAGGAACGCCCCGGTGGGCGGCACGTTGGACCGGCCGCGCACGTCCAGCTCGAACAGCCGGCCATAGAGGGCGCGCTGGAAGAACTCGACCGCCGCCCGGCCGGCCGCCGCGACCGCGTCGGGCACGGGGACTTCCTGTTCCGGCTTCGCCTCGTCTCGGGCGACCTCGGCGCCTCGCTGCGGGACGCGCTGCTTCGCCAGCGCGCGCGCCAGGTCGCCTGCCGTCTGCAGAACCGCCAGGCGGCCCTCGTCGGGAGGCGCGACGCCCGCTTTCTCCAGCGCCACCGCCAACTCGGCGACCAGGAGCGAGTCGATCCCCAGGTCCGCCGCCAGCCGGGTCTGGGGGGTGACGGACCCGCGCGGCTTCTGGGTCAGCTCGGCGAGCAGGTCGTAGAGCCAGGCATCGTCGCCGCGCGCCGAGGCGTCCTCGCTCCGTTTTCCCGCCTCCGCCGCGCGCTCCAGGCGGTGCAGCTCGGCGACCACCTGCGGCCGCTTCACCTTGCGCGTCGCCGTCTTGGGCAGATCGCCCTCCCAGAAGTGGAGGATCTTCACCCGCTTCCAGAAGGGCAGGTCGGCGGAGACGCGCGCGAAGTGCTCGCGCAATTTCTCGCGGACCTCCTCCCGGGTCTCGCCCGCGCCCTCGTCCAGCTTGCGCGGCACCAAAAGGCAAGCGACGCGCTCGTGCGCGCCCGTAGCTTGAGGAAGCCCGACGATGGACAGCTCCTGGATCAGGTCGGTGCGCCCGTACAGCTCCTCCAGCTCGTCCGGGTAGACGTTCTTCCCCGACGCGTCGAGGATCACGTCCTTCTTGCGGCCGACCAGCGTCAGGTGCCCGTCCTCGGACAGCTTGCCCAGATCCCCGGTGCGCAGCCAGCCGTCGCTGAGCACTTCCGCGGTCGCTTCCGCATCGCCCAGGTATCCCGCCATGACGTTCGGTCCGCGCGCGAGCACCTCGCCCACGCCCTCGGAGTCGGGCTGCTCGATGCGGATCTCCACGCCGGGGATGGGCGGCCCGACGGTGCCCGCGCGCCGCTTGTTCTGCGGCAGGGTGACCGAGAGGACCGGCGCGGCCTCGGTGAGGCCATACCCTTCCGTCAAGTCGAAGCCGAGCTCGTGGAACGCCTGGTGCACCTCCTCCGGCAGCGCCGACCCGCCGGAGACCAAGAGCCGCAGGCTCCCGCCGAACTTGCGGTGGATGGGCCAGAAGAGCAGCTTGCCCACGTTGAACGGCGTCCGGTTGCGCAGCTCGCCGTGCAGCGCCATCGCCGCCTGCACCGCGGCGCGGATGGCGGTGGGACGGGCGGCGATCTCCTGCGTCAGCCGGCGATGCAAGAGCTGCCACAGCGCGGGCACGCCGATCATCGCCCGCACGTTTCCCGTTTCCAGGGCCTCTCCCAGCCGCTCGGCGGTCAGCTCGTCGAGATAGGTGATCTCCGCTCCGAGCAGGAGCGGCACCAGGAGGCCGCAGGTGAACTCGAAGGTGTGGTGGAGCGGCAGGACGCTGAGGAGCCCGTGCCCGACGCGCAGATCGAACAGGGTGGCGAGCTTGGCGGCGAGCGAGGCGAAGTTGCGGTGCGTGAGCAGCACGCCTTTCGGCTTCCCGGTGGTGCCGCTGGTGAAGAGCAGGGAGGCCACGTCGTCCGCGGCGGCCGTCTTGCGCAGCGGCTGCGCGTGCTCGGGCGCTCCGCGCAGCAGCTCGGGCAGGTCCAGGACGCGCAGCCCCGCAGGAGGCGTGCCCAGCCGGTCCAGCGCGCGCGGAGAGGCGATCAGCACTCGCGCGTCCGCCGCGCGGGCGCAGTTCTGGATCTCGGCGGCCGACAGCTGCGCGTCGAGCGGCGCGGCGGTGGCGCCCGCCTTGAGGATGCCGAAATAGGCCATCGCCCACTCCGGCCGGTTCTCGGAGAGCAGGAGGACCCGATCGCCGCCGCGCACGCCCTCGTGCAGCAGCCGGCGGGCGGCGCGATCGGAGAAGCTCCCCAGCTCCTCGTAGGTGACCCGGTCGTCGCGGCTCCGCGAAAGCTCCTTCGCGTTCTCCTCTCCCGCGAAGTAGCGCAGCGCCACGCGCTTGCCGAAGTGATGGACGGAGGCGTTGAGGAGCTGCAAGAGATCCTTGGGCTGCGGCACTTCGCGCCGCACCTTGTCGCTCTCCTCCTCCAGGCCGGGGAAGACCCACTCCTCGAGTCCCTGCACGTGCACGCCCAGCCAGTACTCGCGCCAGTCGATCTTTTCCGGGTCCCAGGGCAGCTTCTCGCGATCGAGCGGAGTCAACCTGCGCCAGAGCTCGCGCGTGTGCGCACACTGGAAGACGAACCTCTCGCCGGCGACGAACGGCATGTAGAGGTCCCACATCGCCTCGACGGTGGCGAGCTTCTGGTCGGCGCTCTCCAGCGCCTGGTCGGCGCGCTTGAGCAGCGCGCTGGTGAGCGGGGCCCCCCAGGAAGCGCCCTTGTCGGCGATCAGCGCGCGGCCCGCCTGCGCCAGCTTGCGGAAGAGCGGCGCGCTGGTCTTGCGGTACTCCGAGCCCTCGACCGGGAACGGCTCGAGCCATTCGTCGAGGAAGGCGCGGATTCCTCCTCCGTCGCGCCGCTTCTCGAAATAGCGCCGCTTGTAGATGGCGGACAGCTCGATGGCGCGGCGGATGTACATCGGGTTCATGTCGCCCGAGGCGAGCTGGTAGACGCGCTCGGCGCGGCCCACGCAGGCGGCTCCGGCGACGCCGAGGATCCCGGCCGCCACGAGGTCGACCGGGATCAGATCGAGCACCAGCTTCCGGCCGGCGGGATAGACGCGCTGCCCCTTGAGCGCCATGAACACCAGTGGAGCGCTGGTGGTGAAGCCCTCGTTCCAGCCCGGGAAGGGGAAGCGGATCGCGCTCTCCACGATGGCGGGGCGCACGATGGAGTACGCGCAGCCGCTCATCGCGATGGCCTGCTCGCCCATCGCCTTGGTGTACGTGTAGGTGTTGGGCCAGCCCCACACCTGTGCGCGCTCCATGCCGGCCTCGATCAGCTTCTGCGAGAGCCACAGCTTGCGCTCGCGCCCGGCGGCGAGGCGCACCGCCTTCTCGTCGGCGGTGTCCCGCCCCTCGGACTCGAGGCGGCGCACCGCGGCGGCGCGGAACCGCGCCTGCAGCGAATGGTCGTCGGCCTGCTCGCGCAGCCGCTTGACCAGCCGGTCGACGTCGGCCAGCTCGGCGTCGACGCTGAAGCGGGCGCCGGGCAGGTCTTCCCCTTCCTCCTCCGCGTGCTGCTTGGGGAAGCTGCCGACCAGCATCTCGTCCTCGAACACCGGCCCGCGGCGGGTGCCCGCGACGAAGCAGGTCGAGATGTGCACCAGCGTCGCGCCGATGCGCTTGCACAGCTCGGCTGCGTTGCGCGCGCCTTCGGTGTTCACCGAGATGGCGAGCTCGAGCGAGGGGTTGAAGGTGACCAGGCCCGCGCAGTTCACCACGCAGGCGACCTTGCCGGTGAGCACGCGCACCTGCTCCTCGGAGAGGCCCAGGAGCGGCTCGGCGACGTCCCCCGCGATCGGCGAGCACTTCTCGCGCAGGAACCGGTCCAGATCCGGACCGTGCTTTTCTTGCAGGGGACGGAAGGGCGGCGCGGAGATGACCTTGCCGAAGAACCGGTCCTCCGCGCTGCCGCCGGCGCGCGGCCGGATCAGCACGTGGACGCGCCCGATCTGCGGGTACCTGTCCAGCAAGAGGACCAGGGCAACCTTCCCGAGGAACCCGGTCACGCCGGTGAGCAGGATCTCGCGGCCGTCGAAGGCCTGCGACAAATCGATCGGCTCCGGGGACTCCGGCGCGACGGGCTGCAGCTCCAGCGGCGCCGCTGGCCCCAAGTGCGGCACCCGCTCGGTCACGGCTCTTCCTTGGCCGCCACGCCGGGTTTGTGCGGCGCGCCGCCCTGCGGCCGCGGCTCCGCCTCGCCGAGCAGGCGGGTCGCTTCCTCGGCAGAGACCGCCACCTCGGTCATCACCAGCGGAGGGTGATGCATCAGGGTGATCTCCGCGGTGCGGCCCTGGCGGCCGCGCGCCATGTCGACCGCTTCCGCCAGGGTGTCCGCCCGCTCCCAGCCCATCAGGCGCGGGACGTGCTGGTTCTCGGCCCCCACGGCGATGATCTGCCCCAGGTGCTGCCGACCGTTTTCGCCCCAGTACCACATGTAGAAGGGGTGGGCGCCGTGGTACGCGTTGCCCTTCCGGTAGAGGTGCACGTAGCTGGGGTTCTGCGCGAACTCGCGCTCGTACTTGCGATGCAGCTCCATCGCGTCGGTCGTCTCCGGCAACAGCCGGTGGAAGAACTCGATGTAGCTGGGGTGCTGCACCGGGTCGAACTCGTCCATGCAGGGATGGGTGAGGATCAGCGTCCCGCCTTTCTTCACCAGCGGGATGCCGCGGTTCATGTTGAAGAAGTACCCGCAGGCCATCACCTGCACGAGCAGCGGGTTCAGGATCGAGCTCACGTTGTACGGCGAGATGTAGGGGATGCCGCAGATGAGGATGTCGGATTGCCCCTTCACCTTGACGAAGCACTGCCGCCGGCAGGCTTCGAGGATCTTCTCGTGCGCGAGCTCGGTGCGGCCGGCGGCGACGGCGATCAGGCCGTAGGCGGCGGGGACGCGGTGGAAGATCTGCTGCCGCAGCGCGCGGGGCGTCTTGCCCAGCGTCCAGCGCAGGCCCGCGAGCGCGGTGCGATCCAGGTCGGTGAAGTCCTCCTCGCGCTTGCCGAGGAAGGCGAGGGGGCCGTCGTACATCCGGTTGTTCAGGCAGGTCTCGATGTGGAAGACGTCGACCTGCTGGTCGATCACCCGGCCGATCCGATCGACCGATCCGTGCAGCGCGGAGTGCTTGGGCTCCATGTACGACTTGCTGCCGCGGATGGCGTGCGGCGTGTGGTGCGCGCGCAGCCCCAGGTAATCGGTGAGCCCGGTGCCGACCGACTTGTGGCCACCGTCCATGGGGACGAAGTTCACGTTGCAGTAGATGACCAGGTCGGCCTCGACCGCGCGCCGCGAGATGCGTACCTTCTCGTGCGCTTCCGTCTCGCCCAGCTCGACGATCCCACCCGGTTCCTCGGCATCGTGGTTCGTGTATCGGTCCGGGTAGTAGGCGTTGAAGATCCTGGAACCGACCATCCGCTCCATCTCGCGCGGCGTCAGGCGGCGGTGGAGCGCGTTGGCGATCAGGAGGTGGACGTCGTCCACGCCGCTGTCGGCGAGGAGGTTGAGCACGATCTCGAGCATGATCTGCCGGACGTCGGGCGTGCGCATCGGCGGCAGCGGCAGCGAGATGTCGTCGAGCGCGATCAGCACCTTCATGCCAGGCCGCAGCTGCGCATGCAGCGGGTCGCATCCCTCGGGGTGGTTGATGGCCCAGCGGATGGCGGCGCGCCAGTTCGCCAGCGGCTCGATGGGCGGGTTGGGGAACACCACCCGGGTCCCGATGGGGACCTCTTCGAGCAGCAGCTCGGTGTCGGAAAAGAGCAGCCGCGGCGGAGATTTCCGATCCTGGATGACGACCTGCGCGTCTTCGTCGTAGCTCTGGCGTAGGCGGTCCAGCGAGCGCATCGAAGGGCCTCCGGGCGTGCGGTTCTACCCGAGATCGGCCTTCCTGCGCACCTTCGCGCCGCCGATCCCGGTAAGGAGCGCCTGGAGGAGGCCATTCGCCATCTCCTCGGGCGGCGGGAGCTGCAGATCGGGCAGCGCGCCCTGCGCCAGCCGCCGCCCGACCACCGGGATGAAGGCCAGCGCCACGGTCGCTACCAGGAGGAACAGCGGATTCACGTCGTCGCGCAGGGCGCCCGACTGGATTCCCTCCATCACGGCCCCGGCGATCAGCGGGACGTGCGCTCCCTCGGCGGTGAAGCGGGCGAACACCTTCTTCAGGCGTCCGGAGGAGACCAGCGCTTCGCGCAGGACGATGCGGACGACGGTGAACTCCTCGTCGCTCATCGCGGCGATGCGGGTATACAGCCGCCGCAGGCGCTCCTCGACGGTGGCCCCGGGATCGAGCGCCTCGCGGATGTCGCCGGAGAGCGCGCCGTACACTTCCTCGATCACCGCGAGCAGCAGGTCGTCCTTGGTGGGGAAGTAGTAGTGGACCATGCCCACGCTGGTGCGGGCGGCGCGGGCGATCTCCCGCAGCGAAGCGCCGTCGACGCCGTGCTTCAAGAAGCGGTCGCGCGCGGCGTGCACGATGCGCGGCGCGATGTTCGAACGGGGCCGTGCCATCAGGCGAGCTTCTTGCGGAAGCGCAGCGAGGTGAGGACGAGCAGGGCGGCCAGGATCCCTGCCATCCAGAGGGCCTCCGGGAGCAGATCGACGAACCCGCTCCCTTTCAGGGCGACGCCGCGCACGATGCGCAGGAAGTGAGTCAGCGGCAAGGCTTGCGAGAGCCACTGCATCGGCGCGGGCATCGCGTCCCAGGGGAACATGAACCCCGAGAGCAGGATGTTGGGCAAGAGGAAGAAGAACGACATCTGCATCGCCTGCTGCTGCGTCTGCGCGAGCGTGGAGAAGAGCAAGCCCAGCGCGAGGTTCCCGGCGATGAAGACCAGCGCGAACGAGTAGAGCAGCCCGACCGACCCGACGATGGGCACGCCGAACAGCAGGCGGCCGAGGACCAGGATCGAGGTCATCTGCGTGAGGCCCATCGCGACATAGGGGACGATCTTGCCGAGGATCAGCTCGCCCCTGCGCAGCGGTGAGACGATCAGCTGCTCGAGCGTTCCCCGCTCGCGCTCGCGGGCGATGGCCATGGCGGTGATCATCACCATGGTCATGGTGAGGATCACGCCCGTGAGGCCCGGCACGATGTAGATCGCGCTGCGCAGGTCCGGGTTGTACCAGGTGGTGGTGGCGAGCTCGATGCGCGGCGCTCCCTCGCCGCGCCGGACCTGGAGCGCCAGCGAGCGCGCCTGCGCGAGGCCTGTGGCCGTGTTGGTGGCGCTCGCCACGGTCTGCGGGTCGGAGCCGTCGACCACGAGCTGCAGGGGAGCGGGGCGGCCGCGCAAGATGTCGGCGGACCAGCGCGGCGGGAAGACCAGCGCCACGCGCGCCGCGCCGGAGCGCAGGGCGCGCTCGATCTCGTCGTAGCCGCGCACCTCGCCCTTGAGGTCGTAGAACCCGGTCGCCTGGAGGCTGCGGGCGAAGTCGCGCGAGCGCGCCGACCCGTCCTGATCGTAGACCACCGTCGGGACGTGTCGCACGTCGGTGTCGATGGCGTACCCGAAGAGGGTGAGCTGGATGACCGGCAGCGCAACCATCATCGCGAGGGTCAGCCGGTCGCGGCCCAGCTGGAGCAGCTCCTTGACCGCCACCGCCCACAGCCGGGAGAGGGAGGCGCCGGCGCTCATGCAGCCCTCCCTCGTTGCGCCTCGCGGCGCACCATGGATACGAACGCATCCTCCACCGTGGCCCGCGCGGGCCGCGACTGCGAGACGCGCGCGCCCAGCCGGCCGGCGACCTGCGCGGCCAGCTCCTCCGGATCGGCGCCGCCCAGCGTGGCGAGGCGCAGCACGTGCCCGTAGTGGGCGACCTCGTCTACCTCGGGCAGCGCGCGGAGGGACCGGGCCACCTCGGCGGCGCCGTCCACGATCAGCTCCGCGCAGCGAAGCCCGCGGCGGGCGACGATCTCGTCCGGCGTGCCCACGTCGAGCACGGTGCCGCGGAAGATGAACGCCAGGCGGTGGCAGCGCTCCGCCTCGTCCATGTAGTGGGTGGTGACCAGCACGGTGGTCCCGCCGCGCGAGAGGTCGTGGATCCGCTCCCAGAACTCGCGGCGGCTGACCGGATCCACGCCGGCGGTCGGCTCGTCGAGGAACAGGAGCGGAGGGGCGTGGATGGTGGCGCAGGCGAGCGCCACTCGCTGCTTCCAGCCGCCGGACAGCGTGCCGGCGATCTGATCGCGGCGCTCAGCCAGCCCGGCCGAGCCCAGCGCCTCCTCGACGCGCGCCGTGCGCACGCGAGCCGGGACCCCGTACAGTCCGGCGTAGAAACGCAGGTTCTCGCGCACCGAGAGGTCTTCGTACAGGCTGAAGCGCTGGGTCATGTAGCCGATGCGCTCCTTGATGCGCTCCGCCTCGGTGGCCACGTCGTAGCCGACCACGGTGCCGCGGCCGCCGCTGGGATCGAGGATGCCGCACAGCATGCGGATGGTGGTGGACTTCCCGGCTCCGTTGGGTCCCAGCACCCCGAAGATCTCGCCGCGGTCCACTCGCAGCGAGACGTCCTTCACGGCGACGAAGTCGCCGAATCGCCGGGAGAGGTGCTCCGTCGCGATGATCGGGTCCGCCCCCTTGGGCTCCGGCTCGGCCCTCATCGCCGGGCCTCGCTGGCCTCGGGGGCTCGCTCGATCGTCGCGAACGCCGGGGCGCCGGCATGCAGCTCCTCGCGCGGGTCCTCCACGTCGATGCGGACGCGGACCACCAGTCCGGCGCGCTCGCGCGGGCTGAACAGATAGCGCGGGGTGAACTCGGTCGTGCGTGCCACGTCGGACACGGCCCCGCGGAAGGTCGCGGGCGACGCGTCGACCCGTACGGTCGCCGCGCAACCGACCCGCACGCCGGCGAGGTCCTGCTGGGCGACGAAGACGTCCAGGTAGGGCCTCCGCGTCTCGCCCAGGATCGCCGCGGGGGTCCCTGCGGCCAGCACCTCGCCCGGCTCCGCGGTGGTGTCGAGCACCACGCCGGAGACCGGCGCCCGCAGGACCGTGCGCGTGAGCCGCGCCTCTTCGGCGGCGAGCGCGGCACGGGCGGAATCCGCCCTCGCCTTCGCCTGCCGCAGCTCCGAGGCGCGGGCGCCGTTCTTCTGTGCGAGCAGGCGCTGCTCGAGCGACTCGCGGTCCGAGCGGGCCCGGGCGGCCTGCGCTTCCGCGTCGTCCAGCTGGGCCTGCGGAACCACTCCTGTCTGGCGCAAGCGGCGGGCGCGCTGCAGCTGCTCGTTCGCCGTGCTCTCGGCCGCCTTCGCTCCGCGGAGCTGCGCCTCGGTGGCGCGCACGTCCTCCTCCCGCGTGCCGGCGCGAAGCAGCTCGAGCTGCGCCTGCGCGGCCTCGGCATCCTGCGCGCGCGCGTCGCGCACCGGACGCTGCAGGGTATCGTCCAGCGCGGCCAGGAGCTGGCCTGCCTCGACGCGCTGCCCCCGCTGGACGTGCAGCCGCGCCAGCCGGCCCTGCAGGTCGAACCCCAGCTGCATCTCGTGCAGCTCGACGACGCCCTGCAGCTCCGCAGGGGCGGTCCCGCGGCCGCTGCACGCCGCCAGCATTGCCGCTCCGGCCAGCCAGGAGTTATTTACCATACGACCAAGAATAAATGAACGGCAGGCGAGTGTCAATCCGGCGCGGGGGCCGGCGGTCGCGCACCGGTGTAGATGAGCCCCGGGAGGGCGGCGGAGGCCGGCGTCGCCGGTCAGCTCATCGCGCCAGCTTGGCTTCCGGCGCCAACCGGCTTCCGGTCACCAGGGTGCTCGTCTGCACCCAGGTCACGCGCGCCTCGCGCCGCAGGAATACCCACAGCGCCCACACGGCCGCCACGTTCAGCGCCACGAAGGTATGCGCGAGCGCGGCGAGCCGGCCGCCCCGCTTTCCGGCCAGATAGCCCGAGCCGGCGATCGCGTAGAAGCCGATCTGCCCGGCGAAGAGCGCGGTGCCGAGCGCTCCCGGCGCGCAGCAGGCCGATGCGACCGCGGCGAGGAGCGCCCACGGGCAGAGGAGCCTCGCCGCCTTGTGCCAGAAGAACCGGCTGAAGGCTGGGTGCGCCGGCGTGAGCAGCGACGGCATCAAAGCCATCAATTGGTAGTTGCCGGCCAGGGTGCGCACCTTCCGGGTGAACTCGCGCCCCACGTCGAGCTCGCGGTCGAAGGCGATCGCGTCCTCGGCGTACGCCACCCGCCGCCCGGCGGCCGCGACGCTCATCGGCACGTACACATCGTCGAGAATGATCTCCGGCGGCAGGTTTTTCGGGAAGAGCGTGCGGCGGATGGCGTAGATGGCGCCGGTCACGCCGGTGACGTTTCCGCTGCGCCCCTCGGACATCCGGATCGCCGTCTCGTATCGCCAGTAGAAGCCAGGCCCCTGCGCTCCATCCAGCCGCAGCTGCCCGCTGACCGCTCCGACCGTCTCGTCCCGGAACCGCCGCGCCAGCGCGCGCGCGGCGCCCCGCTCGAATACCTGGCGCGCGTCGCACATGAGCAGCAGGTCGCCGGTGGCGGCGCCGACCGCCCGCACCAGGGCGGACGGCTTGCCCATCTGGGTCGGGTTGGAGGCGATGCGGACCCGGTCGGGCGCCAGGGCGCGCGCGCGCGCCGGCGCTCCGTCCGTCGATCCGTCGTCGGCGATGACGATGTCCAGCGGGGCCGGGTAGTCGAGGTCGAGCAGGTTCTGTACCTTGCGGACGAGCGCGTCACCCTCGTCGTGCGCGGCGACCACGCAGGTCATGGTGGGAAACGTCTCCGTCGGCGGCGGTTGCGCCTCGCGGAGCGGCCGCAGCCGGGCCCACAGCCAGAGCGCGAGCGGATAGCCAGCGTAAGTGGCGAGCACGAACGCGAGCGCGGCGGCGGAGACGAGGAACGCCGGGTGGAATGGGTTCGGTACGAGCGCCTGCAGCGCGGACCCCTGATCCATGCTTCATCTCCGGCCGATGGCCCCGAGCAGGCGGTGGGTCAGCGCGTGGTAGCGCTCGTCGCCGACGGCGCGCTTGACCAGCGCCCGGCAACCCATGTCCAGCTCGTTCGCCAGGTGAATGAACGGCTCGCCGCGGCACAGGCGCCCGAACCGGTCCAGGCTCATCCCCCGGCGGACCACCGTGCGGCGCAGCGACGCGCCCCGCCCCGGCGCCTTGTTCAGGCCCGGGCGGGAGGACCAGAGCGTGGTGAAGCCATGCGCCCGTGCGGCGGCCTCCACCGCGGGAGACGTGCGCCCGCCAGGAAAGGAGAGATGCGTCGGCGCGCGGCCCACGACGTCGCTCAGGACCTTGCGCGCGGTGGACAGCTCGTCGTCGAGCTCGGACGGCGAGAGCAGGTTGAGGAACCGGTGCGTGTGGCCGTGAGCGCCGATCAGCCAGCCGGACGCGGCCAGGGCGCGCAGGCCGGAGGCGTCGAGGTATCCCCTCCGCCCGATCCAGGCGGTGGTCATGAAGAGCGCGGCCTTCATGCCGCGCGCGGCGAGCCGGGGAAGGACGGCCTCGACCACGGTCTCGTCGCCGTCGTCGAAGGTGAGCACCACGCCGGAGCCGGTGAGCGGGTGGTCGGGGTCGAGCACCGTGCCGAGGCGCTCGAGCAACTCGATCTGGGCGGCGAGCTCGCTCTCGCGGACCCGGTAGCGGAGCGTGTCGCTGCCGTCGACGGGAGTGTCGCCGACGCCGTGATACATCAGCGCCACAACGCCTTGCCCCGCCATCCACGCCCCCTCGCCAGGCGATCTACGTACCGGCTGCCCCAGCGGCAAGTCACCGGGTGGACAGACGAGCGGAATGTCTCCGCCCGCGTGGCGGGTCGCCGCGGGCTACCGCAGATCGAGGATCGGCCACTCGTAGGCGCGGGCGTGCGCGCGCAGGCGGGCGTCCGGGTTCACCGCGGTCGGCCGTCCGACCACCGCCAGCATCGGGTAGTCGGACAGGCTGTCGGAATAGGCGTGGGAGAGATCCAGCTTGAGGCCGTGCTCGGTGCAGTAGTCGCGGATGCGCCTCGCCTTGTGCGCGCCCTCGACGATGGGCGGAATCACCTTGCCGGTGGCGAATCCCTCGACGAACTCGAGCGAGTTCGCGATCAGGTCGTCGGCGCCGAGGAGCCGCACCAAGGGACGCATGGTGATGTCGATGGCCCCGGTGCAGAGGACGATCTTGCAGCCGCCGCGGCGAGCCTCGGCGATGATGTCCATCGCCCCCGGGTAGACCGCGGGAGCCAGCACTTCCTCGCACAGGCTGCCGGCCAGCTCGATCAGGCGGTCCTCGCTGAGGCCGCGGTACGAGCGGTAGAACAGCTCGTTGAAGACCTTGCGGTTGTAGAGGTCGGCGGCCTTGTAGAGCGGCGCCATCGCCAGGCCCTTGACGATCCGCCCGAGCGCGCCGAGCACGGTGCCGCGGTTGAAGACGTAGTACGCGTACGCGTGCGCCACGTTGGTCGAGACCAGCGTGCCGTCCACGTCGAAGAAGGCTCCGCGGTCCCAGCCCGGCTGCGCCTGGGCCTGCGCCTGCACGTCGAGAACCATCGCACAACGGCCGCGCCCAGGAAAGGCGGAGCGCCGCCGGATGAGCGCCGGCTACCGCCGCCGGCCGAAGAGGCGCAGCAGCATCAAGAACAGGTTGACGAAGTCCAGGTACAGCTGCAGGGCGCCGCGCAGCGCCAGCCGCTCGTCGCCCACGTGCGCATAGCCCTTGATCTTCTGCGCGTCGTAGGCGGTCAGGCCGGTGAAGACCACCACGCCCGCGCAGCTCAGCACGAATCCGAGCGCGTCGGAGCGGAGGAAGACGTTCACCACCAGCGCGATGAGGACGCCGATGAGGCCCATCATGAGGAACTGGCCCCAGCCGGTGAGGTCCTTCTTGGTCAGCGTCCCGTACGCGCTCATCGCGGCGAAGGTGCCGCCGGTGATGAAGAAGGTGGTGGCGATCGACTCGCTCGTGTAGGCGAGGAAGATGACCGAGAAGGTGAGCCCCGAAAGAGCGCAGTAGGCGAGGAACATCGCCGCCGCGGTCCCGAAGGTGGCCCGCTGCACGACGCGGCTGAAGGCGACCACCATCACCAGCTCGCCGATGAGCAGGCCGAAGAAGACGATCGGGTTGCCCAGGATGACGTGCTGGAGCCCGGGGCTGGTCACCACCGCATAGGCGAAGAGGCCGGTCAGCGCGAGACCGCCCGCCATCCAGCGGTAGACCTTGGCGAGGAAGCTGGCCTCGACCGAGGCGCTGGTCTCGTACGAGGTAGGGGTGCTCCAGGGATCGGCGGGCATCGTGGAACCTCCGTTCCTGGCGATGTTAACGCGACGCGCCGGGCTCCGCCAATCCTCTCACATTGCCGCGGCCGCAACTCGTCCGCCAAGGACCAAGGGATCAACGCGGATGCGCGGAGTTCTTTCTTGAAAAAGCAGATCTCCGCGTCTCAGCGTTCGGCTTTTCGCCCGCTGTGGCTCGACCGTGGACGATCATCCCAGCTCTTCGCGCAGCGCCAGGGCGGAGCAGGTGCGCGCGAAGAGCAGGGTGGCGAGCGCGGCGAACCCGGAGAGCGACAGGTCCTTGGCCGTCCACAGCCTGCCTGCGAGATCCAGGGCCTGCTCGCACTCGCGGCCCAGGCGCGCGAGCGGCGGCGTCTCCGGCTGCGCAGGGCAAAGCTCGCGGATCCACGCCGCAGGAACGCCGTGGCGCATGCTCCGCCAGCGCTCCGGCTGCCACGCGCCGACGGCGCCGACGGGCGTCTCCAGGTCGGACGGCAACCGGCCTTCGCGCGCGTCGTCCAGCCACGATCGGAGCGAGAGCGAAAGCCGCAGCGACTGCGAGACGCCGGCGAAGAAGGTGCGGAAGACCGGATCTTTCGCCGAGGCGTTCTGCTTGGAAAGGCGGGCGAGCCATTCCTCCTGCGCGCCGGCGAAGTCGCTGCCGGATGCCGCGCGGGCCTCGATCTCGGCGACGATCGCCTGGAGCGCGGGCGGGGGGAGCTGACCCGCCTGCAAGTCCTCCGGCAGCTCGATCAGCGTGCTCGCCGAGGAGAGCGAGAGGAGCCGCAAGAGCGAGGCGTGGGTGGCGACCAGGATCCCTCCCGGGGGAAGGGTGGGGTGCGCGGCCAGCTCGGTGGCCGACGCTCCCGAGGAGGCGCCCAGCTGGGCCGCCTCGCGCCCCAGCGCGAGCAGCCGCTGCGCCTCGGTTTCCACCCGGTCCGCGGCGAGCTGCCGCTGGTCCTCCCGCCCCGGAAGGTCGCCCAGTCCGTCCAGCGGGCTGAAGCCAGGCAAAAGCTCGCCGCGCTCGCCGATTCCCCGCGCCAGCACCTCGTCCCAGCCCGGAGGGCCATCCCAGCCGTACACGTCCGCGCGCTGGGCGAGGAGCTCCAGCTCCGCGGAGCTGCCCTTTCCGCGCGCCAGCGGCAGCGCCTCGTCGACCGCGTCGAGGAGCAGCTCGGCCAGATGCAGCGCCGTCCGCGCGCGTTCGGGGAAGCCGTCGCGCAGCCCATGCTCGAGGGCGCGCGCCAGCTCCCGCTCGGGAGCGTCGCTCATCTAGAGGGCCCCGGCGACCAGGCGGCCGGCCAGGAAGGTGGCGGCGGCGGCGATCGCGCCGACCAGGACCGACTCGAGGCCGCTGCGCAGCCACGGCCGGCCGGTCATCTTCGTCTTGGCGGCGCCGACCCCGAAGAGGGCGGTGAGCGTCAGCGCGATGGAGAGGGCGAAGGCGCGGTCCACGCTGAGCGACCACGCATAGGGCAGGACCGGGAACGCGGCCCCGACCGCGTAGGCCAGGGCGACCACCAGGCCCGACCGCAGCGGCGCGGTCGTCGGCGCGACCGACAGCCCCAGCTCCTCGGTCATCATGGTGTCCACCCAGAACTTGGGATCGGCGGTCACGTGCTCCACGATGGTGTCCAGCGCCTGCCCCCGGTAGCCCTTCTGCTCGAAGATGGAGCGCACCTCGCGCCGCTCCTCGTGGGGGAACTGCTCCACCTCGTACTCCTCGCGGGCGCGCTCGGAGAGGATGTACTCGCGCTCCGACTTGGCGGCGAGGAACGCGCCGAGCCCCATCGCGATGGTGCCCCCGAGCAGCTCCGCGATCCCGGCGAGCAGGATGATGTGCGTGGACACGTCGCCCCCGTGCACGCCGGAGACGACGGCGAAGGCGGCCACCAGGCCGTCGTTGGCGCCGAACACCAGGTCGCGCACCGAGCGCCCGCCGGGGATGTGCGCCGCCTCGGAATGTGTGGCGCCGTCGTCGCGGGTACGCAGGAAGAAACCGGGCAGTCTCAGGGGCATGTGAGTGCGACGGCTTGCCACGGTTCGGGGGGAGTGACAACCGTCCGCCCGGCCAGTATTCTGTCCGGCGGTGTTGAGACTGATTCTCATTTTCACCCTCAGCGCCGCCGCCCTGCCGGCGCGCGCGCAGCCGGGGCAGAGCTTGCGGCGCGCGGTGGCGCTGCTCGACTACGTGGCCGGGGACTACCCGCGCGCGGTGGGTCCCAAAGGCGAGGTGCTCTCGCCGGACGAGTTCGCCGAGCAGCAGAACTTCGTGGTGGAGGCGGCCCGGGAGCTGCGCGACGAGGCGGGTGCGCAGGGCGCGGATCTGGCGGAGCGGCTCGATGCGCTGCGGGCACGGATCGAGTCGCGCGCGCCTCCTCCCGAGGT
>WNFL01192546.1_pt1 | contig 58279 bp, 59 predicted proteins | sample 5400361 | NCBI WGS metagenome assembly WNFL01 (sample SAMN13153351, study PRJNA577476) | soil metagenome | isolation source: 40 cm soil on Douglas fir-dominated hillslope | place: USA:California | collected 2013-09-17 | reverse complement strand
GGGTGGGATTTGAACCCACGGTAGGGTTCCCCCTACACTCGCTTTCGAGGCGAGCTCTTTCAACCGCTCAGACACCTCTCCGCGGCTTTTGTAATCGTAGCAGACGCTTCACTTGCTCAGCAATGTGATGCACGTCCGCGCGTTGCACGGGACGTACCTCGCGGGCCTCCCACATCGCAAGGCATCTGATCCGCCGCGCCGGCCGGACAAGGTGACGCCGACGTGCTCCGCGCCTCGGCCAGTGAAGTCTAGCGCCGAGCAGCAAAGAATGACTGCAGGATGGCGGCGCATTCGTTCGCCAAGACGCCCGCAGTCACCTCAACCTGATGATTCAGGCGCGGATGAGTCAGGACCTCGAAGCAGGAGCGAACGGCGCCACCTTTAGGGTCATCGCAACCGTAGACCAAGCGAGGCACGCGCGCCTGAATCATGGCCCCAGCGCACATATTGCACGGCTCAACAGTGACGTACAGCGTGGTCCCCGCAAGGCGATAGTTGCCGAGCACGCGGGAAGCTTCGCGCAAAACCACCATCTCCGAGTGTGCGGTGGGATCGCAATCACGGATGGTGCGATTACCGGAACGTGCGATAATTTTGCCCTCGTGCACTAAGATGGCGCCGACCGGGACCTCGCCGGCCGCTGCTGACGCGCGCGCTTCCTCCAGCGCCTGCTCCATGAATCCGATGTCAGTGCTCATGTTGCGTGAGCATATCACGCGCTTGCTTGACAATTCCCGCAGCGGCACAGAAACTACTCCGCGTGAACGACAGAAAAAGAAAGGCGCAGCAGAACAATTTTCTAGCGGCTTGCGAGATACTGCTGTGGAGTTTGACCCGGTAGACGCTGCGCTGAATCGCTGAAGAATCCCGCATGGAAATTCGACGAGATCCCATCACACAAAGCTGGGTAGTTCTAGGTCAGCGCGAATCCCTAGGTGACTCTGCGCAGCCGTGTCCCTTTGACCCCGGAACGGTGGAGAAGCGGCCCTCCATTCTCACCTGGCCTGCGGAGGGACCTTGGCAGGTGCGCGTGCTCGCCCACCCGGACCCGCTGTACCGCATCGAGGGCGACACCGCCCGCGTCGCCGAAGGCATGTACGACAAGATGGGCGCCATCGGCGCGCACGAAGTCGTGGTGGAAACGCCGCACCATGACAAAAAGATGTCGCAGCTCAGTGACGAAGAGATCGAGCGTGTTCTGTGGGTCTGGGGTTCGCGCATTGCCGACTTAAAAAAAGACCCGCGTTTCAAGTACGTCGCCGTCTTCAAGAATCAGGGACCGTTGGCGGGCGACGAATGGTCGCACGCCCATTCACAGATCACCGCGACAATTTTTGTACCTCGACGCGTCAAGTATGAATTGAATTCCGCCAGTGAATGGTTCCGCGAGCGTGAACGCTGCATCTTCTGCGACGTTGTCCGCCAGGACGAAAAGCAAGGGAAGCGCATCGTCGACGTACAGGGCGACTATTACGCGCTGTGCCCCTACTCGTCGCGGGTGCCGTATGAAGTTTGGGTCCTGCACCGTCGCCACAATCACCTATTCGAGCAACCTCGCCCGGGCTCCAATCGCCGGCAACTTGCCGCGCTGCTAGGTCGCGTCTTGCGGCGTCTGGAAAAAGTCACCCCGGCATATCATCTAGTGGTGCACACGGCGCCGAACACGCTGAGCAAGAAGGGCGAGCTGGCCGGCTACTGGAAAACGCTCTCCGACGATTTCCACTGGCACATCGAAATATTGCCGATCCTCGAAAAGCGCAGCAAGTCGTACAGCATCAAAGAGGTTTATTTCAATTCGCTGCTGCCGGAGCAGGCTGCGGAGCAACTCCGCGCACTGGATCCCAATACATGACGTTGCGCCGTTGGCAGCGGGAAGATCTGTCTCAGAGGGGCGGAATTCTCTTCTCACTGATCACGCTGGCGGCGGTGCTGCTCGTGCTTGCCGTGTTGTACTTGGCCAGGCATCCCATCTTCCGCCTGATGGGTGAAGGCTGGGTGGTGGAAGACACCCTGGAGCGCTCCGACGCGATCCTCGTCCTCAGCGATGACAATTTTTACGCCGACCGCGCCACTCGCGCCTCGCAAGTCTATCGGCAAGGCCTCGGCGCCATCGTTGTTGCGAGCGGCCGCCGTTTGCGTCCCTACGCGGGTATAGCGGAATTGATCGAGCATGATTTGATCGAGCGCGGCGTGCCCAGGGACAAGATCCTGCGAGTGGCGCACGACGCAGACAACACTCGCGAAGAAGCGCAGACGCTTGCGCAAGTTGCGGCACAAAAGAAATGGCGCAGCGTGATTGTAGTCACCTCTAATTTTCACACCCGCCGTGCTCGCTATATCTTTTCGCACGTATTCCCGAAGGACATAAAAATCCGGATCACCGGTGCGCCCGATGGTGATTTCGATCCGGAGCGCTGGTGGGAGAAACGAATATCGGTGAAAGAACTGATGCAGGAGATGGCCGCGATGCTAGTGGCAGTCTGGGAACAGCACACCGGCTCGGACGTGACTGATAAAGCACAAGTTATTGTGGCGCCCGGCGCACGGAACGCACTAAGGGTGGTGTAGCACATAACGTCACACCCCAGATTTGCTACTGGGTATTTTGCTTTACACCCAGTAAGTGCTGTACTATCTTCACCGTTTCAAGTCGCGACTCCCAACCCAGACCGACGAAGAGCGACTTACTGGAGTGAAAATCCTTCGTCGAGGTGTCTCATGTGGAAGAAAGAAGACGTTAAATCGCAAGCTGTTTCGGAGAATGCGCCCGGAATTCCCGCAGGCTCGCCAGTCGGAGCCCGCAGCCCGCTGCGCGAAGTTAGTACTGGCCTTTCTGCTTCCTCTCCATCTTCCGCCTGCATCAGCCAGGGCCTTCGCATCAAAGGCGAAGTCACCGGTAGCGAGGATCTTTTTCTCGACGGCCATTTCGAAGGCAAAGTGAATTTGAGCAGTGGCAGCTTGACCGTCGGACCAAACGGAGACGTGAAAGCCGATATTTTTGCGCGCGAAGTCATCGTGCGCGGCCGCGTGGACGGAAAAATTGTTGGCCGCGAAAAGATTCAGCTCTGGAGTACCGGCAACGTCGCTGGAGACCTGCAAACGGAACGCCTGGTGATTGAAGACGGCGCCGTCCTGCGCGGTCGCGTTGAAATCGAAACCGGAAAGCCGATCGATAAGCACTCCGAGGCGCGCGGCGCGGCCGCCGGGACCTCGAAGGGCGGCGTGGTTTCGGTCAGTTCCGGATCGGCGGCGGACTGATGAGCTTTCTCAACAAATTGGGCATCGGTGTAGGCGCAGGCGCCGGCGGCAGCCGCGAAGTGCCGCGTGCGATGGGCGGCTCCGGCAGGCCCCGCACAAACAGTCCCGCGCCTGCCGCGGCCGTGGGCGCAACTCGAGCCCCGGAACTGCGCGAGTCCAGCCGCGTTTCCAACGGATTGAAAGAGTTCTTGTGGAACCTCGATGGACTCGGTCGCGGCACCCTTCTGGACCTCGGCCCAGCCTGGCAAACTACGCTCAGTTTCTTCATCGAGCGTGGATTTCGCGTCTCCTCTGAGGACCTTCTCCGCGCGTGGAAAGAGTTTCTGGTCGAGGAAGAAGGAAAACTCCGCGAAGCCAGCGGACGCGCCGCGCAGCACACCCTGGATGTCACGCCCGCGGCACGCGCCGCGCGCTTCCTCGAGGCCAACCTGCAGTATCCGAACTCTTCCTTTGACGCTGTTCTGCTTTGGGACTTGCTCGACTATCTCGAACCCTTGGTAGCCAAGCAACTGGTCGCTAATCTGACGGAACTGCTGCGACCCGGCGGCGTGGTTTTCGCCATGTTTCACAGCAAGAAGCCGGAGGGCTTCCAGCGTTATCGCGTGGTGGATTCCACAACGCTGCAAGTGATTTCTTCGCCGGTCTTGTGCCCCGCGCAGCGCGTTTATCAAAATCGTGAGATTCAGGATCTCTTCAGCCGCTACCGAACCGTGAAGTCGTATGTCGGGCGCGACCAGCTTCGCGAATCGCTTTTTATTAAATAACTCTGCGCACTTTGCCGACACCGTTTTGGCTCGGCTGCTGCATTTCTCCATCTCTTCGCTTGCATTCCTGACATTGCAGGAGTAAACCCAACAGGTGAGCTCATCTGGCTCTGGAGGGAGCATGACTCCACCGGGCATAGAGCTGAACCAAAGCTGAACACACCGCTCTCGCGGTGCGCGTCGCCCGAAAACACTCGCGCAGTCAGCGTAGCTTCCGAGACGACACAGCAAAGGAAAAAAATGGGGAGCCGCCAGGCTCCCCATTTTTGTTTTAGGACATGTGGCTTTTTGCCGTCGTGCGCGGGCGGCGATGATGGTTGCTGGCACGATGCTTGCGGGCGTGGCGGTCGTGTGAAGTGGCTCTGCCGGAAGGGGAACGCGCACTGTCGTTGCTGGCCTGCGGCGCAGGTTCAGCCGGTGTGGCCTGCATCGGCGCGGCAAAAACCGTCGGTGCCAGAAATAACACTAAAACACTGACGAACAGTTTCATTGGAAAGCTCCCCGGACTGACTCCCACGTGAAGGTATTGAATCACACTCACCGCGAAAAGTGTAGAAGGCTGGCACCGCAACCGAAGAAAATGCGACAAACGGGCATGCCACGTCTTGTTGGCCTTTTACGTGTCCAAGCCGTTCGATGCGTCAGCAGGTGGGTACTCGTTGCCTCAGCCGCCGAATTTTACGGTTTCGAGCCAGCGAATGGCTTCGCGCTGGTGCGCGATGATTTCAGCCTGCCAGACAAGTCCTACCGCCATCATGCCCATCACGACGATAGAAGCAGCAATCACAATGCTCTTTTGCGTTTCGGAAGCGGGAATATGAAAGCAGCGAGCGATCCAATCCATGGTAAGGGTTCTCCTAGTACTCGGCCGCTACGCTGCGGGCCCCACGCGAGAGTTGCCGGCAGACGCGACTGTCGCGTCACGCCTATGCACTGGCAAGTGAAGGGCCAATCCAGTATGTGAGTAAAGCTTTCTCTTATCGCGTTCGGAAATCAACAGCTTGCAAGTGTAATCACGAAATGTGCAATTATCTTCTCGGCTCGCCCTGTCAAAAGCAGCGATTCATGGATAGATTCTTTCCGGCCAAACTCAGGATTTACCGGTCAGCGCCCCAATAATGCGCTCCCATCCGTCCGCTGAGCCGAGCTCGATTTCTCGAAATCGCGCTGGCAGGCGTTCCCTGGTGGTATCGGAACCATCCGACGTGCGATCCACCAGCACAAACCCTCGATCGCAAGCCGCCAGAAGCTCCGAAGCGCCGTCTTCGCTGGCAATCCCTATGATTTTTGGCTGCGACCGCAAAGCCCGCGCGTACAGCTTGGAAAGCTCTCGAATGCACTGCTTGAGGTTTGCTCCAACGGCGAGCGACCGCAAGACGCCCCGCTGACGTACCTGCCAATTCCGATTGACACTCTCCGTAGCGAAACGCGCCACATCGCTCTCCGCCGCGCCGGCAAAGAAGAAAGGCTCATCGAAGTCAGGGTGGCGCACCAACTCCGCCTGCTGCGCGGGCAAGCCGGAGTTCTGTGCCAGCTCCCGCGGGGACAAGGAACGCAGCGGAACCACAGGAACGCCGGTTTCCGCGGACAATTCCTCCAAGGCCTCTGCCGCCGCTGGCTGGGGCTCCGCAACTGGCAAGCATGTGAAGCGGCCGAGTCGCATCGTCTTGGCAGGGCGCAAATGAAAGTAGCCCTCCGGAAGGTACACGCCGCATCCTCCTTCCGCGATGAACGGGTGATTGTGGCCCAGTTTTCGGCGTGGATCGTCAATCTGCAGGCGGTTGCGCATGGTTACCCACACGTTTGGAATGGCCGCGTGTTGCAGCCCTGCGGTGAACTCGTCGAATCCAGGCGCCATTTTTCCGCGCACCGGTATCAGGCCATCAACATCGCAGAAGACAATCGCGGGTGTTTGCAGCAAGTGGGGCTCCGTGAAACCAAGTCATTGTAGCGAATTTTCGCCGGTCGCTTGCCGCCACAAAAAAAGGCGGGCAGCCGAAGCTGCCCGCCTTTGCGCCCGGCCTGTTCGGCCCGGCCTCTCTTGCTATGTTTACCTGCCGGAAGTCGATGCCGCTGCCGTTGACGGTTGCGAATTCGCCTTCGGAATGCTCACGTAGCCGCTGACTTGGTCCTTGCTGACCTTGTTGATCACCAGCTCCTCGGGCAGACGCGTTCCGGAAGTGTAGAAGAACACCGGCTCGTTCAACGCGCGGTTCTTCTTTTCAAAGCGCTTGTCTTCCACCGTCATCACGACGCTGTACTGATTGCGCTTCTGGTTGACGCCCTTCAGCTCCACGGTCACATTTCCGACCTTCTGTGGCTTATTCTTGCCAACCACGGTGAATTCGACGTATTCGCGCTCGCCGAGGCGGCGGAGCTGGTCGATTTCATCATGATTGCGCGCGATCAGGGTTCCCATCTCGCTGCGTGCCATCTTTAGGTCTTCCCGCGTGGTGTCCAGGTCTGTGCGAACACCGCCCACCTTCGTATCCACGTTCTTGAGGTCATCCGAAGTTGCCTTCGTCGCAAGTTCCCCCTTAACCGAGGTATCCAGCGCGGTCAGCTTCTGTGTGGTTTCATCGTTGAGCTTCGCGGCTTCGGCGCGAGCAGTCTTCAGCTGACCTTGCGTAATCTTGAGTTTCTTGGTCACAACATTGAGGTCGCCCTGCAGGTCGGTGTTTGCCTTCTCGTCTTGCGCCAACCGGTCCTTCAGTGAAGAAACATCCTGCTGTACGGCCTGCTCAGTCGTCTTAAGCTGTGCTGCCACTGACTGCTGGGTCGCGTCGAGCTTGGAAGAGGCGTTCCAGCCAAACCACAAGCCGCCTACGGCGATAAGTCCCAGCACTATGATCGCGGGAAGCTGCCACGCTGGTGTTTCTCTTGTTTCGATAATGTGTTCGTCAGACATAGCCAATCTTTTCTCCTTCACCCTATGGGGCGAAATTCATCTAAGTTCCGGCCCTGGTAGCAGATGAGTGCATGCCTCGCGCCAAACGCAGCATTTCGCCGGATCGGGACACCACGTTCGTAAGTGAATGAAGGTATGGGCCTTGGTAAGCGAGGCTACTAGATCGAGGGGTTGAGCATGGCGTACTAGTCCTGGGAAAGTTTACGCACCTGATGCGCGCTGCCGCGGAAAAACTGACACGCAAGCTCTTCAGATCTGCAGGCCCAGGGCTTGAAGCGCCACGACGAGCTGTCCGGGAGACTGGAATTGGACGCCCGCCATCCCAAGCCGCTCTGCCGCCTCCACATAGGCGGCAATATCGTCCACGTATACCGCCTCCTCCGCCCGAACCTTGCAAGCCTGCAACGCCTCCCTGTAAATCAGCGGATTCGGCTTTGTTGCCCCTACCGCGCAGGAATAAGTCCGCGCCGGAAAATAGGAGAAGAAATCATACCGCGACTCCATGTGCGCCACATGGATGGGGTCTGTGTTGGATAGCAGCGCCAGGCGGTAATTCCTGGACAGCTTCTCGAACAACTCGTTGCCATGGATAGGTTCGGGATCGAGCGCCAGGTTCCACGTTTCAGTGAACTCCTCAAATGTTGCAGAGCCGCCAAACCGCTGCTTCATGCGCAAGTGCCAATCTCGCGCGGAGATGCGCCCTTCCTGCCAATCCTTCCATCGAGGGTCCTTTTCGATTGCGGACCAAAGTTCCTCCGGCGACAGTGATAGTCCGGAAGCCATGCCGTTCATGGCGCGAGCCACATCCAGGCGGATCAGAACGCGTCCGATATCGAAAATGACTGCGCGAACCTTCCGAGCCCTCACGCCTAGCTGGCCTCACCACGAGCAACCGCGCGTCGCGCCCGCAGGACGCTGAGCACTACGGGAAGCACCGAGACAATCACCACCACGGCAATCACGTAGTGGATGCGCTGCCCGATATTCGGCACCGATCTCCCCAGGAAGTAACCGCCCAAAATCATCGCACCCACCCAAAACACACCGCCCAAAATGTCGAACATCACGTATCGCGAATAGGGCATCAGCGCGGCCCCCGCCACCGGTGGACAAAAAGTGCGGATAATCGGCACAAACCGCGCAAAAATCACCGCTCGCCCGCCGTACTTCTCATAGAAATCGTGAGCCTTCTGCAAGTGGCTGCGCCGGAAAAAAAGCGAATCTTCCCGCCGGTAAAGCGCCGGGCCAGCCTTGCGTCCGATCCAATAGCCGATCTGATCGCCGAGAATGGCGCAGGCCATCACTGGCGCCAACAGCCAGCGCAGCGGAACCACACCCGCCGCCGCAAAAATACCTGCCGTAACCAGAAGGGAATCGCCAGGCAGAAAAAAGCCCACGAAGAATCCGGTCTCCACAAACACAATCGTACAGACCAGCGGCGCGCCGCCGCTGCGGATAAGTTCCTTTAGTCCTTCGGGGTCGTAGAGCGAGCGGAAAAAGTGAAGGATCGATTCGAGCACGCCGCGTTGGTCCTCACCGGATTCATTGTGGCTCTTAGCGGCACAAGCCCAAAAGTTCGCTCGCGAGCAGCCCTAAACACGCCACAGCCAATACGATAGCAGAAAACACCGAAATCAAGTCCGCATTCATGCCAAAGCAGGCCCATGCCGGCCAGCACCGCATACCACGTATTCAGGTTCATCATCGTACCGCCTCCGCCAGCCGGGGCTGGCCGTGCTCCTTAGCCTCGAATTCGTGTACCGTAGCCGCTCGCGCCAAAAACTTCTTTATTCTCGGTAGAGCGCTTTTTGCCGCCGCCGCGCCTGCCTCGATGGCCTCATCCGCGCGCTCAAAATCGTCCCACGCCAGCGATTGCACATCTGGCCGTAGCACCAGGTCTGCGTGCCGCTCCCAGACTTCCAATTGATGCTTCTGCGCCGCCGTCACTGCGCGGCTCACCACCTGAAAAATGTTGCTTGGCGTTCCGCGATACCCGTCCTGTATCCCTACCGAAACACCCAGCACGTACTCCGCGCCCAAATCGCGTGCCGCACGGGTCGGAACCGGCGCCACAAGCCCGCCATCCACCAGGCAGCGTGTGCCGATCTCCACCGGCTCAAACAAACCGGGGAACGCGCAGCTCGCGCGTATCGCGTCGATCAGATTGCCGTGCGTGATCACAACCGGCTCGCCGCTATTCAAGTCCGTGGCCACCACCGCCATGGGAATGTGCAAATCCTCGAACTGCCGCGCCTCGAAAACGCGTTCGATCAGGTCGCCCAGCCGGTGGTTGCTCGCAAAGCCCAGCCGCGACACGCGCCACCGCGCAATGTCTCGCAAGCGCAGCGTTTTGCACGTGGCCATGATGCGTGCCAGCGGCGCACCGCTGGCGTACGCCGCGCCGAGAATGCTTCCCACGCTGGTGCCCGCGATACAAGAAATAGGTATGCGGTGCTGTTCCAACACCTGTAGCACGCCCAGGTGTGCAAATCCGCGCGCAAAACCGCCGCCCAATGCCAGGCCAATTCCTGGCCGAGGGGCCGGTGTTGCCCGTTCGAACGGGCCGATTTGGTGGTCTTGCTTCACGCCCCGAGAATGCCAGCGCCCGCAGAACCCGCCAATGGGTCGCGCGTCCCGAAAAAACAGTACGGATGTACTTCGACGCCGTCAGCGCACAAAATCGGGAAATTCTTTAGACAGTACCTTCTTACTACGAACGTGCCCTCTCTGTACCATTGGCCTCCGCAGTACGGCGCGCGATTCTCTCCTGCGTCAGGACGCACCAATCGGAGGGGGCATGCACAGCGCGTTCGCAAGGTGGATCGGGCAGCCTGTAATCCTGCAGGTCGCACTCGGAGATATCAAGGTTCCACTTCGCGGAAAGCTCCTGAAAGAGGGTGGCGACACGCTGAGGATGCGCATCGGCGACGGGTGGGACGTAGATATCTACAAAACGATGGTCATGGCTGTGGAAGAAGACGCCATGGCCACGGTTGTTGCCTGAGGAGGGTTGAGCATGAACAGCCCAGTTCCTAAATACGTGACGCAAGGCCGAGCCGCGCTGCTGCTGGGAATTCCGGAAAGCGAGCTCTCCCGGATCTCCAACGAATCAGGGCTCGGGCACACCGAGCGCGCCGGCGGCCAGGAAGAGACTTTCTTCACTTATGAAGAGCTTCGCAAAATTTGCCTGATGACCGTGCAGAACGTGCACTAAAGGCTTCGACTTTCCTCCGGCCCCCCTCTGCTGTACCCCCGCCCCGGGTCTTCGTACCCCCCCGAAGACCCGGGGTTTTTCTTTTCCCGCAAACGCACGACACAATCTCCAAGTTTGTTGTACGATGCCCCGCGGTTTATTGGGCACGCGGTGCCGCACGCGCCGCAGCGTTGTAGGAAAGCGTCGGAGCAGTGCATGCATAAATTGAATGTGGCGAAGGCAGCAGTCACTCTGGCTCTTCTCGCCGCTGTTGGCATTTTTGTCTCGAAAGTTCGCGTTGCCGCGGACGACATCTACGATATCGCCATCCTCAACGGCCGCGTGATGGACCCCGAATCCGGCCTGGACGCCATCCGCAACGTCGGCATTCGCGCCGGAAAAATCGCCACGATTTCCACGGCACCTCTGAATGCAAAATCCGTCATCGAAGCTAAAGGTCTCGTCGTCGCGCCCGGTTTCATCGACCTCCACGAGCACGGCCAGGAGCCTCGCAACTACGAATTTCAGGCCCGCGACGGCGTCACTACTTCGCTCGAGCTCGAAGCCGGCACCGACGACGTCGATCGCTGGTACGCAGCCCGGGAAGGGAAGTCGCTCATCAATTTCGGCGTAAGCATCGGCCACATTCCCGTCCGCATGAAAGTGATGGGCGACCCGCAGTCTGGCATGCTCCCTACCGGCGACGCAGCCCATCGTGCTGCGTCTCCAGAAGAACTCGCCAAAATTACCGTCATGATCGAAAAAGGCTTTCGGCAAGGCGCACTCGCCGAAGGCATGGGCGTGAACTACACGCCGGGTGCCACGCACTGGGAAATCGTGGAAATGTTCAGAGTCGCCGCCAAGTACGGCGCCTCTGTCCATGTCCACTTGCGCTACGGCGGGCTGAAAGAACCCAACACAGGCCTTGCCGCCCTCGAAGAAGTCCTCGCCGCCGCCGCGGCGACGGGCGCACCGCTTCACGTCGTACACATCACCAGCATGGGCCTGAAGTACACGCCGGAGCTCATCGCCATGGTCAAAGGCGCGCAGCAACACGGTCTCGATGTGACTACCGAGTGCTATCCCTACACCGCCGGTAGCACTGCGCTGCAATCCGCCATCTTCGATTCCGGGTGGCAAGAAAATATGGGCATCACCTACAAAGATGTTCAGTGGGCTGTCACCGGCGAGCGCCTGACTGCGGAATCCTTTGCGAAGTACCGCAAAGAAGGCGGCATCGTGGTGATCCATTCCATTCCCGAAGAAGCGGCGCGCACCGCCGTGTCTGATCCCATCGTCATGATCGCCAGCGACGGCATGCCCATCACCGGCCCGAAAGTCCATCCGCGTGGCCAGGCGACATTTTCGCGCGTACTTGGCCACTACGTTCGCGACGAAAAAGTTCTCGACTTGATGACGGCGTTGCGCAAGATGACGCTGATGCCTGCGCAGCGCCTTGAAAAACGCGCTCCGGCGTTCAAGGACAAAGGGCGAATCCGTATCGGCGCTGATGCTGACATCACCATTTTCGATCCTGCCCGCGTGATCGACAAAGCCACCTTCGACGAGCCGCTGCAATACTCGGAAGGCATTCCGTTCGTCCTCGTCAATGGTGTCGTCGTTGTGCGAGACGGCCAGCTTGTCGAGGGCGTTCGTCCCGGTCGCGCAGCTCGCGCTCCCATTGCCAACTAGAATGTCTACCTCAACAAAAGAATCACAACCTGGCGGCGCGGCAATCGAGCCTTCGGATGCCAAAAAATCCGGCGCCCGCCACGCTCTCCTTGCCGCTTTTCTTGGCTGGACCCTCGATGCTTTCGATTTCTTCGTTGTCGTTTTCCTTTACGACACGCTGGCTCATCAGTTCGGCGTTCCCAAAAAGAGCATCGTCTTCACCGTTACCGCCACGCTCGCCATGCGCCCGCTGGGCGCCCTTCTGTTCGGCCTGCTCTCAGATCGTTACGGCCGCCGCATTCCGCTCATGCTCAACGTCCTCTATTTCTCCGTCATTGAAGTGCTCTGCGGTTTCTCGCCCAACTACACATTCTTCCTGATCATGCGCGCTCTCTTCGGCATCGGCATGGGCGGAGAGTGGGGCGTCGGCGCATCGCTCGCCATGGAAGCCGCGCCCGTGCGGTTGCGTGGGATTCTCAGCGGCATCTTGCAATCCGGGTACACACTGGGGTATTTGCTGGCCGCCGTCGCTGCGCGATTTTTACTGCCGGCTTTCGGTTGGCGCGCTATGTTTTGGGCCGGCGCGGCACCCGCGCTTCTCGCGCTGTACATTCGCACAAAAGTACCGGAGTCCGAGGCGTGGAAGCAGCATCGTGCGGCAACCACCGGCGAAGTGTTGCGCGTTGTGGCCCGCGAATGGAAGCGCTTCGCCTATCTTGTGGCGCTGATGACCTTCATGATGTTTCTCTCGCACGGCACGCAGGACTTGTATCCGGACTTTTTGAAGGAAGTGCACAAGCTCTCCGCGGCCACGGTCGCCAATATCGCCATCATTTACAACTGCGGAGCGATTATTGGCGCCATCCTCTTCGGGCATTTCTCGCAAGTGGCGGGCCGGCGCAAAGGCATGATGGCTGCTCTGGGCTTGGTGCTTGTTGTGATTCCGTTGTGGGCGTTTGGGCAAACGCTCCCGCTCATCATTTTGTCCGCTTTCCTTATCCAAATGGGAGTGCAGGGCGCCTGGGGTGTCATCCCAGTGCACTTGAATGAGCTGTCTGCGGATGCGGCCCGCGGCTTGATGCCTGGCCTTGCGTATCAGCTCGGAATTTTGCTGGCCGCGCCCACAAACTCCATCCAGTACGCGTTGCGGGATCGCGTTGGCTACGCATGGGCTATCGCCGGCTTTGAGATTGTCACCATCGCTGTGCTCTCCGTCCTGCTCTGGCGAGGCAAGGAAGATCATAGCCGCAGCTTCGTCCGCAACACTTGAGGCGCGGTGAACGCTAGGCTCACGCACTCCACACCCCCGTGGTGACAGGATGGATGCGCAATCGAGTGAAGCCACAGGGGATAGAGGCGCTGCGTGGCGCATATGACGTGGACGGGGGGGTACCACCCCCGTGGCGATAGAAAGAGTGCGGAAGCTACTGAAAATAGGGCGGATAGAGGGCTGCCGTTGCGCAAAAGTGTGTGCAATTGCATGAAAATACAGGGGTTGAATGGATGTAATAGGAAGGAAAGGACTTGGGCGCTTTGTCCGAACTAACATGGCGGAGTTTACCAGAACGATATCTACTTTGTCAAGACATTTGATGGGCTTGAGGTGTTGAGCAACTGCATCAGGTTTTGGGCCTGCTTATTACTGGGATCCAAACGAAGAGCCGTCTCGGCGTCGGCGCGGGCTAATGCTGTCTCACGCCCTTTATACCGGAGTACGGCGCGGTTTGACCACGCGCGCGCATAGCCTGGGGCTTCCGAAATTTCGCGATTCAAGAGGTCCAGGGCCTTACTTGCTTGATCGGTCTGCAGATACACGGCCGCCAGGTTGACGGCCATGTCGTCGTAGTTGGGATCGTCGCGCCGACTCAGGTGAAACGCTTTCTCCAGCAGCGGGCCGGCGGCCTGGTAATTATGTTTCCAGGATTCAACGAGCCCATAAGCCTCCAACGCGTAGGGGAAATCCGGTTCGATGCTCAATGCGATTTGCAGTTCTTTGCGGGCCAGATCCAATTGCCCAAGTTCCACGTAGGTGGCTCCGAGGGCCTCGTGCATTTTGGCGCTGCGAGGCACGGCGCGTACCGCTGCCGAATATAGCGTTAGATTGTCTTTCCAGTCCCGATTGCGCACAACCGTGCGCGCTCCGAGCACCGCGACGAAAACCGCTAATGCCAACAATGCGAGCTTTCGTTGCCGGGCCTGCAGCCAGTTCCAAGCCAGCGCGATCAGCAGGCAAAATCCCGCGGAGGGAAGATACGCAAGGCGTTCGCCCATGATCGTTCCTATGGGCACGAGGATGTTTGCGGTAGTGCAAAAGCCGGCGAGATAAATGGCGCCGGCCAGCACTACTGCATATCGACGTTTCCAGATCGCCCATGTCCAACCGCCCACAGCTGCTACGGCGGCGATTGCGGCAGGCAGCGTGTGACGCCAATCCAGATAGACTGGAATCTGGTTGAAGGAATAGTCGCAGGAAAGAGTCGCGGGATAAAACTGAAGACCGACATACTTCCAGGCCACGCGGAGCGCATTGAGAATTCTCCATCCGGTAGGAATTGTGGCGAGTGGATTATTCAGCCGCTGGATATCGGCCATACCAAAGTGGCCTCCTTGGACTTTCCAGAGCACGCCGAGGTATAGGAGGGTGAGACCGGCGATTCGCAAATAACGGCTGGCGGGTTTCCACTTGCCGCTTGCGTAATCGCCGATGGCCGCTAACGGCAAGAAGACAACCGCGGATTCCTTGGACAGCAGCGCTAATACGAAGCAGATCAAAGCGCTGATCTCGCGATCCCGAAGGTGCAGAATCCATGCTGCCAGCAAGAATCCGGCGGCGAGCAATTCCGCGCGTCCGACGATCGAAGCAACGGCCTCGGTGTGGATGGGATGCACCGCAAACAGCAGAGCGCAGGCGAATGCGACAGTCTTCCCGTCTGGCTTCCCGTCTGGCGACGATCGCAAAACTGTTTGCAGCAGCAGGTACAAGAGCCAGGTGACTGCCGCGTGCAGCACGAGATTAACGAGATGGAATAAGAACGGCCGCCCGCCGCCTAACTTCCAGTCCAATGCGAAGGTGCTGAACGTGACCGGCCGAAATACGTTGGTAGCCTGGTGGGGCGCAAACAGCGCCGGCAAAGAGGGGTGAGTCACTTGTGTGTTGCGCACGACGTACAAGGCGATGTCGTCCATGGTGAACGCGTTCACCAAAGTGTTGCCATAGGCAAACACCACGATCGCTAACAGCAGGCCTATGTAAAGACGTTCCTTCACCTTCTCGCCAGGCGCTGGCGTAAGGATTTGCGATGCTTGCGGGAGTCCCATCTCTTTAGTTCGGAATCACGCCGAAAATGTTGCGAAGGCTCGGCACGGTGGCCAAAATTCAATAGTGCACGCAGTGAGTATGCTTTGCGGGAGAATACTTTCGAGGGGCGTAGCGATAGTGTCAACTTCAGGGGGAACCAAGACAGAAGGACTCGCGCGCCTCAGGCTTGCGTGGAGTCGTCGAGTTAATCGTACGCCTTCGTGCGTCAACCTGAGGCTCTGCCTCAGGCTGCGTGCGAGAATGGCGAAGTCGGTGGGAGGGGATTTTGAGTAAGCCTACATTCAAGCAAATTCTGGACGCGCTCAAGAGGCAAATCTTAGTCGGCAAATCGTACGTTGCCCTAGCAAAAGGGTTGCTGACGGCAGACCCTGTGATCCTTCAAACTGCAGCAACATTCTTCGGGCTAACCGCGGACGGCAGTTTGGAGTTAGCCCAATGACTATCGCTCGCCTGTACGACAAGACAAGGGGGGCAGTGACGATCAGAACTATGTTGCATGACGCCGCAGGACAGCTCACCGCATTTCAAACGGCCACACCAAAAAAGGCAAGCGACGCGATACTAAAGTGGGTTCGGGCCGCGGTCGCTCTTCAGCCAATACTTGATTCTATTCGCACGCGCAGAAACGAATGGCTCGCCCATCTCGACCCGCGAACCGTCGCTGACACAGCGGGCCTTGCAATGAGAGCGAAGCTCTCAATCCCTGACTTGGACCGAGCGTTTCACGAAACCGAGGAGATAGTGCTCGATTTGTCCTCTCTCTACGAAGGCGTGATCGGCGAACTGAAGTTTATTGGCGGCGATGACTACAACACGGCCCTTGACTGGATTCGCAAGGCCAGATGCACATTCATTGAAAATTACGAAAAGGAATTTGGTGCTTGGACAGGGCCGCGTCCGAAGAACTGTTCGGGTAATTTGCTGAAGATGATCTGAAGCCCGAACGCTGCTCGGCGGCTTTTCAAATGGCAACGAATAGAGCTACTATCTAGCCGCTTACGAAGCTCCTGATTTGGTCAGTCATCGCCACTTCCGGCCTGCTGTTCGGCCAAAATCAGAATTTCGGTCCGCCTCCGCCAGACCCCGAAGAGAAGAAGCGCTCGGAGAAAATGATCTCTCAATCCGAAACAGGGATCGTCCTAAACGAGAAGATGGTCGCCTTGAGCGATAAAATGGTGAGGCAGCAGCGAATAGCAATCGGTATTGCTGCGCTTGCTTTGGCCGCCAGCATAATCAGCCTCATCGCCGTTTTTCTCCGCCGCTAGACCCGGCGGAAATCGCAATGCCATTTCTTTATCTGTGCGCAATACGCCGATGAGGAAGGCGGCTTCGCCCGCTTCGCCATGCCGATTGCCGCCGTAGATGGACCTCGTCCGGGCCTTTAGCAAACTGCTCAAAGCAAATTCACGGACACTGCACGCCATGCAAATGATTGAAAATATGCTGCGCCGAGGGGACTCGAACTCCCGACCTTCTGGTTCGTAGCCAGCGAAAGAAGTAAGCCGAATCTAATCTAACTAGTTTGTTTGGCTTCGCATACGGAACAGAACGCAATCACGCTTTCCCTTTGTTAACCGCACGAATGCTGCACGAAAGGACTTATCGGGCAAGTGAAAGTGCATCGGTAAACACGGAGAACGATTGTCCCGCTCCCAAAATCGTCACGCATACTCTTGGCGTAGTCTCAAGTCGAATCGTGTGCATTACTCAGGATAACGAGAGCGTTGCCTGTGTCGGAAGCAAGCCTTTCAGACGGTTAGAGTTCCCATGTCTTAGCGGGAATTCTCGCCATGACGAACATTGACTTGACCTTGGGGCCCCACGCGCACTTCCGGCGATTCAAGCTGAAAGCGGCTCTATCCCGCAGGCACGAAGCTCGAAGGTTCGAACTCAGAAGTCGCTTTGGGGCTGATGTTGGAGAACCCCGAAGGGACGTACGTGAACCTCTGTTTCAATCGCAGGAATGGCGTCTCCAACCATTTAAAAGAAGCAGCAGCCAGCAGGAATGTAATCGCAAGCCCGCAAAGCTGCGAGAGCGTCCAGCTGTAATTGTGCGCGTGATTGTGATGACCGGCGAAAGCGTAATCCGAGAGTTGCTGGCCCAGGAAATGATACGCGTACAGACCGTAGGTGATGTTACCGAGATAGACGAGCCCAGAATTCTTCAGGAAAGAGGCCCCCTCGCGCGTAGCTCCGAAGAAGGAGAGGAAGATTGCGACACCTCCGAGCGACATAAGGGGATACCCGATCATGCCGCCGGCCAGCGTTGGTACGGGATCAAACAACTGGCAGAACTTGCTAACAACGACCCACGCCGAGCCTCCCAATAGAAGCAATGCCAGCCTCTTGGGAATTCCAAGTCGGGGCGGCTCGCGTCTGTGAAAAATCAAAGCAAGCAGAATTCCGCAGGCGATCGAGTCGGCCCGGACGAAGCTGTTGAACCACATCGGTTGTCCTCTGGAATGTTCAATCAGCAAAATCAGGCGTACCAAAGCGGCCACACCCAGCAGCCCGATGACGGTTCCGTAGATGAGCTTCCTGGAAGCGCGGCGCAGGACGAGCGGCCACAAAAGATAAAATTGCTCCTCGAATGAGACACTCCATAGAGGTAACAGAATTACAGCTTGCAGCGGATGTCCCAACGCCAGTCCCCAATTCCCCGCGAAAAGCAGGAAGGAAAGCACATAAGTCCACCCCAAAGCCTGGCTCCGGTCGAACACAGACAGGAGAATGGCAAGGCCGATTACAAAAAAGTAGAGCGGCCAAATCCGCAGGAGGCGCCGAACGTAAAACGCCTTCAAGTCCACCGTGCCATTCAAGTCTTTTTCCCGCAACAGCAGTTGAGTGATCAAGAATCCGCTGATGATGAAAAATACGTCGAGGCTGCACATCAACGCATTGATCATGCTCGTGATAGCCATTGCCAGCCGCATGGGGACGTGATGTGCGGAGTAAGAAGCAAGATCGGTTGTCAGCATATGTCTGCCCCAGACGCAGCAGAACAGGACAAAGCGCACCGAGTCCAATTCGGGGTAATAAAACCGGCCTTGTAGCTTGGCCATGGACGTCGTTCTTGAGATGGCAGCAGGTCCCGTGCTGGCCGTTGGCGGGAACTCTGAGCCCGCTGAGGCCTCACCCCAGTTTGCCGCGCCCTGTTGGTTTGAACTCGTCATAGCCATTCGACCGGGTGCCCTGGCCGCTTCGAGTCGCGCCTCGTCCCTCGTCTGAAAGCGATCTACCTTCCAACCGATGAATGGCCCGAGCAATCCAGTATATTTAGGATTTTCCAGTAGGGTGATAACCCTAGCTACTAAAGCGGTCAAATTGCTTGGAAGGGATCTCTGGGAGCAGCTGATTCCGGTCAAAACGAGTAATGAGCCTTGGGCGGCGCTCTCGGCGGCAGGTTCCAAAAGTTGAAATACGATCTGGCATTTAGGCAGTTGTGCGCTGCAAACGTGAGGCTTGGGTTTGAGCTTCCAGCGGAGAAGCAGGAAGAAAAACCCGATGTTGCACGAATGGCACGAAATTTTCAGACCGAAGAATCGTTGTCAGTTGCGGCGTAAGTTAGAGTTAACAAAGGGGAAGAAGTGGTGCGCCCGGGGGGACTCGAACTCCCGACCTTCCGGTTCGTAGAAAGGCAAGAGGGTCAGAGTCGAAAATCTATGTCGCTTACGAATCGGTGACACCCAATCTTGTACCCGCGCCATTCACTCGGGGCATTTGTCCGGTAACCCACTATCTGGAGGGTTCAGCTCAATTCTGTCGCGCGGCTCCAAATGGCTGTTGGAGGACTTATCTACCTCGGTCGCTATTCGCCGTTTTGCTGCATGCAGTTCGCGAAACATAGGTGTGCCCGAGAGCTGCTGAATGGACAGCTGGCGCTAACTCGTACGCAATATCGCACTTATCTACAAATGCGGATGCGCCTTGGCGTATCAATTCGTCGGCCCCAAACGGATTCACACTGACCAAAACGAACGGAATATCATATCCTCGGTCGCTCAATTCTTTCAGGGCTTCGGGTCCAGAGAGAAACGGCATAGTGATGTCAGTTACGATGACGTCGGGATTGAGGGAGATCGCTGAATCGACAAGTTGCTCGCCATCACCAGCAACGCCAACGATTTTGAAGTCATTACTCAACGCTTGAACGATGGTTAAACGTATCCCTTCGTGGTCGTCGGCAATCAAGACTCGTAATTTACGCATAGACTCCTTACCTCGGTTAAATTGTCGAGACAAGGTTAATGTGCCGTGCCAAGTGGCGTCGTTGCTCAGGAGCAACGAAGAGCGCATGGCCGTTCGAAGTTATGCAGTAATAAGCGGCACATCTTGCCGCCACTCAAAAACTCCTCGGTTCGCAGCAGTTGAAATGCCGTTCTTCACGGCAAGCGGTTTGTCAGGCCCAGTTTAACTGACCCCTTTCCGGCCAGACTTTCCCTTCCATGGTTGCCGCTGGACAACGACGGAACCACTCGCAGGTGCGATTCTGCTGTAATCAGTTCGAGACAAGTTGGAGAGATGTTGGGAGCTTTATGGACATCGCGTATCGGCTACGTTCGCTCAGAGAGCAGAAAAAACTTTCTCAAGGAGACCTTGAAAAACGGACGGGATTGCTTCGTTGCTACATTTCTCGTGTCGAGAACGGCCATACGGTTCCAGCCGTCGAAACGCTGGAAAGGATGGCGCGAGCGATGGAGATGCCGCTTTATCAACTTTTGTATGACGGTCAGAAGCCGCCTGCCCCACTCGATGGCGGTGGAAAGCGGTCTGACGAATGGGGCAGTGTGGGTAGGGATGCTCGCTTTCTGAACAAGATATGCCGATTTTTAGCCAAGATGAATGAGGGTGACAGACACTTTCTTCTGTCTTTCGCTCAGAATCTAACAAAAAAGCAGAGGCGAGCTGCGGCAAGAGGTTAAGGCTTACTTGAGGCTCTGACGATTGTGGACGAGTTGTTCGGTAATCCGGAAACTGCCCAGAAAGGGGGTTCTGGGAAGTCGAGAGTGCGACGGCCAGCGCACTTTGGACCTATAACGCGCTTATCGGACATGCGGTTTCGTTTGTCCGGTAACCCCCGGTTTCGAGGGGAAGAATGGTGCGCCCGGGGGGACTCGAACTCCCGACCTTCTGGTTCGTTGGTGCGCCCGGGGGGACTCGAACTCCCGACCTTCTGGTTCGTAGCCAGACGCTCTATCCAACTGAGCTACGGGCGCGCCGTGTGCGTGCGAGGCGAATAGTTTACCGCAGGTTATTGCGTGCGTCCAACATCGCGGAAAAAGTGGGTCAGTTCCGATGAGCCGACCCATCAGGCACTGCAAGCCGCGTATCCTACAAAGTATCGGCGGTGTTGTTTTCTCGATTAACGGTCTCCCCAGCTCCCGACAGGTACTATCTGGCTGGCCTTGAGCTTGACAGCGTTCACGGTATGCGATTCCACAAGTTGTCTTTGCAAGTTAGCAATTCGCTCCGACCGCTGATCATAAAGTTCGAGATCAGCGATGGTCCAGCCTCTGCCTGTATTCATGGCTGTTGGTTCCACCAGTGGCAACTGCGCTTTGTAGAGTCCCATCAACTCATTGCAAATCCTTCGCCGGTCGGTGGTCAGCATGGGGTCCTCCATTCACGTGAGCGTTCCGCTGAGATTGAACATTTCTTCACGCGGATTCCCGCGGATGCAGTTGGCGTTTTCCAGGTCAACTAATTCCAATCCCGACAGGAGGTTCGTTACCTGTCCCCTCTGACGAGAAAGGGCTGGCGCGATATCGCCAGCCCCTTGCTGCTACTTCGTCTTCGGTCTGGCTCTCTTAGCGTTCGCCAGCCACGGCCGCCATCGACTTTTGCTGCGGTACGCTTTGACTCAAGGCAGGTGTTCCCACATTCACCTTGATCTGCTTCGGCTTTGCTTCCTCGCGCTTCGGGATGCTTAGCGTCAGCACGCCATTCTGATAATCGGCTTTGATCGCCTCCGAATTCACGGAGTTCGCCAGTGAGAAGCTGCGGCTGAACGAGCCATAGGCACGTTCGACGCGCAGATAGTTGTCCTCGCTCACCTTCGTCTCAAACTTGCGTTCGCCGCGGATGGTGAGGTTGTTGTTCTCCACGCGGATGTCCAGGTCCTGCGGATTCACGTCCGGCAGGTCGGCCTTAACGACCAGTTCATTTTCGGTCTCGTAGATGTCGACGGCCGGGGCCCAAGGGGTCAAGTTCGACTCCTCGCCGGTACGTCCCACCACATCGCCAAACATGCGATTGATCTGTTCCTGCAGGGTGGTAGCCCCGCGGAACGGTTGTTCCAAACGATTCATAGTTCTCATATAAGCCTCCATTGATTTCGGGCTGTCTGAAGGCAATTTCAGATAACTCAGGTCAAATCAGATTGCGGTTCTGCCTCTGAGGGTATGCAAGCAGCCTGCGCCACTTAACCAGAAATTGTCAAGTACAATCATAGGCATTCTTCGTGACTTAATTGTTCGTGGTTACCCACAGGCCCACCTTGCTCATCCGACGACGCCGCGAACCGAGTCACCACCAACGGCTTCAGCCTCGGTCCCCGCTCTTAGGTTTTTTCCGGTGGTGGGTCAGTTTCCGGTCACGCGTTGAGCGTGTGCTACATGGTTAGGACGACGCGGAATTGGGTTTTGCCGCTCATCATGCGGGCGTAGGCTTCGTTGACCTGGTCGAGGGGAAATTTTTCGATCATGGGGCGGACGCCGGTCTGCTCGGCGAAGCGCAGCGTGTCTTCGGAGTCGGCGGGGATGCCGGAAGCCCAGCCCTGGATGCGTTTGCTGCCCTGGATCATGAGGACGGTTGATACCTCGATAGGATCCGGGCCCGCGCCGATAACCAGCAGCGTACCGCGTGGAGCGAGGCCGGGGAGCAAGTCGGCCATCGCTTTGCCGCTGGGAGCAGTGGCGAGTATGACTTGCGCGCCGCCGAGTTTTTGCAATTCCGCAGCGGCGTTGACGCCGACGCTGTCGATGTAAATGCTGGCGCCGAGTTTCCTGGCCAACGGCTCGCTGTCTTTGCCGCGGCTAATGGCGGCGACGCGATAGCCGAATTTAGTGGCGAACTGAACGCCGAGATGTCCCAGGCCGCCGATACCGACGATGGCGACCAAATCTCCGGGCATGGCACCGCTGTGGCGTAGCGAATTGTAGGTGGTGACGCCGGCGCAGAGGAGCGGGGCCGCTTCCGCGGCGTCGAAGGAATCGGGCATCTGCGCGAGGGCTTCGACCGGAGCGATCATGTACTCGGCATAGCCGCCATCGTAACTGATGCCGGTCACCTTTAGCTGCGCGCAATTGCCGAAGTCGCCGCGACGGCACGCGAGGCAGGTATTGTCTTGCCCACCGTGCCAGCCTACGCCGACACGTTGGCCTTGCTTCCAAGAAGTGACGCCGGGGCCTAGTTCGGCGATGACGCCGGCAACTTCGTGGCCGGGAGCGCGTGGGTAGGTCAGGCCGGGAAAGAGCCCGTCCTTGACCAAATGGTCGCCACGACAGATTGCGCAGGCCTGTACGCGGATGCGGACCTGGCCGGGGACGGGCTGGGGGATCTCGCGCTCTTGGAGTTCGAAATCTGCGCCGGGCTTGGGGACGACGGCGATTTTCATTTTCGGCATTGGTGATTTCCTCAGGCAAAGAGTAAACGTTGGATGCTTGAGCCGGCTGGCTCGTTCGGTGTGTGGCTGAAGGAAGACCTTACCACAGAGGGCGCAGAGAGCGCAGAGGAAGACGAGGCAGCAAAGCTGGCAAGGCATGGGAGAGTGGGTCGAGCCCGCGACCGCGAGATGCGTTCGTGCTAGAGTTTGCGGTTCGGGTTGATTGGAGGAAGAGTGGCGTATCGGGATTTGCGGGACTTTGTTCGCAAGTTGGAGAAGGAAGGGGAGCTGAAGCGCGTTCGGACGGAGGTGGATCCGAATTTGGAGATAACCGAGATTGTGCAGCGGGTGGGGCGCGACAGAAAACACGCCTTGGCGGGATCGGCAGGAAAAGGCACACAGCCAGAAATGGCTGTGCCACTGGATGGCGTTGGGCCTGCGCTGCTGTTTGAAAAGGTGCGCGGGTCGCGGGTGCCGCTGCTGGTGAACACGTTTGGGAGCGTGCGGCGGATGTGTCTGGCGTTTGAGGTGGGGGCGCTCGATGAGGTGGCGGGGCGGATCCGGGGATTTCTGGATATGCAGTCGCCGCAGGGATTGTTCGACAAGATCAAGATGTTGCCGAAGTTGGCGGAGCTGGGCTCGTTTTTCCCGAAGACGGTGAAAACCGGGGATTGCAAGGACGTGCGGCGTCATGGGGACGATGTGAACTTGTTTGATTTTCCGATTTTGAAGTGCTGGCCGCAGGATGGCGGGAGGTTCATTACGTTCCCTCTGGTGTTTACGCGCAATCCGGAGACGGGGAAGCGCAACGTGGGGATGTATCGCATGCAGGTGTACGACGAGCGAACCACCGGGATGCACTGGCAAACGCAGAAGCATGGCGCGGAGCATTTTCGTCGTGCGCGAGCGGCGAACCCGGACGGGCGGATACCGGTTGCGGTGGCGATTGGCGCCGATCCAGCCACCGCGCTGGCGGGGATGCTGCCGATTCCGCCGGATCTGGACGAGATGATGTTCGCGGGATTCTTGCGGCGCGACCCGGTGGAGATGGTCCTGTGCGAGACGAATGATCTCGAAGTTCCGGCGAACGCGGAGATTGTATTGGAAGGGTACGTAAATCTGAACGAGATGCGCACGGAGGGACCGTTCGGGGATCACACCGGATTTTATTCGCTGGAAGGGGAGTTTCCGGTGTTTCACGTGGAGTGCGTGACGCACAAGAAGGACCCCATTTACTTGACAACGGTGGTGGGCCCGCCGCCGCAGGAAGACTTTTACATGGGCTACGCGGTGGAGCGCGTGTTTCTGCCGGTGATGAAGATGCAGTATCCGGAGGTTGTGGATGTGGCGATGCCGGCGGAGGGAATTTTTCACAATCTGATGATTGTGGCGATACGGAAGTCGTACCCGGGGCACGCACGGAAGATCATGAATGCGATTTGGTCGCTGGGGCAGGCGATGTTCACGAAGGTGATCGTGGTGGTGGACCACGACGTGGACATACACAATTACGGCGAGGTAGTGTGGAAGACGCTATGCGCGTTGGACCCGGAGCGAGATGTGCAGTTCGTGTTTGGTCCGATGGATACGCTGGATCACGCGGCGCGAATGCAGGATTACGGGTCAAAGATGGGGATCGACGCGACGCGGAAGTGGGCGTCGGAGGGGTTTGCGCGGCCGTGGCCGGACGAAATTCGCATGGACGAGCTAACGAAGGCGAAAATCGATGCAATTTGGAAAACGCTCGCGCTGTAGGCGGCTCGGATTTGCAGGATTCTAAGCGGGTTGTGGAGTGTGACCACAAAGGGATAACCGTCCATAAGGACAGCTACACGCGAGCGAAAAGCACTAGTAATAGTGGTTTTGGCCGGACAGTACTCAAGTACTGGGATTACTACCCCACAATACCCATTGATTGCCTGAAATAACCACCTATTCTTAGGACAACTGCGGCCTAGAATCCCTTGACGCTCGGTGTGGCGCGGTGTCATAACCGAGTCACGGGACGTGCCCCAAGGTTCGGCAGCGTCAACTGGGGCGCACCAGCGGTCGGGTTTTGGCGGCGTGTGTCCAGCGCGCCAGGGGTAGTGTTTCTCGTGAGTGAATCGCGCGAAGTGATGAATGTGCGGCAAGCGTCGCAATATCTGGGAATCTCCCCGGATACGCTGTATCGTTACATCACTGAAGGCGAGATTCCCGCATTCAAGCTCGGCAATCGTTGGAAACTCAGGAAAACCATCCTGGATCGCTGGATGGAACGCAAGATGAGCCAGGTGCAGAGGCGCCGGTAGTTTTGCGAGTGTTGGAGAAAGAGGCCGCGTTATGTCGTTATTCGGCGGAAAAAGCCGGCAGTTGGTAGGGCTGGACATCGGGTCCAGTTCGATCAAGGCCGTGGAACTGAAAGCCACCAAGGGCGGATATGAGTTGGTGAGCTTCGGAACCGAGCATTTGGCGCAGGACACCGTGGTGGATGGGGCGATCATGGATGCGCCGCAAGTTGCCAACGCCATCAGCAAAATTTTCGACGCGCAGCGGATTAAGACAAAGAACGTGGCAACGTCGGTTTCCGGACATTCCGTGATCGTAAAGCGCGTGCCGCTCCCGCTGATGACGGAAGATGAGCTTTACGATCGCATTCCCTCAGAAGCCAGCCAGCACATCCCGTTTGATATTGCCGATGTGAATTTGAGCTATCAGCTCCTGGAGTCGATGGACGCGCAAATGGACGTGCTGCTCGTGGCGGTGAAGAAGGACAAGATCCTGAATCACACGAACGTGCTGGCGCAGGCGGGGAAAACGCCGGTAGTCGTGGACATCGATGCGTTTGGCCTGCAGAACTGCTTTGAAGTGAATTACGACCCGGACGCCGGACAAACCGTGGCACTGCTGAACATCGGCGCCAGCGTCATGAACATTAATATCGTGCGCGGAGGAATTCCGCTGTTCACGCGCGATGTCAGCGTGGGCGGCAACCAGTACACCGACGCGTTGCAAAAAGAATTGGATTTGAGCTTCGAGGATGCCGAGCGGCTGAAGAAGGGCGATTCGCTGCCGAGCGTCACGGACGAGCAGAAGCAGCAGATCCTGCGCAGCGTCTCGGACATTTTGACGCTGGAGATACAAAAGACATTCGATTTTTTCCGCGCGACGGCGAGCGGAGAGAACATTCAGCGCATCGTGGTGGCGGGCGGCACGGCGCGCGTTCCGGGCTTGGTAGACCTGCTGCGCGAGGAGTTCGCGATGCCGGTCGAGGAATTAAACCCGTTCCGTAAAGTGCTCGTGAATTCGGGCAAGCACAGTGAGGATCAGATTCGCGAAATGGGCCCTCGGCTTGCAATAGCGGTGGGGCTGGCACTCAGGAGCTTCGACTAGCCATGATTCGTATAAATCTTCTCGGACAAGCGCGACCCAGAGCGGCGCGGCGGCCGGTGGACACCGGTGCGGCACTGCCCCTGGTGTTCGTGGGCGCAGGAGCGGCGCTGGGTGTGCTGGCATTGTTTCTCCTGTACTTATCCTGGCAGAAGCAGTTGAACGAGGAGAATGCGCGCATCAAGCAACTGCAGGCGCAGAAGGCCGACCTGGAGCAGATCAAGCGGCAAGTGGACACGTTTGAGGCTCAGAAAAAGATTTTGACGCAACGAGTGCAAACGATTGAGCAACTGCAGCGCGACCGCACCGGGGCACAGGAATTGCTGGATGAGATCGCGAGCACGGTGTCGCGGACCGAAAACCTGTGGCTGATTACCATGACCCGGAAGGGAAATAATCTCTCGATGGAGGGAGCATCGGGTTCTGTGAATTCGGTAGCCAACTTCATTACCGCGCTGAAGCGCTCGGGCTACTTCCAGAAGGTGGAAATCAAGGAAACGAAACAGGAAGACAAGGTCGCAGGGATACAGACATTCGTTTTTCAAATGACGGCGGAAATCAGTCCGCCGCAAAGCGCGCCGGTAGCGCCGCGTCAACAGCAGCCGAAACCGGTGGGAAGCCCGGCATCAGCGGCGACCCCGGCGAAGAAAGGGTAAGGGGCCATGGCCAATCCTTTGCGCGATATGTCGTTGATCATGCAGGTGCTGCTGGCCCTGGCGATTACCGTGGTTTTGGTGGTCGTGGGAGTTTACGTGCCGGGTTCGCCAGTCGCGCAAGAGCGCGACGAAGTGGACAAAGCGGTTCGGGAGCGAGCGCAGCTCAACCAGGAAGTGACGCAGTTGCAAGTGTACCGGCAACGCTACAGCGAATTGAAATCGCAGATGGACGCGCTCAACAAGCAGCTCGACACCCTGAAAACCATCGTTCCGGAGGAAAAGGAGGCTGATGAGTTTATCCGCTTGGTGCAGGGAGCGGCGGCAGCGTCGGGTGTGCAACTGCGGCGGTTGACGTCGCAGGCGATTGTGACCAAGGAATATCACTACGAGATGCCGTTCGAGCTGCAGGCGGACGGCCCGTATTTCAATATCCTGGACTTCTTCGGACGGTTGAGCCGGCTCTCTCGCATCATCAATGTTGGCGATCTAAATTTCGCCGACCCAGCGAAAGCCGCGGGCGCGAGATATCCGCTTCGTCCAGGCACGACGGTTTCCGGAGTTTTTACAGCTACAACGTTCTTTACCAAGCCGAGTGACGCCGGCGCAGCTGCGGCGAAGCCGGCGGGAAAACCCTGAACGGGAATGAGCGAAATATGCGTTTTGTGAAGACTCTCGTACTCGGGATTACGCTGGCGGCGGCCGCTTCCGGCCTGCATGCGCAAGCTAAGCCTGTAAGCGGCGCGGGTACAAGTCCCGCGACGCCCGCGGCCAAAACTGCGTCGCAGACTACGAAACCCGCTGACAAACCGGCGGCGAAGCCAGTCGCGCAAGCGCCAGCGAAACCCGCAGCAGCGTCCGCCTCTTCTGGGCAAAACAAACCTGCAGGTCCCGCTGCCAACAAACCAGCGGCCTCTGGAGCCAAGCCTGCGGCGCCAAAGACGAGCGCGAAGACTTCGACGCAAGCTACAAAGACATCCAAGCCGGCGCCGAAGAAGGCTGCTAAGAAAGCTGCCCCCAAAACCAGAAAGCCCGCGGCGTCCGCAACGAGTTCTGCACCCGCTGCGGAAAGAGAGACCAAAGTTGCGAAGCGCGATCCTTTTGAATCTCTAGTGGGCCGGGAAGTGGGTGGCGGTGGCAAAACGGGCCCCCTTCCGGCGGGAAAAGCGGGACTGCAAGTTGGCACGCTGCGACTCGATGGAATCGTGCGCGCGCCCAATGGGATGATCGCCGTAGTTTCCAACCCGCAATTGCGGACGTATTTCTTGCGAGAAGGCGATCAGCTATACGACGGCCGCGTCGAAAAGATTGCCATGGATGGAGTGTCCTTCCACGAAGTAGGGAAGGACGCGTTCGGGAAACCCGTGGAGCGCCAGGTGAACAAACGAATTTACGCCAGTGCAGGAGAACAGCAATGAAGACGAATTGGCCGGCCATGCGAATTGGCTGCCTGATACTTGCGAGCGCGGCGTTGGCGACCAGCCCATCCGTTGCTCAAACGCAGGAGCCTGCCGGCGCAAGCGCGGCGGCATCGGTGATATCCAGCGTGGCGATCACGCAAGCCCCGCAGCGCGCCAGCGTGCGCGTGGAAGGCGAAGGACCGCTGGAGGTCCATGCGGCGCGCGTGCAGGATCCCGACCGCCTGGTGCTCGATTTCAGCGAGACAAGACTGGCCGTGCATAAGACGGTGATTCCCGGTGTCTCCGCTCCCGTTCGCGGCGTGCGTCTTGGACAGTTCCGGCCAGACGTGGCACGCGTGGTGATCGACCTTACGGCAGCTTCGCCTTACAAGATTTCTCGTGAGGGCCTTGCGGTCGTAGTTTCCTTCGAAACCGCGGCGCAATCTCCAGCCGTATCCGCGCCGACATTGAAGGCGGCATCCGAGAAAGTCCAAGTGGAGCGCCCGGCGTTTCGTTATGAGGTTTCCGGACCGCATAGCGCGGCGACGCCTTCCGCAAAACTGCGCAAGATTTCGGCTCCTCGTTTCGCGTTGCCCGGCGAACTGACCCAGCCCTCAGTTGTCCTGGCATCGTTTGGCGGGAGCACCGAACCTGCTCGTCCGACTGCGCAGCAGGCCGCACAACAGCAATCCGGGAACGCCGCGGCGACGGTGGCAAACTCACAGGCGTCGGTTTCGTCGAGTTCCAAATACACCGGCGAGCCGATCTCGGTGAACCTGAAAGACGTGGATCTCAAAGACTTCTTCCGATTGATCCACGAAATTAGCGGACTGAACGTTGTGCTCGATCCTGCGGTGAAGGGAAGCTTAACCATCGTCCTTGATGAGGTGCCGTGGGACCAAGCGCTGGACATCGTGCTGCAAAACAACGGGCTCGACAAACAGCTCAGCGGCAATGTGCTGCGGATCGCCGCCCGCGACACCCTGAAGCGGGAAGCGGAAACACAGCGCGATCTGGAAAGAGCCCAGGCCGAAGCGGTTGCGCCCGTGACCGTAACTCGCGTGCTCAGCTATAGCAAAGCCGGCACCCTCAAAGACACGCTGAAAAAGTTTCTGTCGCAGCGTGGCGACATTCTTTCAGACGATCGTTCGAATCAGCTCATCATTCGCGACATCCCGTCGGTGATTCCTGTCATTGACAATTTGATCCGTCAACTGGACCGCAAATCGCAGCAGGTGGAAATCGAAGCGCGCGTGGTTGCCGCCAGCCGGTCGTTTGCCCAGGACATTGGCGTGCAGCTCGGTTTTGCGGGCACGGCCACCGGCGGCCGCTCCTTCTTAGCCGGTGATACTACGGTAGGTACCAGCACCTTTGGTGGAACTACTCCGCCGTCCCCTGTTACTGTGGTTGGCTCGACTCCTCCGGCTATGCCCCTGAACGTCAACTTGGGCGCGGGTGCTCCTACCAGCGGTTTGCTGCTCGCTCACCGTTCGCCGAATTTTGCGGTGGACCTCTTCATAACCGCGGCGGAATCGAAGGGCGTTGGAAAACTGCTCTCCAAGCCGCGCATAATGACGCAGAACAACGAAAAAGCGGTCATTAAACAGGGTCAAAAAATTCCCATCCAGACAACCATCAATAACACCATTTCTATACAGTTCATCGATGCTGTACTGAAACTAGAAGTGACACCGCAGATCACCAAGGATGGCACTGTCTTCATGGACGTGTTGGTCGAGAATACGCAAATCGATCAAGGCATCGCGCGCATCCAGGGTGTTCCGGCATTGGACACGCAGTCCGAAGAGACGAAGGTTCTGGTAGACGATGGCGGCACGGTCGTCGTCGGAGGAATCATCGTCTCCACCCAGAACCTCACGACCACCGAGGTGCCGCTGCTCGGCAGCCTCCCGCTCATCGGCCACCTTTTCAAACGCAACAACATTAACATTTCATCGCAGGAGTTGTTGTTCTTCCTTACTCCGAGGATTATCCCCGGATAACGCCAGACGGCTCAGTAGCGTTACACTTCTCATCAGGATGGATTCGAGGAGACTCCGGTCTCCTCGAATCGTTTTATGAACAGACTGTTTGCCCAGAGAAGACAAGCACTGAAGGCGCGCATGGCCGTCCGAGGGCTGTTTGGCATGCTGGCGACGAATCCGGCGGACTGGTATTACCTCACGGGCTTTACCGGGGAAGCGGGCGCGTTGCTCATCTCGCGGAAAGCACCCGTGCTGGTGACCGATGGGCGGTTCACCGCTCAGGCGAAGGAGGAAACCTCCGGAATCCGGGTGGTGAAGCAGGAAGGATCGCTAATGGCCACGGTGGGCAGTTTGTTGCGTGGCCGCGCGCGAGGGAAGATTGGGTTTAACGCCGCGCAGATTACCGTGGAGCAATTCCGCGCGCTGCGGAGGGCCGCAGGTCCACGCGTGCGATGGGCCGCAGCCGTCGGCGAAATCGGCTCGCTAAGGCAGTGCAAGCATCCAGGCGAAATCGCGCAGATGCGCAAGGCCGCGCTGCTCGCGGGCGAAGTTCTCTCCGCAGCTCTCAAGTTGCTGAAGCCAGGAGTGCGCGAGATCGAGGTCGCAGCGGAGATTGAGTATCAGATGCGGCGCCGGGGAGCTTCGGGTCCGGCATTCGAAACGATTGTGGCCTTCGGCGCTCGTTCAGCACACCCGCATGCGCGGCCCACCGAAAAGCGCCTGAGGAAAAATGAATTGGTGGTGCTGGACCTGGGTGTTATACTCGGCCACTATTGCAGCGATATTACTCGGACTGTCTTCGTCGGACGCGCTCCTGCGCGCATACGGCGATGGTATAGCGCGGTCCAAGAAGCGCAGGCGGCCGCAGTAGCCGCGGCGCAGGCCGGCATCCGTTGTGGAGAAGTGGATGCCGCCGCCAGAGGGGTTCTGGCGCGTTACCGGCTTGACCATTATTTCGTGCACAGCACTGGACACGGACTCGGGCTGGAAGTGCACGAGGATCCCCGTGTGGCGCGTGGACAGAAGCACGTTTTGGTTCCAGGAAACGTGATTACGATCGAACCAGGGGTTTACGTGCCAGGCGCCGGAGGAATTCGCATTGAAGACGACGTGGTCGTGCATGCTGACCGGACCGAGGTGCTCACCCGTGTTACGCGGGACCTTATTGAGATTTGAAAAGGCATGAAACCCAAAAAGCCCTCAAAGCCAAACGCCAATTCGCAGTTCGCCAGCACGGAAATTCAGGATATTGAACACCTGCTGAATTTCATGACCGAGCACAACCTCGAGGAGTTTGAGTATTCTCGGGGTGACCTGAAGATTCGTTTGAAGAAGCCCTCCGCCAATGCGGGTATGTCCAGGCAATTGAGTGCGCCAGAGATCATCATCGCCGGAGCAGCGCAAACTCAGCCTGCCTCCGCACCAGCACCAGCGGCTCCTGGGCCGGGGCCCGAAGCGCGCTCTACCGAGGATCTGCACCTGGTCAAGTCGCCTATTGTGGGCACGTATTACGGGTCGCCCAGCCCCGGCGCGGAGGCGTTTGTCAAAGTTGGCGGGTACATCGAAACGGGCCAAACATTGTGCATTGTCGAAGCCATGAAACTTATGAACGAGATCGAATCCGACATTAGCGGCGAAGTGCTGCGCATCTTCGTCGAAAACGGACAGCCCGTGGAATACGGCCAGCCGCTCTTCGGCATACGTCCGAGCCGCAAGAAATAACCGGCGCCTATCGACATGTTCCAGAAAATTCTAGTCGCCAACCGCGGGGAAATCGCGCTGCGGGTCATTTGCGCGTGCAAAGAGCTTGGCATTTCCACCGTGGCAGTCTATTCCGAGGCTGACCGAAATTCCTTGCACGTGCGATTTGCCGATGAAGCTGTTTGCATTGGCCCGCCTCGCAGCAGCGAGAGTTACCTGAATATTCCGCAGGTAATCAGTGCCGCGGAAATCACGAATGTGGACGCCATTCACCCCGGCTATGGCTTTCTTTCCGAGAACGCCAACTTTGCCAAGGTATGCGAGGCTTCGGAGATCACTTTCATTGGCCCGACCGCCGAAGTGATCGAAATGATGGGAGAGAAGGACCGTGCGCGGCGGGAAGTGAAAGCCGCGGGGCTGCCCACGATTCCCGGAAGCGACGGCATCGTCGAAGGGGAGGAACAGCTTGGGAAGGAGGCTGCGCGAATCGGCTATCCCTTAATCCTGAAGGCTGTGGCGGGTGGCGGAGGCCGCGGCATGCGCGTCGTGCGCGACCAGAGCGAATTGCTTTCCGCGTATCAGACGGCGCGCAGCGAGGCGCAGCAGGCGTTTGGAAATCCGGACGTGTATGCGGAACGATTTCTAGAGCATCCGAGGCACATCGAGTTTCAGGTGCTTGGCGATCAGCACGGCAAGATTATCCATTTGGGCGAGCGTGAGTGCAGCATCCAGCGGCGCCACCAGAAATTGATCGAGGAATCGCCGTCTCCCGGGATGGACGCCAAGCGGCGGAAAGAACTGGGCGCGAAGGTGGTGCGGGCGCTGGAAAAAATCGGCTACACCAATGCGGGCACGGTTGAGTTTTTGATGGACCAGGATGGCTCGCTGTATTTCATCGAGATGAATACTCGCATTCAGGTCGAGCATCCCGTGACGGAGTTGGTTACCGGCGTCGACCTGATTAAGGCGCAGATTCGCATCGCCGCGGGGGAGCGTCTGGAGGAAGCGGTGGGAGAGATGCAGTTCTCGGGGCACGCTATTGAGTGCCGCATCAATGCCGAGGACCCCGATACATTCGTTCCTTCCGCGGGACGCATCACAACCTTTCAGGCGCCGGGGGGCACCGGTGTTCGCGTGGATTCCGCGGCCTATGCCGATGCGGTGATTCCGCCGTACTACGATTCGATGATTGCGAAACTGATCGTCAAGGGCCGCGATCGCGCCGAAGCCGTCGGGCGTATGAAGCGCGCGCTGGAAATGTTCGTCATCGAGGGCATCAAGACGTCGATCCCGCTGCATCGGCGTATCCTTGCCGATGCTGATTTCGCCGCCGGAAAGATCGATACGCATTTCATTGAGCGGTTGCTGGGAACGAACGGGAAATAGCGTTATGCGTCTTGTTCTGCCCAGGCTGTATGTGATACTAGACGCAACATTGCTCAAGAATTCTCCATACGATTGTGCGGAAGAACTCGCCGCCGCAGGTGTCCGGCTGCTGCAATACCGCGACAAATCGGCGTGTGCGCGAGATTTGCTGGAAACTTCTCGTCAACTCGTATCTTCGTTGAACTCCTACGGATCTTTCTTAGTTGTGAATGACCGGCCGGATGTGGCGGCGCTGGCTGGCGCGGCGGGTGTACACGTTGGGCAAGAGGATTTAGAGCCGGAGCAGGCGCGAGCGGTCGTGGGAGACAAAATGTGGGTCGGTTTCTCCACGCATAACTTGGAGCAATTTCGCCGTGCCGCAGCGACATCGGCGGACTACATTGCGGTCGGCCCCATTTTCGCCACTGCCTCCAAAGAAAACCCCGATCCCGTTGTGGGACTGGAGTTGCTCCGCCAGGTCCGGCCGCTGACCGACAGGCCCATCGTTGCGATTGGCGGCGTCACGCTGGAGCGCGCTGCATCGGTCATCGCAGCGGGCGCCGATAGCGTCGCGGTAATTCGTGATGTATTGCGTGCGCGAAAGCCTGGCGAGCGGGCGCGGCGCTTTCTGGAAACACTGGACGCGGCGAATCATGCCGCTGCGGTCTGAGGTATCAACGAATGGCGGACACGACGCAAGCGATTCACGAGCCGGTCGTCGCCAAGCAAGAAGCCGGTTTCGTTCGCGCCATTGGGCTCTTCGACGGCACGATGATCGTCGTCGGCTCGATGATCGGCTCCGGCATTTTCATCGTGGCGGCCGGGATCTCACGCCAGACGGGCTCTCCGGGGGGATTGCTGCTCACCTGGATTCTTACGGGCTTGCTCACGGTGTCGGCGGCCCTTTCTTACGGCGAACTGGCTGCGCTTTTTCCTCACGCTGGCGGACAGTACGTATATTTGCGCGAAGCCTACTCTCCGCTATGGGGATTTCTGTACGGCTGGACGCTTTTCCTGGTAATTCAGACGGGCACCATCGCAGCGGTTGCTGTGGGCTTCGCGCGTTACCTCGGCGTTCTGTTTCCCTCGATCTCGCCCACGGCTTGGATCATTCCGCCAGTGGCGCTGTCCTCGAAGTACGCGATAAGCCTGTCCGTGCAGCAACTTGTCGGGATATTGATGATTGTCTTCCTCACGTTCCTCAATACCCGGGGCGTGCGCATCGGCAAGCTTATCCAAAATATTTTCACTAGCGCCAAGACGCTCGCTCTACTCGGCCTAATCTTTGTATGCGTTTTTATCGGCCGCAATGCAGCGGCTATTTCCGATAACTTCGGCCACTTCTGGGCCGTTCGCGGAGCCCAGTCTCTTGAACCGGGAGCAAATTTTCTACGCGGGCTGGTTCCGACGGTGACAGCTGCCTCCGGCGCATTCGGACTCTTCGTTGCCTACGGCGTGGCGCAAGTAGGCTCGCTCTTCTCCGCCGACGCCTGGAACAACATTGGCTTCACCGCCGCGGAAGTGAAAAATCCCAAGCGCGACGTCGCGCTCTCGATGGCCTTCGGCACGCTCATCGTCATCACCTTATATTGCCTCGCCAATCTCGCTTACCTCTGCACGCTTCCGCTTGCGCAAATTCAGAACGCCCCAGACGATCGAGTCGCCAGCGCGGCGCTCGCCGCCGTTTTTGGGCCTGCAGGCGCGGCCATCATGGCGGTGGCAATCATTATTTCCACTTTTGGCTGCAACAACGGGCTGATTTTGGCGGGTGCCCGGGTGTCTTATGCCATGGCGCGCGACGGCCTCTTTTTCAAGTCGACGGGTAAGCTGAACGACAAGGGCGTGCCAGGCAGCGCCCTGATCTATCAAGGCATCTGGATCACTGTGCTAATTCTGTTGCGTACACGCCGGGTGAGCGGAACGGGTGAGGTCAGCTATGGGAACCTTTATAGCGACTTGCTCGATTACGTCGTGTTTTCGGCGCTGCTGTTTTATGTGCTGACAATCGCCGGAATTTTCGCGCTGCGGAGAAAGCGGCCAGACGCGGACCGGCCGTACAAAGCACCCGGCTATCCTTTCATCCCGCTGCTGTATATAGTGGCGGCGACCGCTATCATGTTGGTGTTGCTGCTGTATCAAACCCAGACGGCGGGCCGGGGCCTGGTAATTGTGCTGGTCGGCGTTCCGGTGTATTTGCTTTGGTCACGTAGCTCGGCGGCAGGCAAACACGCGGCGTAAACTAAGTTTGTGAGGGCGCAAGGCGCGCCCTGCGAGGTGCTTCCCTCATGGCAACAAGGTCAAACGAACTCGATGCGACGGGAGCCAGCGATCCGAGAAGCTGGCTTTTCGTAAAGAAGCCGATGAACATGCTGCTTGCGGAGGCGGGTGAAGCCGGCGAGCACAGCCTCAAGCGCACCCTTGGGGCAGGCCAGCTGACGGCGCTCGGTGTCGGCGCGGTCATCGGTGCTGGCATTTTCGTGCTCTCCGGACTCGGCGCGCACTATGCCGGCCCCGCCCTGATGCTTTCCTTCGTAATCTCCGGCCTGGGATGCGCGTTCGCGGGACTTTGCTATGCCGAGTTCGCCGCCATGATTCCGCTGGCCGGGAGTGCCTACACTTACGCTTACGCCACTCTCGGCGAATTCTTCGCCTGGATCATCGGGTGGGATCTCACCCTCGAATACGCCATGGGCGCCAGCACCGTTTCCTCTGGCTGGTCCAACCACTTCATCGAGCTGCTGAACATTTTTCACGTAAAAATGCCGCTCTGGCTCGCTTACGATCATTGGACCGGCCTGGGCACGGCCACGAAAATTGTCGCGCGGCAGATGGCGCAAGCTTCCGATGCTACGCTGCAGCCCGGCACACAGGCGTTTCTGGACAAGGTCGACGCTGTCATCGCTGCGCAGTCGCCGCAGCTTGTGCAGCAGGCTCACGCCCTGCTCAATGCTCCGGTGATTTTCGGACACGAAATCGGCTTCAACCTTCCGGCCTTCATCATCGCGCTGGTCATCACCGCCATCCTGGTCATTGGAATCAAGGAAAGCGCGCGCTTCAACGCCACGATCGTGACCATCAAGGTGGGCGTGGTGCTCTTCGTCATCGGTCTCGGCATTCACTACATCAACTTCTCCAATTGGGGCCATGACTGGTCGAGCTTCGCGCCCATGGGTATCGGCGGCATTGGCGCGGGAGCCGCTTACATCTTTTTTGCCTACATCGGCTTTGACGCCGTGTCCACCACGGCGCAGGAATGCAAGAACCCGCAGCGCGACTTGCCCATCGGCATCATGGCGTCGCTGCTGATCTGCACGGTGTTGTACATTCTCGTCGCCGGTGTGCTCACCGGCATGGTTCGATGGCAGGACGTGAATATCGAAGCGCCTATCGCCGAGGCCTTTCTCGATCGCGGACTCAGCGTGGCGTCCCATGTCATCACCGTTGGCGCGCTCGCGGGCCTCACTAGCGTCATGCTCGTCATGCTCCTCGGCCAGACGCGCGTCTTGTACGCCATGGCCAACGACGGCTTGCTGCCGAAGAAATTCTTCGCCGCCGTTCACAAGAAATACCGCACGCCCTACAAGAACACCATCCTCGTGGGCTTGCTGGCCGCGATTGTTGGCAGCATCACTCCGATCGACGACATCGGAAAAATGGTGAACATTGGCACGTTGCTGGCCTTCATCATGGTGTGCGCCGCCGTAATGATCTTGCGGCGCACCAATCCCCAGCAGTCACGGCCCTTCCGCACGCCGTGGGTCCCCTTTGTGCCCGTTATGGGGATCCTCTTTAACGGTTACATGATGTACAAGCTTGGCTGGATTAACTGGGCGCGCCTGATCATCTGGCTGGTCATCGGCTTGATCATCTACTTCACCTACAGCCGCTATCACAGCCGCGTGCGGAGCGCCTTGGCGAAGTAAGTTCTCAACCCGTTTGCCGTCCTCGTGGCGCGATGACGCCTGCTCGGCTCGAAGCGCATCCTTAAGGTAAAGTAGAGTTTCAGTGCAAGGCTGACGTGTGACTGCTGCCTCCAAACTCCGCACCGCGTGGGATCGTGTCTCGCGGCTCGATCTCGTGGCCTTGCTGCTGGCTCTTGCCGGGGGCCTTGTGTACCTGTTTGAAGCCCGCGGGAAAGTCTTCGATTATCTAGAATTCATTGCGCTGCTTGCCGCGCTCTATCTTCTCTATCGCCTTCTCGCCTGGGGAAGGAGCCGCCTGCTCTGGAGCCTACGCAATCGCCTCATCGTTGCCGGCCTCTTCATTGCCGTCGTCCCCGTTTTGCTGCTGGTGCTTCTTGCCGTCCGCTCCGCGGGTGTTCTCTATTCGCAGCTCGCCTCCTATCTTCTTTACGAAGACGTCCAGCGCCGTAAAGACATGCTCGCCGATATTGCCGAGCATATCGCCGCGGCCCACGCCACTCTGCCGGCCCGCGTCACCTTAGGCGAATTGGAACGCGTACTTGCGGCGGAATCGCACGCGGTGCACGATCGCGAGCTTCCAGGCCTGACCATCGAATTCTCGAACGACCCAACTTTGCTGCGGAACATCGCGCGCAATCGTCAGTTCTTTGCCGGATTGGTGCAGCAAGATGAAAACAACGCGCAGACCGACTTCCACATCCGCCCCACCCTGTCCATCGTTAGCATTCGCGCCATGCAAGAACCTCGCGGATTACGCATCGTCACGTTGCGGGTGCCCGTTACGGAGAAATTTCTTGCCACCATCGCCCCGGATTTGGGCGCTATTCAGCTTAACTTAATGCGGCGCTACTCTGGCGGCGGGGACCACGGCGTGCTCTATACCACCGACGACGGCGTGCAATATGAAACGACCCGTCGCATCGTCGCCACCAACCGGTTTCTCCAGCCCTCCATGTTGTGGATCGATTCCGAGGTGAACGTGGTCTCGCGATTGGACTCCACCTATGTCGGACTCGACGGCACCGTCGATCTCGTGCGCCCGGTGCTCGCCGTCTTCAACGCGCGACCGTCGCAGTTGAGCGGACGAATGTTTAGCTCCCTCGGTGAGTTGCGCAATACCTACCTAATTGCTTTCCTTCTCATCCTCATTGCGTTCTTTGTGATTGAGGCAGGGGCGCTGATCACGGGATTGGTTCTCACGCGCCAAATCACCAAAGCGGTGGATGAGCTTTACCGAGCGACGCAATACGTCCAAGCCGGAGATTTGTCGCATCGTGTGCGCATTGAGCGCCGCGATCAGCTCGGTGTCCTCGGTGAGTCCTTCAACCTGATGACCGGCTCCATCAGTAACCTCATCGAAGAGCAAAAGCAGCGCCAGCGCCTCGAAAACGAAATCTCTATCGCGCGCGAGGTGCAGGACCAGCTCTTTCCCAGAAGTCTGCCGAAAATTCCGGGCGTCGAAATCGAGGCCATTTGCAAAGCCGCGCGGGCCGTCAGCGGCGACTACTACGATTTCATTCAGCTTAGCCCCACGCATCTGGCCATCGCCATCGCCGATATTTCCGGCAAGGGAATCTCCGCCGCGCTTCTGATGGCCAGCCTGCAAGCCGCGCTGCGCAGCCAGGTGCTGGTTGCCGGAAGCGAAACCATGAGCACGGCGGAGCTCGTCTCTCGCCTGAACAAACATTTGGTGCGCAACACCGGCGACGATCGCTTCGCCACCTTCTTCATCGCCGTCTACGACAGCGCTACGCGTAACTTGCGCTACACCAACGCCGGGCATCTTCCTTCCTTTCTGATTTCCAGGGATTCGGCGCTTCATCTCGACAAAGGCGGCATGGTCCTCGGCGTGGTCGAGGATTATTGCTACGAAGAAGGCGAGGTTATCGTGCCGCCGGATTCGCTGCTCATCGGCTACAGTGACGGCTTGGTTGAACCCGAAAATGTGTATGGCGAGGAATTCGGCATCCGCCGCCTGCAGCAAGCCGCTGTTCACGTGCAAGGCGCCGCCCCGCAAGTTGTCGCCGAGTCGCTCATGACCGCCGCCGAGGAATGGGCCGGCACGCCCGAACAAGCCGACGACATGACCGTAATCGTCGCCCGCTTGCGATAGAGGTTCAATTAAACTCGCACAGGAAAATCCAATGAGATGGTTAACGCGAATCTTACTGCTTTCCAGCGCGGTCGCATTTCCCATCACTTCGCTTTTCTCTGACGACCGCGTTCCCATCCTATCTCTTGACTTGCGGACGCTTGGCTATCTTCCTCCAGTCGCCGAAAGAGATCTTCGCTACTACAGTTTCGTGCGTGGTGCTGTCACGTTTCTCGATGACCAGACTCTCGCTGTGTCTTTCTTGAAGAAGAACGAACACCCAGGCCTTTCCCGGCGAGACGGTACGCCGGGCAGCGAGGTTGTCTTCCACACTATTTTTCTCGACCCCTCGACTGGGCGTGTGCGCGACCAACGAACTTGGGGAAATGCCGCAAATGCGGCTACGCTTCAGGCGTTCCACGACGGAGGCTTCCTCGTTCAGGATGGAGAGTGGGTGAGGCTGCATTCCAACGGACTCGAAGAAAGTCTCAAAAAGAACATGGATGTGCCAGGAGACATTCCTCCTCGTTTTGCCGTGTCCCCCAGCGGCCGCGCGCTTTACGAATTTCAAGAGGCATACGACGTGAAGGGCGGCTGGCTCACAAGAATCGACGTGCTTGACCCAGCATCCCTCGTTTCGAAGCAATTCAAAGTGACGCCGGGTCATCGAGACGACACTGTTTCTGACACGCAGGTTGTCTATTCGCTTGCAGCGGGCGCCGAAGGTCCTTTACGCTTATTCGTTTACAGGGCCGACGATTCCGCACCGGCCAAATCTCCCCGGCTATTTGAGCGAACCAGCGGCACGGCGATAGATATTGCCGAGTCGCGGTGCAAATCTGCTGCCTTTGTGAGCAACTCTGTCTTGGCCGTGACCGGCGATTGTCCGCATCTCATACTCATCAGGGCCGGCGGAAAAATTGCTGACATCTACGCCCCGGAGTATCGGTTTGGAGGAGAGATCCAACCCTCGCGTGACGGCCAGCGCTTCGCGTTTGCTCGTGCCCAAGCTGAAGATCCGCCTACCCACATCAGAAATATGGAGCTCTGCGTATACGACCTCGTGGACAAAAGGATCATCTTCTCTCAACCCATAATCCCGCTGCCGCAACATAAACTGGCCTTCGGGCTCTCGGCAGATGGCTCCCTTCTAGCTTCGCAGACCGATGGACTCCTTTACGTATGGCATCTCCCTTTCCTACATTGAGAGATAGAATTCGTCGATTCGCTTGCAATCGGTCCAGGACTCTGTGCCACCTGCGTTATACTGGCATGCTTTCCTAGTGCATTATTTGAGGAGAGGAATGTCCCTTCGCAATCGTGTGGCACTAATAACCGGTGGCAGTCGCGGCATCGGGCGCGGCATCGCCGTGCGCCTGGCGAAGGACGGCGCGCGCGTGGCGATCGCCTACCGCTCAAACAAAGCCGCGGCGCAGCAGACACTTCTACAATTGCAGGCCAGCGGCGCCGATTGCGTTGCTGTCGAGACCGATATCACCGACGCTCCGCGCGCCGAACAGCTCTTGCGTACTGTCGGAGAGCGCTTCGGACGCGTTGATGTCGTGGTGAATAATGTCGGTGATTTTCGCTGGGGCGCGCTTGCCGAATCTTCCATCGAAGACTGGCAAAACATCTTTTCCTCAAACTTGATGACCGTCCTGTACATGAGCCGCGCGGCGCTGCCGTACATGCGCCGCGGCCGTTGGGGACGCATCATCAACCTCGGCGCCGTCGGCGCCGAGCGTGCTTTCGGCCAGGCGAAGATTTCCGCATACGCCGCCGCAAAAGCCGCTGTGGTTGCGCTCTCGCGTTCCCTGGCCCTGGAAGAAGCCAAGAACGGCATCACCGTCAACGTCGTCAATCCTTCCAGCATTGATGAGAAGGAATTGACGCGGGATGAGGCGCGCCGCATTCGCGACGCGCGTTTTCCGATCGGCCGCCCGCCCACCGTGGAAGATGTCGCCGCCGCCGTCGCCTTTTTCGCTTCCGAGGAATCGGAATACGTCACAGGCCAGGTGGTCAACGTGAGTGGCGGCTGGATGCTCTAGCCGCCCAGCTAACCTGTCATGAAAGTTCTCACCGCTGCCGAGATGCGCGAAGTGGACCGCTTGACCAGCGAGCGCTACGGCATCCCCAGCCTTCAGCTCATGGAGGCCGCGGGAAGCCGCGTGGCGGAAGCCTGCCACAAAGCGATTGACGGCACCGCAGCCAAGCCGAAAACGATCGCAGTGTTCTGCGGCAAAGGCAACAATGGAGGTGACGGCTTCGTTGCCGCGCGGCGCCTGCAGTCATCGAGCATGCAGGTGAGGGTCTATCTCTTTGCGGAACCGCGAGAGTTGCACGGCGATGCCGCTACAAATTTCCAGCGCTGGACCGCGACCGGCAATCCCGTAATTTCCATTAGCGACGAAACCGCTTGGGAAACCGCGTGGCCGGAAATCTCCAAGGCCAATGTCATTGTCGACGCCATTTTCGGGACCGGTTTTCGCGGAAGCGTGACCGGTGTCATTGGGAAAGCAATCTCGGCCATCAATCGGCATTCGAGGAACGTCACCGCCGCGTGGCCTGCTGTGATTCTCGCCGTCGATACGCCTTCCGGTCTGCCATCGGACGGCCAGCCCGCGGAGGGTCCCGTTCTGTACGCGCACAAGACAGTAACGTTCACCGCGCCCAAGCCGGGTCAGCTTATCTCGCGGGATTCTGCCGCCGTGGGCGTGCTCGAAGTCGCCAACATCGGTTCCCCGGCTTCGCTCGTGGAGGAAATTGGCCACGGCCCGCTGCGCTGGGTCGAGCCGCAAGAGTTTGCCCAGCTTCCACTAGTTCGTTCCGTCGATTCGCACAAGGGTCTCTACGGCCACGCACTCGTCGTAGCCGGCTCACTTGGCAAATCCGGGGCCGCTGTGATGGCGGGCTACGCCACGCTCCGCGCTGGAGCAGGCCTGGTCACAGTGGCCACTCCCGACCTTGTGCTCCCCATCGTGGCCTCTGCGCATCCCGAAATCATGACCGAGCCGTTGTCAGCAACACCAGACGGCACTGTCGCTATGCGGAATCTCGCGGAGCAGCGCTTTGAACGCATCTCGGAAAACAAAAACGTTCTCGCTTTAGGCCCGGGTCTAGGGCTCCATCCCGAAACGCAAGACTTCGTTCGGAGAGTCGTGTTGGAAACCGAGCTTCCCATCGTCCTGGACGCCGATGGCCTAAACGCCTTCGCCGACAACGCGGATGCGTTGCGCGATCGCAAAACCAAATTTCTCGCCATAACTCCGCACCCAGGCGAAATGGCGCGACTGTTAAATTCCTCGACAAAAGATGTGCAGCACGACCGCGTGAAGACCGCGCAAGACGCTGCGCGCCGCTGGAATGCGCACGTCATCCTAAAGGGCTCACACACCATCATTGCCGCGCCTGACGGCCAAGTTTTTATCAACAGTTCCGGCAATCCTGGCCTGGCAAAAGGGGGCTCCGGCGACGTCTTGACGGGAGTGCTCGCCGCTCTCACCGCGCAATTCAAAACTGGGGACTGGGTGCGCATCCTCGCCCTTGGCGTCTACCTGCATGGAAAAGCCGCCGAATTCGCGACAAAAAATACCGATGAATCCGGTCTGCTCGCCACGGAAGTTGCCGCCGCTGTGCCCCACGCGCGCCATCAACTCCTTCATGAGTTGCAAACGCGTGAGTGAAGAAATCATCACGCACTCGGCGGAAGAAACCACGCGGTGGGGCAGGGAATTCGCGAAGCGCCTGCGTCCTCCCGTAGTGGTGTTGCTTGCGGGGGATCTCGGCAGCGGGAAAACCACGCTCACCAAAGGCATCGTCGCCGGACTTGGCGGCGCCGCCGAAGATGACGTCACCAGCCCTACCTTTACGCTAGTACATGTCTACGGTGCCCCCGAGGCCGCCAAGGTCTATCATGCCGACCTCTACCGCATAGAAACTTTTCACGATTTCGAGACTCTTGGGCTCGAAGACGTTTTCACCAAACCCGCCGTGGTCATCCTCGAATGGTCCGAGCGCTTTCCGCTGCAATCCCCCTGGCCGCAGCTCCGCCTCAAACTCGAGCATCTAGGCGGCGACGCCCGCCGCATTACCGTAGCCGCGCAATAAATAGTGCCACGCGCGCCGCTTTTACGACGGATCTCACTCAGGTGAGGCTGCGGAAGCTGAAAGACCAGGCGGACGAGACCTGTCTAAAGTAGTTTCCCGATAACTGTCTAGCCATCATTCCCGCGCGAGTCCTTGCCCCATCCCCCTGCGGCTGCTAGGTTTGAAAGAGCCCCACCGGCGAGATCATGGTCAACAGCATTCTCACGCCCAGCGCGACAGAAGCGGCCCGGATCGAACTCAAGAGCTACAACACCACGATCCCCATGGCGTCGCTGTCCATCGGCGTGGACAACATCCACCACGATGTGTTCCTGAGCCCCCGGTTCGTCCAGGCGTCGCGGGAATACTTATTTGACCTCATCCGGCAGCACACCAAAGGCTCTTATGTCGCCGGCACCGAGTTGCGCGCCGTCAAGGGCCCGGACCACACTACTTTCCGCAAGCTGCTCACCGACTTCATGCAGAGCGCGGTGACCCAGGCAAAATTTCACAAGAACATCGAAATCGACCTGCTTTTTCGCCTCGCTCTGCTGAAGTTTCTTACCCTCGAAATTGGAAATCAATTTGCCAATCTGATCCTCGAAGGCAAGGAATGGGTTCGGCAGCGCGGCGAGAGCTTCGAGCGTAGCCAGCAGGCCCACGTTATTAAGGCAAAGCTCTCCGAATTGCAGTCTTCGCGGCGCCGCGTCCTTCGCGTGGTCGGCCAGCAAGTAGCGCAGATGGTCGTCGATGCTGAAGAAAACGTGGTCTGCAAAGCACGCCGGGCGCTTTTTGGCGAAGACTTCGCGCCGTTTTACGATCTGCTGAAAAACCGTCTGATCTTTCTCGATGGCGGCAAGGATGACCGGTTTTTTCTGGAGAACTACGTCCTGCTCGGTAATTACGTGCGCGACCCCGACCGTTTCGAGGTCATGGACACGCTCTTCCACGAGTTCCTAAAGGAAGCCGGCCTCACCATCAGTGAAGATCCGGCCTACGCCGAAGCCAACCAGGTCCACGGCACGCTGCTCGAACAGGCGCAAACCATGCGCGACGAAGTGGCCAACCTCGAAGAGCAACGCGAGAATCTTCGCAAGCGTCTCGACCGCGGCGCGTTTCTCAACAAGATTCTCAGCTCCTCCAGCGATTCCGACATGAAGGCTTCTCTCAACGACGTCGAGCTGCGCCTCAAGCATCAGGAATACAAGCTCGAAGAACTCGACCCGCAGATCGACGCAGCCAAGCAAAAAATCGATTTCCTGATTAAGGATCAGAAGCGCCGCATTGACGACTACCTGAACGAACCGGAAAACGCGCAGCGCCTCTTCGATCCATTGTTCTCTTCGGAAGCCAACCGTTCGTTGCGCGCGCAGATGCTGGCGCGACTGCTTGAGCGGCTCGAGCAGCAGGAGATCCTCTACCACGTTTTAGCCAGCTACGAGATTCGCCCCATCGCGCAGGAGTACAGCCCGCCGGTCCACCTGCAGCAGCTGCGCAAAGCGCTTGTGTCGAAAGAGGAAATGAAGCGCGTCGAGCATGTGCTGAAACAAGTTCCCGCACGCAAACTCTCCCTCAGGCCCATTGAGGATCTTTCCAGGAAAATTCGCCGCTATTCCCGCGAAGAGATGCAGGCCTTTGTTTTGCGTTTCGCCGTGGATTTTCTGCGCCTTCGCCGCGAGCTGCGCGACGCTGAGCACCTCTCCACCTGCATGGAGCGCATCAACCCCGTCACAACGGAGCAGGCTCGCGAACTCTCTCGCCTCAACAATCGCCTCTACGAATGCGTCCTTCCGGACGAAGCCAAGCCGCAGCAGGACCAGGTCGTTTCCCACGTCATCATCAAAGCCGATGTGCGCGGCTCCACCAAAATGACGCAGGACCTCCTGTCCCGCGGCCTAAGCCCCGCGTCTCATTTCAGCTTGAATTTGCACGAGCCGGTCAAGAAACTCCTCGATCGCTTCAGCGCCAAAAAAGTCTTCATCGAAGGCGACGCCGTCATCCTCGCGATTTTCGAGACCGAATCCAATCTTGCCTACGCTCGCGCCGTTGCTAAGGCATGCATTCTCTCGCGTCAGATTCTCGTGGTTTGCAATTCCTACAACGATCGCGCCGTTAACGCCGATCTTCCCCCATTGGAGTTGGGCATCGGCGTCGCCTTCCAAGGCTCCGCGCCCAGTTATTGGGCCGATGGCGATTCCCGCATCATGATTTCCAAGGCTCTCAATTTATCTGACCGCCTCTCCGGCTGCGCCAAACTCGCCAAGCGATTGCTTACCGGACAAAAGACGCATTTCTCTGTCTTCCAATTTCTCAACACTATGGAAGGCGCGTCCGCCGAAGAGCTCGATGAATTTCTTGTTCGCTTCAATATGAACGGCATTGAATTAAATGAAGAAGGCTTTCAGAAACTCGCCGAGGAAATCTCGCTCGATTCCATTGAGACCAAGCTCGACATGCCCTGGGGAAAAGAAAACGTTAGCTTGTACTTCGGTGAAGTGCCCCTGGGCGATTCCGTCGAGCTCCTGGTGCTCCGCAAGGGCCTCGCCCGCCAGCTTCTCCCCGATGGAAAAATCGGCATGCCCTCCTCGCATCCCTACTACGAGGTCTGCACCAGCCCCGCCCTCTACGATTTGGTCGCCGCCCTGATTCGCACGCAGCGGTCAGCGGTCGAGGCCGCGACCCCAGTTTGATCAGGTCGCTCACGCGCGCCACAGCCGGTGCGCTGCTTCTCTCAAGCAGCACGGGCTTTGGCCGGTGCAGCTGCGCAGTAATGTGCAAGCGCGCACGCATCTCCAAGTCATCCAGATGCCTGCACGGAGCGCGCCTTTTCTCACCTGCTATACTTCCCGCGGAGGCGAAAGGGGTCCGGTGATCTCCCCGGCCTTCAAAGCCGGCGATTCGGTCCTTAGCGGGTCGAATGGTGGGTTCGACTCCCACACGCTTCCGCCAACTTATTGAAGTTGAAGTACTTGTTGTTTTCGTGGCTCCAATTCACCGGGTTAGCTCCAAAACGAGGCTAACCCAGCACTCGGAAAGCCAGCGAATCCACCGCACGTCTCTGCGCGTCACCGATCACATGCGAATACTTCTGCAATGTGATTCGTGAATCGCTGTGACGCATCTGGCGCTGCACAACCGATGGTGACGCGCCGTTTTCCAGTAGTTCACTTGCAGCCATGTGACGGAAGGCATGAAGTGCAGCCTTCTCGATTCCAAGGCTGAGCAACGTGGCTTGTAGCTTGTAAGCCACTTTGTCACGCTGCATTGGCTTGCCTTTGCTGTTGCAGAAGAGCAAGTCTGCTTCGTTCGCTCGCCAATGATTTGCGAGGAATGTACGCAGACGTTTTTCTAAAACTTCTGGCATCGGAAGATCGGCAGAACTTGATTTAGACTTTGGTGCCTGCATCGTTCGCGTGGCGTGGTCGAGCGTACGCCGGATGCGAATGAGGTGCTTGTCAAAATCAAGATCGCCTGTCTTCAATCCCAGAATCTCACCAGCGCGGCAGCCTGTGATGCTGATGAGTGCCCACAGGGTTGAGTAAGGCTCTTCGCTCGCTTCAACGATTAGCTTTACTTGCTCTGCTGTGAAGAAACGCTCTTCCTTTTTCTCACCCTCACGCGGCAGAGACAGTGCCGCACGGTCAAACACTTCAGGAATGTACTTCCACGCCTTCGCCGTCTTGAGCAGGCCACCCAGAGTTTGTAAGACATTCTCCGTTGACTTGCGAGACAGCCCTTTAGCTACCAGTGCAGACACGAAGGCTTGGACGTTCCGTGTTGTGATTGCCGTCAGCGACATTTCGCCTAGTGCTGGAATGATGTGAGTACGCAGATGGCTCTTTGCCGCTCTCACCGTGGTTGGTTTGAGCGTAGGAGCAACGCTGCTTTCCCACTCTTCCACTAAACGGGAAAGAGTTCTTCCCGCCTTCGGTCTTGGAATGGAAACAAGGTTCATCGCGTCGAGGTAAGGTCTAAAGGCTTCAATCGCCTCTAGCTTGCTGACGTGCTTCACTGTTCCAAGGATTACGGCCCTTCGGGCACGGTGAAGCGTTCCGTCTGGCCTTATGCGGTCTTCCCTAAATATTCCAATCCACACTTTGCGTCTCTTGCCTCTGCTGATGAGTCTTCCCCTCTGGTACCGTCTCCGTGGCATGGACATCTCCGTGCCCACGGCTATGCACGGTGCTGGCGAAACGATAGCACCACCTTCAACCGCTGTCACCGTGGCGATAGGTACGGCACCAGCTTGCCCTGTTGAACCATCATGGCTGGGAACGCCGGGCAGAGCGTCGCCAACCTCCCTCTGATCTGTGTCCACTGGTAGTCCTTCCGCATAACAATGCAACGATGCACAAACATCGCTCGCACCTGTCTAATTTTATGAACCACGGTCTAAGATTTTTTGTAAAGTAGAATGAAATGTTTGACGGAAAATAAATGAAAGTTGCAGGAGTGTTCAGTGCGGATCAGCGATTCCACATGTCCGGTAAGCTCGACAAACCAGGACTTGACCTACGGTGCGTCACAGGTTAGCCCAGCGCGTGAGAGCTGGTACGCGAAATCACAAAAGTTCTCTCTGGAGCGCCGTAGGCGCGGCACACCCCCGTGAAATGATCCCCTCCGCGAGCCATCGCCCGACGCAACTCTGCCACAAGCTATCGTCGGGAGGACCGCGTTCAGGTATTCGCTGTAGCCCGAATTGCCTAATCCACCTGATTGTAGGTTCTTCCCAGTCGAGCTACATAGACTGCCAAAAAGACCCCTGGGACTACTCATGATCAAGATGCGAGTATCCTCATGAAAGTTCTGATTGCCGACAACGAACGTTACTGCCGCGATTTCCTCCAGGCCCTTGTGGAGCGGAACCAAGATATGCAGGTGTCCGGAATAGCGGTAGATGCCGACGGTTCTGCGCAATGTGTCGTTGCCCGGGAACTTCGCAGCATTCTCGATGGTTGCCCGATTTGCCAAGGTGGTTTTCGCGATCACACGTATTCCATGCTCGCCACCGTGGTCATAGATGAAAAGGACGATAGCGTGGCGCGCTTAGCCCAATTCCTCCTGTGCATGCGCGACTGCCGCTGGCATGACGTTCTCGCTTTTCGGCAATGGATCGCATACGCAGACACTGTTGTTGCATTCGCGTTCCGATGCGATAAAGGACGCGTCGGAATTGTTACCGTTTTCAGTCCCGCGGACTCGGAAGCGCCCGACGAGCCTCTGCAGTTCACGATACTCTCCTTGGAAGAAGGCAAGAAGCTCCTGGCGGTCGTTGAGCCCGGACACTGGATACATCTCCGTCCGACGCTCTATCACGTACATCCCGTCGCGCGGCGCTGCGGCGCTCCCTGACATGGGATCGCGGACTGGAGATGGCCAAACACAAGACCTTCACGGTGGCTACCAATGTGAAAGTCTACTTCTGTGATCCGCAAAGCCCTTGGCAGCGCGGCTCGAACGAAAACACGAATGGGCTGTTACGACAATACTTCCCGAAGAGAACAGACCTGTCCGGCTATACCCAGTCGGAACTGGACAAAGTAGCGCTGCGCTTAAACCAACGCCCGAGAAAAACCCTAGGTTTTCAGACTCCTGCGAGTAAACTTCGAGCCAGTGTTGCGTCCACCCATTGAGACCACCCCTCTTGCAAAGCGTGCTCCGCGCCTCACCAAGCCTCTGATCGTGGTTACGCATGGCGATACCTGGAATATGGCCCATGAGCTCCATCTTGTTGCCGACATCCGTATTGCTTCAGCCGACATCCGCTTCGGCCAGGATGAGAATACACATGGACGCTTTCCCGGAGGAGGATCGACCATCCGGTTCCCGCGGGAAGTAGGCTGGGGGAATGCCATGCGCTACATCCTGACCGGAGATCACTGGAGCGCCGAAGAAGCATACCGTATGGGAGAAGTGCAGAAGGTAGCTCCGGATGGGAAGGAAGCGCTAGAGGCTGGCATTCGAATCGCGAACAAGATTTCCGATTGCGGCCCGCTTGGCATCAAGACCTCATTGGCGTCTGCTCACCTGGCGATTGATCACACTGAGGAAGAGCCATTGTCAAAACTCGACGCGCAATTTGGAGCCCTTTTCCACACGCAGGACTTTCTAGAAGGCCGGAAGGCAGAGGCGGAAGGCCGAAAGCCGGTCTACCAGGGAAAATAAGCGCGAATCAAAAACATGCGACCGATCGGTTAGTAGTCGCTTGGTTAGGCCTTCCTTCAATGCGTTTCGAGATTAGAGCTTAGCCCCAATTCCTGCAATGCCATTCGAGTCTCTTCAATTCTTTGCGAAGAAATTCCACCTTCGGGGCTAACCTCAATACTCAAATTCAACTTTAGTCCTTGGGCCCCGCGAACTTGGAGAGCACCTTCGTGTAAAAATTCATCCATTTCTGAGCTGGAATTTCACCAGTCCACTTCAGGGCCCCTGGCGTCGCCGGGGGCCGTGGTGTCAGCGGCGGTTGCGATCCTGGCTTGACCACATTGAGCATCGCCGAGCTTTTGACCGCTCCACTGCCGGCCGTAACCGCAAAACTTCCTTCGTCCTGGTCGCCGTGAACACACCCTCCCTATCAATCGTGCCACCTGTCGCCTTTACTCAACGCCAGCAGCAGGAATGTCCTGACCGTATTGATCGAGGCCTCGCACAACGTAAGCCTGTTTCTTTCCAGGCTGAATCTGTGCACCGTTTGGGGACACAATTAACGACGCCAGTACTGGCGGCTTTTCCTTCAACTTCTTGTAATTCTCACCCAAGCGAAATCTTTGGGAGTCCCCATCGAATCCAGACTTTTCAGGAGTCGCTATGAGCGAAGCCACTTGGTCGGCGTTCAGTATCGGCTCGTGTACCTACCCCGTCGTCAAACCCTTTCCAGAGGAAATCCCGGATGTCCACATCCTGACGTTTGAAGAGGAGCTCAAGTATTTGGCACTTGCCTCCGAGCCCCTCAAGAGCGTCGCCATCATCATGCTCGGGCAGGGAATGCGGCCAGATGAAGTCTTCCGCATGACCTACTCGAACATTGATTTCATCAATCGCACGATCTTCATCGTGCGCGGAAAGACCAAGAATGCCAGACGTACTCTGTCCATGAGCAAGGAAGTGTTCGATCTGCTCAAGAAACGCAGGCAGAGCCACAAAAATGACTATTGGGTTTTTCCCAGTCCCACGAAACCAGGCATGCATCTCGGGTCCGTGCGCAAAGCGCATGACCGTGTTTGCGACAAGATCCATCTGAGGGGCGCCATCGACCTATACAACCTGCGTCACACTTTTGCTACCCGGTCCATTCTGTCCGGGACGGATGTGACCATCCTGCAGAGAATCCTAGGGCACTCGGAGATTGGAATGACCATGCGGTATGTGAAGATCGCCGAGCACTACAAAGTAGAAGCGGTTGAAAAGATGGAGAAGTATCGTGCGGTGAAGATGCAGGAAGCTGAGGCGAATTTGGGGATGTTGCAGTAAGTCCCCCCAATTTCCCCCCCAATGAAGGGAAGGATTTTTAAGAGATGCCTGTAAGTCGCAGAAAAGATTGGTCGGGGCGCCGAGATTTGAACTCGGGACCTCCTGCGCCCAAGGCAGGCGCGCTACCAGGCTGCGCTACGCCCCGACATGAACTGCTTTATTCATTCTAAAGCACTTTCCAACGGTACTCCTAATCGTTGGCACCACTTTAAACCCTGACTGTGCACGAACTGTGCACGAATGAGCTATTGCAGCATGGCTGTGCACATTCCCGGCGTGCCTTGCGCCGGCATCTCGCTGGCCTGGCGATTCATCTTTTCGAGAGCTTCGCGCTTCATCTGCAACTTCATCTGCAACTTCATCTGGGAGTACTTCTTAAAGACTTGTGCGCCCTGACGAAGCATCTGGGTTACCCACTCGTCGGCTACTCCTCCCGCACTCAATCTAGTCGCATACGTTGAGCGCAGATCGTAGATCCGAAAGTAGGGTACTTTGGCGCGAGCCAGAGTCCTTTGCCAAGTTCTCCGCAGGTTCTTGTGATGTCCATGGAGTTTCGGTCGCTCGGAAAAAGAAACGGCCCGTCGCCAGAAATAGCCATTTGACGTTGGAACGCCTGGATGGCCAAAGGTGTTAGAGGAACCTCTGCGATTCCGTTGGGGGTTTTTGAATCGGGTATCCAAACAACTGCGTTGGCCAAATCTACATTCTCTTTTCTCATGGGCATGAGCTCTTTGTAGATTCGTAGGCCGGTCTTCGTGATGATCCGAACAATGTTAGCAAGATAGTTCGGACCGTGAGACTCGATACGTAGTTGCTCGGACCAGGTGACGTAATGCGGGCGAAACAACCCTTTGACGACAACAGGGAATTCCACTCCAGCGCAGGGATTACATAGCAGGAATTTCTTCCGGACTGCGACATTCAGCATGCGTCGCAGCACACGAAACTCCTGATGCACTGTCGTGGCTTTTAACAGTGTTGTTTCTCTGTATCCCTGGGAGGTCTTGATTCGGACACGGCGGCGAAGCCGGTCTTGCAGATAAAGCTCGATCGAATCCGCCGTAATATCAACAAGCCGGCGTGCACCAAACGCCGACTTGAGATGTTTCACGCAGCGATTGTTCATGAGCTTTCTCTGCGCGCACGGGCGGCTTGGAGTAGTTCTCCAAGAAGAAATCCGTCCGTTGTCCGTAACTCAAGGTTTCGCCTTTCTTTATTGTTTCGAGAACGTTATCGTCTCTAGCCTGAAGCCGTTCACGTAACTTCGATTGCGCTTCCTGCCAGTCGTGGGTGTGGGTTGATTCGCGCCGGGGCACCCCGCTGCGGTCCCAGTATCGAATCCACCAGATTGTGGTCCCGTCCCGCCGATATACGACACCGTCGTGTTTGCGTGCTCTAGGCATTCTCCATCTCCTGTTTGAAGGAAGCGCGGAATGTTTCGAGATCCGACTTTAGGAAGCGGATGTTCCGACCCATTACGCGGAGATGGGGAATCTGCTTTCGCTCAACCCAAAGATACACAGATTGCGGACTCACGCCAAGATACTTTGCCGCCTCTCTTACTGTCAGCGGGTATTCTTCTGAGCGAAGAGAGCTTTCGCTGGGCTCATGGAGCAGGCGTTGATTCATAGCAGACCGCTCTGTTCATGTTTCGGTTCATGTGTCGACGGAACAGAAATGCCCTTGTCTGAAGCCTCGGCGGTACTCCGGATGTCTAATTGGGTCTCTGAGATATCTCTGAATTGAGTGTGCAAGAAGGGAGCAATAGCCGTTGGTCGTCTGTACTGAGGCGCAGTGATTGCCTGGTAGTTAGCGTCTCTTCTTTGCTCACCTGTGGCTCGTCCTTCCCCTTCCGACAGTGAGAGTCTAAATGTTCCACCAAATCGTGACATCCACTGCACGGATCGATTGTCCTTAAGCTTGCCGTGTGGGATCACGCAGGGCTGGTGAAACCAGGGGCTAACAGAAAGGCGCGGGGCATGCCGTCGTGACGACGCTGTGTTCTCGCGCATACCGAATTGTGTTGGACGGGTCTTCATGGTTCTTATGCGGTCTTCGTGAGAACCTCTCCTTAGTTCTGTTCTCGATTCAGGTCGTTGGCGTGTTGGCCTAGCCAGGCTTTGAATTCGTCATCGCGTTTGAAAAGAACCTTCAGAGCCTCTGTGATGACGTATGACGGACTGGAGTCGATGAACTTCGCGTATTGATCGAGCTGAATTTTCACCGACTCCTCGACTCGCGCCTGGATCGTCACTGACTTTGGCTGCTTGGGTGGTGCCTTAATGATTGCCATGCCTTCTCCTTGTTCCTCGTTTGCGGTTTTGTCTGACATCCTGTCTTACAGGATTCCTGATTCCCTTCGTTCTGCGCGGCCAAAACACGAGCTGCGCCTTCCAGCAGCAAGAGGCGGGAGTGACCCCCGAAGCCCGGAGGGATCGGGCCGCACTTTTGCGGCACGATGGGGTCACTCCCGCCTCTGATCGTGTTTTGGCCGCGCTCCGTTTTCTTGCCGTCTCTGTCGCATCTGCCTGCTCTTTCTGTCGCTTATCTCCATGCCAGGGTGACGCCGGAGGTGAAATCTCCGGGGAAAGATGTCTCCTCGGAACTTTTCACGGGTACGTTTACTGGCTGATGTGGATGCCGCTCGAACAACACCGCCTGTCCGTTCACCGTTGCTGAAATGAAGGTGACCTGAGAAGGCATGTGGAACTTCACAGATTCTGACCGCACCGTGTTCTCGGTGATCTCCCCGGCACGCCATCTCTGGTACAGATTCTCGACGCCTGGATTGCCGAATCTCTCTTTTCCCTGGTTCATGAACAGGACATCGTGCTCCGATAACTTCGCGTAGTTCCTCTCATCCCACGTTCGCCGCGTACGGAAATAATCGAATAATCCACAGGGGGCTGCGGGGTTCCAAAGCCTCTGAAACGTCCCATGGAACAGCTTCTTGGCACGCTCGAAATTCGTGTCGCGGGTTGCGACGTAGTAGAAACGGAGCTGCGATAGCTTCGTAAAAAGTGTCAAGTACGCGTCCAGATGAGTCTTGAAGCTGTCCATGCTTTCAAACCCCGGATCGATGAAACTGAACGTCACCACAGGCGGGAGAGAGACGCCAGGGTGGTAAAACACTGGGAATTTGTCGACGAAGTACCGGTCCGTGAAGTCGCCCTTGATAGCCCCAGAGTAGTGTTTGCGGGGCAGGATTTTCTTGTCGATTCCCAGTTGGTCGCAGAAGAAAGAGAGCTTCTGTTCCTCGGATTCGAGATAAGTGAAATCTTGATTTCGGAGGATGAAATCGAGCGCGATGAGCCGGGTTCGGATGTATTCGGTCGAATGGACACGCCGGAAACGAACATTCTCCCTGCCAATTGCCTCATACAGATTGCGTGAGAAGAGATGAAAGACTCGGCCATGCCGAAGGTATTCCTTCGAGCTGGCATGCTTCTTTTCCACCACTTTTCGGGCAAATGCAACGCTGCGTTTGCTGGGTTTCGTCTTGATGAACCGGAGAAACTGCTGGCAGGTGAAGTACCCGGAATGCGTGGCCACAAGGTAGAGGAAACGGGACTCCTCTTCCGTATAGCCGAAATACCGGAGCGCTTCCGTGTGGATGGGGAGGATTTTCATAAGGCAAAGATCCTCGCGCTGATTTCCTGGGTGTCGAGAACGCGGCGCAATTTGGCGTGGTCTTGCTGCCGGGCGAACATGTGAAATCCGGCCTTGGCCTTTTCACCGAGGCCCTGGGGCCGATAGTCGCGTGTAGCGATTTCGAGGTCGAGACGGCGAACATCGCGGCAGTCGTCCTCATACTCGATACGCAGGTCAGGAATGGGAATCTTGCCATCCACCACCTTCAGATCGAACTGGTTGGCAATGAAGATTCGTTCGTATCGTGGGTCTTTGTCGGGCCGCATCCGCCAAAGGGCTTGATAGAGGTCTTTCTTCAGCTCGAAGTCGAGAACGACGCGGCGGACCTTACCGCCTGAGCGTTCGATCTCTCGGCGACTTTCTGGTAGAGCCGGTAGAGATCGGCGTCGTGTCGAGCCTCCTTCGGCTTCACAAGGCCATGGTAGGTAGCCTGTCGACTGGAGACGAGTTGAGCACGCTCAAGGAGCCTGTGACCATCCTTTGTCAGAGTTAAAACCTTCGTCGAATACGATGGATGGCCTTCGATGGTGCGCTGTTCGACGAGGGCCTGCCGGGTGAAGCTGCGAATGTCGCTTTCCATCTGCGTATAGTTGCGTTGGTATCCAAATCGCGCGAGATCATCTTCCGGCACGACGCGGAACTTGCCCAAGTCTGTGAGTGCACGAACCTCGGATTCGCGTAGCGAGTATTCCCGGTCTCGACCGCGATAGACCGTAACCGGGCGGTCGAAACCGCCACGAGACTGAGTGGAATTCGATCCCTTTCCCCGTCCGGTTTGGCTCTGCTCTCTGTCTGAGCGAGAACCCTGACCGGCCCTCCCCACCAAGTCGGGACCGGATTCCCGGTCCCATCGGGACGGGAATGCGAAGTCGGAAATGCCATAAGGACGATCCATGCTGCTCCTGCGTGCTGCTCCTGCGCAGCTGGTTGCATTCCCCTGATCCACGGCAGGGAATACCCGTACGACTCGTAAAATTTCTGCACGTGCTTGCCATAGTCCCTAAAGTCAGGCCAGTGCAGTTCCGAGAGATTGCCGGACTGGATGATGCGTCGCAGTGAGGCTTGGCCTTCAGAGCTAAGTTGTTGAGGAAGTGCGGCGCGTTTTGCCGAGCTTTCAGTCTGTCTGCGTGCGCGTCCTCCCGCGCCGATGCTGTGATCCCACAATAGAAAGATAGCGACAAGAAGCAGCAGTAACGCCAGACCCTTGCAAATCCACAATCTGTTCAAGGATTCCTCCCCGCACCATGATCCATCCAAATTTTCTTTCACTTCGACGGATCTCGCCGCCTACTCCTCCAAGATCGGTTTCCAGGAACGATCCGTATTGAAGCGATCCATTTTTATAAACTCATTGAGGGTGGCCGGCCAAAAATCCTTCTCGTAGACAACGCCGTCGTGGCTGACGATGAAGCTCTTCACTCCGGTCACGCCGTACTCGGCCGGCGTGCTAGCGAGGCAGGCGCCGACGGCGCCCGCGGCATAACACGCTCGGCGACTTATGGGGCTTGACGTATGCACGCTGGGACGGTGTAGGGGGCCCCGTTTGCACCGTTCACGCCACGGAATTCTCGCTCCCACAGACAGCATCCATGCGTTTTAGTTTTCAACGGACAGATCCCCAGCCTGGGCCTTTGCCGTGACAGAGCATCCTGATTTGGCATTTCAAGCACTTACGGGGCGCGCGAAGGAACGTGAAGCCCTGAAAAGTCATAGAAGGGAATTGTTATTGTTCCCGGATTGTTCCTTCGATTAAAGCGTCGGAATTCCGAACCAATTTCGCGGACGGATTGGCACCGACGCAAGCCTAAACACGATGATCACAGGAACTGGAGAGGGAACAACGAACGACCCATGAAAATCGAAATTGTTCTCAATCTTTTTGCAAATTTCGCACAACACGAAATCAGGAGCTGCAGAACCCGGCTTGGACCTTCACAGCAAACGGATAAAAGAGAGTCCGCACGCCTTTGGCGGTGATCGAAAACAACAACGGCTGGGATTTCAGGGACGTACGAGGAATGCGGAGGACCAATAAGTCATCGAAAAGGAACGACAGGGAATGCAAAGGAACTCTTATCGCTCCCTTAAAAGCCCCCTCGTTTGTCCCCCGGCTAATTCCCTCTTCCCTCGGATTCGTCCACTGGTCTGATTGGGAGTCGGCTTACGGCCCAAAATTTCGCGGCGCGGATGGCAAGCCGACCCTAGAAGTTCCCGAGACCCTAAATCTGTGCGAAATCAAATGGCTTGGTCTTTCTGCGCTCTGACATTCTCGAGATAGGTGGTGCGAAGAGAGACTCAAATCGCAGACCGGATTCATCTTCCTGGTTCTTTGGGGCGTATGAGAACATTCACTGCTGATTGATCGATCTTTCGAGTAAATTGATTCCGTTGGGCTCGAGCATGCGAATTCTTCTGGTATGGGGCGCGTATCTTCTTTTGCCGCCGGCGGCGGCGCTGGCACAGACCGCTCCCGAAGAACTGAGAAAGATCGCGAGAAACCCGTTCGCAGAGGAGATTAAGCTTTCGTTCGAGGGAGATTTCACCTTCAACCAGGGACCTTATGATCGCAGCGCGAATTCCCTTGTGATTCAACCGGTGATTCCGCTCTCGATCACGAGAGATTGGCTTCTTGTAACGCGAGCTGCGGCGACGGCGGTCACGTATCAGCCGAACTCACTTGCGAAGAGCGGCGGGACCACCGGATTAGGAGACACTACCACTTCCTTCTTTTTGACGCCGGCCTATACCCGAAAACTCATTTGGGGTGTAGGACCCGCAGTTTTAATGCCGACGGCTACAAGCAATCAACTGGGCTCCGGAAAATGGGGCGTGGGGGCGACGGGCGCTGCACTGGTCGAGCCGAAATGGGGCTCTGTCGGCGTGCTGGTTCAGAATATTTGGTCCGTTGCGGGCGACTCGAGCCGTTCACCAGTAAACCAATTCCAGCTCGAGCCGTTGTTCTCCTACAATTTGCCCCGAGGGTGGTACCTCATCAGCAACCCCACGATTGTGGCGGACTGGACGCAGTCGATGACTGAGCGGTGGCTAGTGCCAATCGGAGGCGGCGTTGGCAACAGTTTTAACATTGGGAAGCAGGCGGTTGATTCGAACCTCACCCTATATTGGAACGCCATTCGCCCTGCGAATCAGTCTTCGCCAAAATGGCAATTGAACGTGGAATTCACGTTTCTCTTTCCGATTCCAAAACACTCAGGGACACGGAAACACTGATGGCCGGACCAATGAGTTCTCCCTGCGTAGCGAACCCGACACGCTGAGATCCGTCCGGTTGATTATGCTCGTCACGATCAGCCGTTTCGTCGGCCTTGCGGCCGATAATGCCCTCCTTTCTTAGTTCGTGCATGCGCCAATGCTCTGCGATCTGTTCATGCCCAGGACCTCGCTCCGCGCGCCCACGTCATCAGTCCGATTCCCTCCAATGCCATTCCGCGTAATTTGACGTTCATCTAGGGTCCGGAGAACGACGATCAGCCGGACTGTTAGTTCTGACAGTGTGCCGCTTTCAAGAAGATTGCTAATTATTACGTGTAGTTCGAGTCGTACGCCGTTGGCGGTAGACGAGAGATTATGGCAGTGGCAGAGCCACATACTGCACTTACATTGGCTACAGAGAGCACTGCTCTGGCCCCAACGAATACCAGCCTGGCTGTCGAGCGAACGCTGATGGCGTAGATGCGCACCGGTCTATCGATGCTCTCTTTCGGCTTTACCATCTACAAGTTTCTTCTGTACGTAAGAGAGAGCCTTTCTGCGAGCGTCCTCCGGGCGAAAGGCCCGCGGCGGTTTGGCATTGTCTTAATCGGCCTGGGCACGGCATCCATGATGTTCGGCCTTATTGAGTACCAAA
>WNFL01208091.1_pt4 | contig 59212 bp, 58 predicted proteins | sample 5400361 | NCBI WGS metagenome assembly WNFL01 (sample SAMN13153351, study PRJNA577476) | soil metagenome | isolation source: 40 cm soil on Douglas fir-dominated hillslope | place: USA:California | collected 2013-09-17 | reverse complement strand
GAACGCCATCGACTTGCTCAAGCAGCAGCACCGTGAAGTGGAGAAGCTGTTCAAGAAGATCGAGAAGGCGGATCTGGACGAAAAAGAGAAGCTGTTCGACCAGCTGGCCGACGCGCTCGCCGTGCACGCGGCGATCGAGGAGCAACACTTCTACCCGGCGACCAAGGATTCCCGCACCGAGGAACTGCTCCAGGAAGCCGTGGAGGAGCACCTGTCGGTGAAGCGGATCATCGCCGACCTACTGGAGATGGAGCCCGACGACGCGCAGTTCGACGCCAAGATCAAGGTCCTGCAGGAGCAGGTCGACCACCACGTCGAGGAGGAGGAGGACGAGCTGTTCCCCAAGGTGCAGAAGCTCCATTCCAAGGACGAATTGGAGGACCTGGGCGCCCTGATGGAGGAGACGGCGGAGGAGCTGCAACAGCAGGGCGCTCCGCGCATGGAGGTGCCGAAGGAGACCGGCGCCGCCGCTCCTCTGGACACCGTCAGCCAAAACGATTGCACCACCGAGCACACGGAGAGCACGGAGAAAGTCTCTCCAGTGTGCTCCGTGTGCTCTGTGGTGCATCGCTCTTGGTCTTTACCTTGGCTCAGGCGGCGCGCTTGCGTTCGGCGATGCCGCCCAAGAGGCGCCCCAGGCGGACCAGCGACTCGCGCAGGCCTTCGAACGCGCAGGGCTCCTTGCAGCACACTTCGACGGCGCCGGCCACGTCTTCCCCCTCGAAGAGCGGGAAGACGAGGACATACCGGACAGCGGCGGCCTGCGCGCGCGAGGCGAATTCGCGTGGCACTTCCGCCATCTCGAAGGCGAAGGCGACCGGCCGGCCCGCGGCGGCCACACGCGCCGCCCAGCTCGCACCCGCACCCGCAGCCACCCACGCCTCGCGGACCGGCTCCAGGCCCTCGCGCACGCTCCAGACCTGCATGGGCCTTTCGCCCTCCATCCAGGTGAGGCGCGCCAGCGGCCACTCCGACTCGGCGCAGAGGACGGAGAGCCCCGCGTGCAGCGCGCCCTCTACGGTTGGATGGGCCTCGGCCGCGGCTTCGATACGCGCAGCATTGTCCATTGACACTAGAAGATGCGATGGCTGCACGGCGCGGCAAGGGTCTGGATGTAGTCTCGGCTGAGGTGCTGTGTGGAGGCGTTGCTCTCCGATGCGCGCGAAGGGCTCCGGTGCGCGGCGGGCGGATTCCATCTGGATCCGCGCGAGCCCGTGCCGCTCGCGGTGGTGACGCACGCGCACGCGGACCACGCCGTCCCGGGCAGCGCCCGGTACCTGTGCGCCGAGCCATCGGTGTCGCTTTTGCGACATCGCCTCGGGGCCGAGCCGGCCATCGAAGGCGTCCCGTACGGCGAGGCGCGTTCGTTGGGCGAGACGCGTATCTCCTTCCACCCCGCCGGGCACGTGCTGGGCTCGGCGCAGGTGCGCATCCAGCGCGGAGACGAAGCGTGGGTGGTCACGGGCGACTACAAGCGCGAGGCGGATCCGACCTGCGCGCCGTTCGAGCCTGTGCGCTGCGACGTGCTGGTCACCGAGGCGAGCTACGCGCTGCCCATCTTCCGCTGGGACGATCCGCGCGAGGTCCTGCGCGAGGTGCACCGCTGGTGGCAGGGCAATCCGCGCCGGGCCTCGGTGCTCTTCTGCTACGTGCTGGGCAAGGCGCAGCGGATCCTCGCCGGCCTGGCGGAGCTGACCGATCGCCCGGTCTACGTGCACGGCGCGCTCGAGGCGATCACCCGCATCTACCGGGAAGCCGGAGTCCGGATGCTGCCCACGCTGCCGGTGGCAGAGACGGCGAAGGGGCGCTCGTTCGCCGGAGAGCTGGTGCTCGCTCCCATCACCGCCCGGGGCAGCCCATGGATGCGGCGGTTCGGCGACCACGAGAGCGCCTTTGCCTCCGGCAGCATGCGCATCCGCGGGCAGCGCCGCCGGCGGTCGTTCGACCGCGGGTTCGCGCTCTCCGACCACGCCGACTGGCCGGGGATCCTGCGGACCATCGAGGAGAGCTCCGCGCGGCGGGTGCTGGCGACGCACGGGTACCGGGAGGCGCTGGTGCACTGGCTGCGCGACCGCGGCATGGACGCCGAGGTGACCGGGCTCGCGCACCCCACCGATCCGGAGGGCGACTGATGCAGAGGTTCGCCCGGCTCTACGACGAGCTCGACGCGACCACCTCGACCAACCAGAAGGTCGCGGCGATGCAGGCGTACTTCGCCGAGGCTCCTCCGGCGGATGCCGCCTGGGCGGTGTTCTTCCTCACCGGAGCGCGCCTCAAGCGCCTGATCGCGCCGCGCCTCCTCGCGGTCTGGGGCATGGAGGCCACCGGGACGCCCGACTGGATGTTCGGCGAGAGCTGGTCGGCGGCCGGCGACCTGGCGGAGATCGTCGCCCTCCTCGTGGACACGCAGCGCACCGGCCCACCGATGGCGTCCTCGGGTCTCTCGCTGTCGGAGCTGATCGAGACGCGCCTGTTGCCGCTCCGCGAGGCCACCGAGGAGCGCAAGCGCGAGGCGGTACTCTCCCTGTGGCGATCGATGCCGCTGCGGGAGATTTTCCTCGTGAACAAGCTCCTCACCGGCGAGCTGCGCGTGGGCGTCTCGCGGACGCTCGCCGTCCGGGCGCTGGCGCAGCACGCGGGTCTCGATCCCGGAGTGGTCGCCCACCGGCTGATGGGCGCCTGGCAGCCGACGGCGCAGGGGTTCGCGCAGCTCGTCGCGGGCGACGTGCACGATGCGGATCTGTCGCGCCCATATCCGTTCTTCCTCGCCTCGCCGCTGGAAGACCCGCCTGCCTCGCTGGGCGACCGCGCGGGGTGGCAGGCCGAGTGGAAGTGGGACGGGATCCGGGCCCAGCTCGTGCGGCGCGGAGGCGGCGCCTGGCTGTGGTCCCGCGGCGAGGAGCTGATCACCGACCGGTTCCCCGATCTGCGCGAAGTCTCGGAGGCGTTGCCGGACGGGACGGTCCTGGACGGGGAAGTGCTCGCGTACGCGGGGTCCGCGCCGCTGCCTTTCTCGGTGCTGCAGCGGCGCATCGGGAGGCACAAGCTGACGCCCGCGATCCTGGCCGAGGCGCCGGCCGCGTTCGTCTCCTACGACCTCCTGGAGATGGAGGGGCGCGATCTGCGCGCCTCGCCGCTCGCCGAGCGGCGCGCGCTCCTTTCGCGGCTGGTCGCCGGCCGGAGCGATCGCCTGGTGCTCTCCGAGGAGGTCCACGGGGAAAGCTGGGAAGCGCTCGCGGCGCTCCGCTCCGAGGCGCGCCGGCGCGGCGTCGAGGGGCTGATGCTCAAGCGCCGCGACTCCCCGTACCGCAGCGGCCGCCCGCGCGGCGACTGGTGGAAGTGGAAGATCGATCCGTACAGCATCGACGCGGTGCTCGTGTACGCGCAGCCCGGCAGCGGCCGGCGCGCCAACGTGCTCACCGACATGACCTTCGCGGTCTGGGACGGAGGCGAGCTGCTCCCGGTGGCGAAGGCCTACTCCGGGCTCACCGACGAGGAGCTGGATCGCCTGGACCGGTGGATCCGGCAGCACACGCTCGCCCGATTCGGCCCCGTGCGCCAGGTGGAGCCGCTGCACGTCTTCGAGCTGCACTTCGAGGGGATCGCGGAGTCGCCCCGCCACAAGAGCGGCGTCGCGGTGCGTTTCCCGCGCATCGCGCGCTGGCGCACCGACAAGAAGCCGCGCGACGCGGACACCCTGCAGTCCTTGCGGGCGCTCCTGCGTCCGGCCCAGGCAGTGCACGGCTGAGGCGTGCTAGGTTCCGCCGCCCGCCCGCTCGGGAGACTTCCTTGATACGCGCATTCGCGATCTTCGCGTCTCTCTCCCTCTGGTGCCCCGCCCTCCACGCCCAGGGGATCCCCTCTGCGCCCCCCGAGGAGGTGGGACTCTCCTCGGCGCGCCTGGGCCGCATCCGGCAGGCGCTGCGCGCCGAGGTCGAGGAAAAGAAGCTGCCCGGCGCGGTGGCGCTGGTCGCCCGCAAGGGACGGGTGGCGTACTTCGAGGCGGTCGGCGCGCGCGATCCGGGCAGCGGCGCGCCGCTCGGCAAGGACGCGATCTTCCGCGTCTACTCGATGACCAAGCCGTTCGTGTCGGTGGCGGCGATGATGCTCGTCGAGGAGGGCCGGTTGCTCCTCACCGATCCGGTATCCAAGTACCTGCCCGCGTTCGCCAAGATGCAGGTGAGCACCGCGAAGACGGACTCCTCGAGCGGCAAGCCTGCCTACGAGATGGTCCCCGCGGCGGCGGCTCCCACCGTGTACGACTTGCTCCGGCACACCTCGGGCCTCGCCTCCGCGTCCAGCACCTCGAACGCGCCGGTGAAGGAGGCGTACACGAAGCGGGGTCTCGGCCGGCCGGGCGCGCCCCAGGCGTACCGCGAGCTAACCCCGGCCGAGGAGGTGGAGGCGCTGGCTGGATCGCCCCTTGCGCACCAGCCTGGACGCGCATGGGAATACGGCCTCTCGACCGACGTGCTCGGCCGCGTGATCGAGGTCGTCTCGGGGAAGCGGTTGAGCGAGTTCCTCGACGCCAGGCTCTTCAAGCCGCTCCAGATGGCCGACACGTCCTTCTTCGTGCCGAAGGATCGCGCGGAACGCCTCGCTCAGGCTTTCCCCACCGATCCCGCGACCGGCCAGCCCAGCAACCTCATCGACGTGCTGGCTCCGCCCAAGAACGACTCGGGCGGCGCGGGCGCGGTCTCCACCGCGTCCGACTACCTCCGTTTCTGCGAGATGCTCCTCCGCGGCGGCGAGTTGGACGGGGTGCGGCTCTTGAGCCGTTCCAGCGTGCTCCTGATGACCTCCGATCACCTCGGCAACCTGCTCGGTGCCGCCCCTTCGCCGGGCGAGAACCTCCTCGGGGTGATGGGCTACACCTTCGGGCTGGGCTTCGCGGTCCGGCGCGAGGACGGCCTCGCCGCCGTGCCGGGACGCGCGGGAGAGGTCACCTGGGGCGGCGCGGCCGGGACGTACTTCTGGATCGATCCGCAGGAGCAGCTGATCGGCATCCTCATGACCCAGGCACCGGGCGCGCGCGTGCACTACCGCAAGCTCTTCCGCCAGCTCGTCTACGCCGCGATCGCCGACTAAGCGCAACACGCTGCCCGCGACAAGGACGAAGGGATCACCGCGGAGACGCGGAGATCGCGGAGTTGTTTTTGAAAAACAAATTCTCCGCGCCCTCTGCGTCTCCGCGGTGATCTCTTGGTCTTTACTGCGGCTAGATCAGCCGTCCTAGCGGGCCCAGGTCCAGGTTCAGCTCCTCTGGCTTGAGGCCGAACTGGCGCGCGAGCTGCTGGACGGTCTCCTCCAGCTTCATCAGCGCCTGGCCGATCTTCTCGGTTTCCTCGGCGGTCAAGGTCCCCGATTCCATCCGCCGGATCGCCTGCCGCTCGAGGAGCTTGCGCAGGAACTCGACCAGCGCCAACACCAGGCGCACCACCGACTTCTGCACGTCCTGCGGGTCGACGTTCCAGCGCGGCGGCTGGGCATGGCGCTCCAGCTCCTTGCGGAGCGATTCCAGCTCCTTCACCTGGAGCGCCACCACGTCCTCCTTCTTCATCGCAGCTCCTCCGGAGCGAAGGACCACGCCGGCCAGGGACCGGTGGGCGCGACCCGCACGGGAAGCGCCACGCCGGCGAGCGTCCGCAGGTACTCCGGCGCGGACCCGCGGTCGATGAGGTGATAGACGCTGGCGATGAGCGGGCCGCCATGTGGCTCGGTCCGTTCGGCGCGCACCAGCGTACCCAGCGCCGCCCGGAGCGGGTCCAGCGACGGGACCGAGCGCGCCCGGCGCAGCGATTCCAGATATGCCTTGCCGCTCTCGCGCTCCGCCGCTTGCGGTTCGCCGTACACCCGCAGCGTCATCTGCTCGCGGCCGCGGACCAGCTCCAGCGCTTCGAGCAGCTCGCCTTCCCGTCCGGAGAAGTCCACCTCGTCGGCGAGCGACCCGAAGCGAACCGGCAGCAGCGCCGGGCACGCAGCCGCGAGCCGCCGCACCACCGCGTCGTGCGCGCGCACGGCCTGTGCGCTCAGCTCCGGAGCATGGTCCACCTCGCCGGCCAGCGCGAGCAGGGAGCCGGCGGGCACCGCGCGCACCGCCTCGCCCAATGCCCCGCGCACCTCCACCGCAGGCGGCGCGTCGGACAGGGCATACACGTTGAGCGGCGGGCTCACTTCTTCCTCGCGCGCGGCTGCACGCGGTCGGATGCGCAGAGCAGGGCGCTGAGCCGCAGGTACACCAGGTCGACGCCGGCGACTCCGAGCATCACCTCGCCGCTCATCACCACGCCCTTGTTGAGGACGTGGTCGATCACCTCGAGCAGCGACTGGTCGGCGCCCTCGAGGATCTCCATCGCCGGCCCTGGCCTCCGCCTCACGCCGACTCCGCCACGAAGTTGTAGGGCGGCCACGGTCCGGAGAGGGTCAGCTCGTAGCCGTCGCGCCCGAGGCGGGCGGCAGCCTTGCGCACCGCGGCCTGGAAGGGTTTCACCTGGCCGCGCCGCACCAGGAAGGCGGCGTCGAGCAACACGCGGCGTCCGGCGGGTCCGGGCGGTGGCGCGCGGCGCCGCGCGTCGTCGGCGCGCCGCGACAGCTCGGCGAGCAGCTCGGTGGCGCGCTCGCCGCCTCTCTCCAGGACCTCGCGCGAGAGATCGCGCTGCTTCTTCTTGCGCAGCAGGAACTCGGTGCCGGATGCGCCTTTCGCCTCGCTGCGCGCGCCGGCCGCCGCGCGCTCGAGCGCGCGCGGCTCGTCGAGCAGCAGGCGCACGCCCCACTCCTCGCGCCCGGCGAGGCGCTCCAGCAGGCGGTCGATGCGCTTGCGCTGCCCGGCCACGTGCAACAGCGCCCGCTCGTCGCTGCGGAAGAGCGTGAACAGCTTCATCGGGAGGACCGTTCCCGACCGTCCGACGAATTCGATCACCGCCTCGTGCGGCAGCGCGCGCTCGGACACCCAGGCGAGATCTGCCAGGCCGCGCTCGATGGCGGCCTCGCCGTACTCCGCCGCGGGCGCGGCGGAAGCGACGAGCCACAGGCCGCCGCCGGCGTCGATGGCCCGGGGAGCTCCGGCCCCCGGCACGCCGCGCGGCGCGCGCGCGAGCGGCGGCGTCTTCTCGCGCTGGACCACGCAGTACAGATAGGTCAGGTCGGTCATCGAGATGCCCAGGTCCGGCCGAACGCCAGGAGCTGCCGCGCTCCTCGAGGAGGAGGCGCCACGGCCGGAGCGGCCAGCATAGCAGGGGTTCGCCTCCGCAGCGCCTCGACCTCCGCCGCCTCCGCCTTTGCGGCCCGCCGGCACCGGGCGCACCCCGGCGGCGTGAGCGCGTTCACCAGCACAGGACCGCTTGCGATGCCGAGTCGCCGGAGCGCGCGCAGGAGGCGCTCGGTTTCCATCCGAGGCAGCGCCGCGGCCCGCGTCACGGGGACGAACAACGCGCGCTCCGGGTCGCGGAGCAGCTCCTGCAGCTCGCGCAGCTCGCGCGCGGTGCCGGTGAGGGTGCGAGCGAGGTCCCCGAGGCCGATCACGCGGCGATACTTGAGGAGGATGGCGAGCAGGGCATGGACCCACCCCAGCGCCTTCTCCGGCATGGCCAGGAGGCGCAGCGCGTGGCCGGTCGGGGCGGTATCGACCACCACCACCTCGGAAGCTCCCTGGAGCGCCTCGACGACGGCGAAGAGAGCGAACAGCTCGTCGATGCCCGGCGGCGCCAGGTCGATGAGGTCCTGCACCACCTGCCGGTCGAACGTCGCGTCGAAGCGCGCCCCGCCGCGCAGCGCGTCGAACAGCTCGTCGACACTGCGCCGGTACTGCTCGCGGCGCCCGGCGAACGCCCCGTCGGCGTCCAGCTCGCGCACGGTGAGCCGATCCACTGCTTCGCGCGGCTGGTCGGTCACCGCGATGTCGAGCGCGTCCCCGAGCGAGTGCGCGGGGTCGGTGGAGAGCAGCAGGACGCGCTTGCCCCGGCGGGCGAGGTGGAGCGCACTGGCGGCGGCGCAGGTGGTCTTGCCCACGCCTCCCTTGCCGCCGAAGAGGAGCAGCCGCACGCCGTCCGGCGGAACCCAGGCGGTGCCCTGGGCGGTCCCCGGCCGCGTCCGCCCCGGCCGCGCCGGCTGCGCGCGCGCGGAAGACAGCCGGCGCAGGGCGGCGAGGCCGCGCGGCTCCTCGTCCAGCGCGGGCAGGAGCCGCAGCGGAATCCGCGGAAACGCCGCGCGCGCCGCGCGCAGGACGCGGGCCTCCCCGGCGCGCCGGCCGCCGCACAGCGCGCAGGGCGAGGGTGGAACCTTCGTCAGCCGGTTCACGACCAGCTCGCCGACGCGCGCGCCGAGCCGTTCCACCGCCGCGATCCCGTCGCGCGCCTCACGCAGCGCCAGCTCCTCCGGCAGCATCACCCATCGGAACGCGGAGCGCGCCGGATCGCGCAGGAGCGCCCGGAGATCCTCCGCTTGCCGCTCGACGCCCTCGATTACTGCGTCGCTCGCGTCGGGCACGTACCGGCCGCGGAGCGATTGCGACATCCAGCGGTGCTTCTGTTGCAGATCGGCCAGCACGCGGGCGAGCCGGGCCAGCGTGTCGGGCATGGCGAGCAGCCGCAGCGTGTGGCCCGTGGGCGCGGTGTCCACCACCACCTCGTCGTACTGGCCGGTGGCCGCCAGCCGCGTGAGCTCGACCAGCCCGATCAGCTCGTCGACGCCGGGCAGCGATTGCGCGAGGAGCTCTTCGACGTCCTCGTCGTCGAGGTAGGTCCCGCGCGAGGCGAGCGTCCGGAAGGCGCGCTCCCGCTCCTTGAACCAGCGCGCGAGGGCCCGGTCTGCGTCCAGCTCCGCGGCGAAGAACCGTGGAGAGATTCGCCGGGGCCGCGCCGAGAGCCGCTCCCCCAGCGCGTCTCCCAGCGAATGCGCGGGATCGGTGGACACCGCCAGGACCCGCCGCCCGTGCGCCGCGAGCGCGACCGCTTCGGCGGCGGCGCACGTCGTCTTCCCCACTCCTCCCTTGCCGGCGAAGAAGGAGAAGAGCACGGCCGTGCCTTCAGCCGGGATCCACGGCCGCATCGGCCGTGCGCGAGCCGAGAGCCGCGGGGCGCGAGCCGATCTCCTACTCCTCGCCGTGGATGGTGGCCTCGACGCCGGTCACCTTCATCTCGCCCGGCTTCGGCGCCGCGCCGCGTTCCCTCTCGCGGATCTCCCGCAACCGGGCGAGGAGGTCCGCTTCCAGCGCGCGGAACTCGTCGTCGCCGATCTCGCCCAGCTCGAGCCGCATCTGCGCGGCGAGCAGCTCCTCGCGGAGGCGCGAGTCGTCGTTCAGCTCGGAGTCGACCGCCGCGGCGACCCTGCCGAGCACGAACTTGATGCCGCCCACCAGCATGCGGTCGAGGATGATCACTTTCCTTCCTTCGCTCTCTCGAGCTTCAAGCGGATGTTGACGAAGTTGTACGGCGGCCACGGCCCCGTGTACTTGAAGGTCAGCTTGTCGTGCTTGGCGCCGATCTGCTTGACGCGCTGATCGAAGGCCTGCTCCTTGTCGCGCGAGACCAGGAACGCGGCGTTCATGATCATCTTGTCGCCGATCGGCTTGTTGGCGCGGGAGGCGACCGCCACGTCGCGCAGCGCCTCGAAGATCTCCGCCACGTACTTCTCGGACATCGACTGCAGCGCCGCGTCGATCAGGCGCCCGTACTGCATGCGCGCGAAGTAGGTGGACCCTTTCTGCGCCCCGATCTGGTGCTTGAGATTCCGGATGTCCTCGTCGGCGCGCTCGATCTCGCGGATCATCACGTCGCGATCCCACAGCACCTTGAGACCGAACTCCAGCTTGTCCTGCATCTTCACCAGGACGTCGTGGAACGCGTCGTACGCGGAGCGCAAGAGCTCGACGATGTCGTCGCGCGTCTTGAACACGGTCCCGAACGACATGGGGATGACCGTGTACTTGCGCATCACGGTCTCGTTCACCCGCTCGTGCGCGAGCACGTTCTCGCGCGTCGGATCGTACACTTCGATGGGCGTGTCGGAGACCACCGCGGCGATGTCCTTGTAGTTGACCGTGTGCACGTCCGCCGGGTCGGCGCCGATCCCGAGCGGCCCGAAGCGCAGCGTCTCGCCGCTCTGGATGATGCAGTAGACGTACTTGCCGCGCGCGCCGTCGGTCTTGGGTGCCAGGTCGGACGGCACCTCGGGTGCGAGGGCGCGCGCACCCGCTCCTTCCTTCGTACGCGCGCGGGCCGAAGCCTTGGCGCCGCGTTTCTTCCTCTGCGCTTCCGGCATCCTATCCCTCCGCCTTGGCTGCGCTCAGGCGTGGTGTGGAGAGCATCTTGCGGATCTCGGCGACCAGCTGATCGGGAAGGCAGGGCTTGGCGACGAAGGCGTCGCACCCGGCCTCCATCGCGCCCTTCGAGTGTCCTTGCATGGCATGGCCGGTCAAGGCGACCACGGGGATGGCGTTGGTGCGCTGGTCGGCCTTGAGCCTGCGCGTCGCCTCCCAGCCGTCCATCACCGGAAGGGAGAGGTCCATGATGATGATGTCGGGGCGGTTGGCGAAGGCCTGATCGAGCGCTTCCTTCCCGTTGGCCGCCTGGATCACGCGGAACCCGGAGAAGGCGAGGTACTCGGCGTACATCTCCCGGTTGTCCTGGAAGTCGTCGACCACCAGGACGAGCGGCTCTTGGGTCATGACCTCCTCCCTTCCCGGGGCACGCGCAGGGTGAAGGTGGACCCCGTGCCGAGATTGCTTTCCACCGTGATGCGCCCCTCCAGCATGTTCGCGAGCCGCCGGCAGATGGAGAGCCCGAGCCCCGCTCCGCCATACTGGCGCGTGACGGAATCGTCGGCTTGCCGGAAGTCCTCGAAGATCTTCTGCTGATCCTTCAGGGCGATACCGATCCCGGTGTCCTTGACCGACAGCGAGATCTCGTCCCGCGCGGCATCGTAACCCGCGCTCACCCGGATCGCACCCTGCGGCGTGAACTTGATCGCGTTGGTGAGGAGGTTCAGCACGATCTGCTTGACCTTTTGCCGGTCGCTGCGGACGGCCGGCAGGTCGGCGGCCAGGTCGGTGGTCGCCGAGAGGTGCGCCTGATGGATGAGCGGCTCCACCTCGGCCAGGAGCTCGCCGAGGAGCGTGGGCAGCTCGAACTGCTCCAGGTGCAGCGGCATCTTGCCGGCCTCGATGCGGCTGATGTCGAGCAGGTCGTTGATGATGTTCAGGAGGTGCTTGGCGTTCGAGTCGACGCGGCCGAGGTTCTTCATCTGCGGCGGCAGGAGCTCGCCGTTCACGCCCTGCAGCAGCATGCTGGTGTACCCGAGCATGGCATTGAGCGGCGTGCGGAACTCGTGCGACATGTTGGCGAGGAACTGCGACTTGAGCTGCGAGGCCTGTTCCAACTCGATCGCCTGCCGCTGGAGCAGCTCGTTGCGCCGCACCAGCTCGGCGGTCGCCTCGCGCACCTTCTCCTGCAGCTCCTGCGAGGCGCGCTCCAGCTGCTCGTAGAGGCGCGCCTTGTCCAGCGCCTCGGTGCGGTCGTGCAGGATGGTCACCACCGCGGTGACCTCTCCGTGCTCGCTCAGCACCTTGCCGCTGATCGCCTCCACCGGAAAAGGCCGCGCCGCCTGCGGATCGGCGAGGCTGATCTCGCCGCGGAAGCGCGAGGTCCCACGGGAGAGGAAGACGTTGGAGACGAAGGAGGAGAAGTGCGCGTCGTTGGTGCGGACCGCGCGCTGCACCTCGTCGCCCGAGCCCTCCGGCGCGGTGAACAGCCGCTCCGCCGGAGCGTTCATCAGGAGGATCTTGCCGGAAGGATCCGTCACCAGGATCGGGTCGGCCACCGAGTCGATGATCAGGTCCAGCCGGTCGCGCTCGGCGCGCACGTCCGCCTCGGCCATCTTCAGCCTGCGGTAGTTCTCCTCGATCTGCTCGGTGGCGGCGCGCAGGTCGGTGACGTTGCGGAGGATGGAGACGAAGCCGGTGCCCTCCCGCGGGTGCTCCACGGTGGTGGAGAGCAGCTCGAAGAGAAGGTCGGTGCCTTCGGTCGGGTTCACCAGCAGGAGCTCGCGCCGGGCGGCCTCCGGCTCGTCGATGGCCTGGCGCGACAGCGCGGCGGAGAAGAGCATGTTGTTCAAGGTGACCGCGCGCTGGCGGCCCTCGCTCTGCTCTTCCCGCGCGACGAACAGCGCGTCGGCGCGGGTATTGGAGATGATGATGCGGCCTTCGGTGTCGGTGAGCAGCACCGGGTCGGGCACCGAGTTGATCACGCTGAGCAGGAACTCCCGCTCGCGCTGCAGCCGGTTCTCCGACTCGACCACCCGGCGCATGGCGCGCAGGTGCACCAGCTTGTGCCCCAGCGTGTCCGCCAGCCACCGCGCCTCGCGATCGAGCACCGCGGAGGGCGGGCCGGCCAGCAGGATGCCGACGCGCGCCTCCGCGCGCTCGGCGATCGGCAGCGGAACCGCGATGAACGATCCGGATCCGAAGGGAGCCGTCCCGCGCACCTTGCAGCTCTCGAACTCGTGGCGGTGAACGGAGAGCCGCTTCATCTGCGCGGCGGTGACGCCGTACCCCGCCAGCGCGCGCAACTCGTCGGTTTCGGGGTCGATCAGCGCGCAGAGGGCCGACTTGGCGCCCGCGTTCCGGGCGAGCCAGTCCACCGCCCGCTGGGCGCATTCTCCGGCGTCGTCGCTGGCGAGGAGAAGCTCCGCGAGCGCGAGGCGCGCGAAGGCGTTCGACTCCGACGGCCGCTGGGGCGTGGAGGTCGGGGCGGGGCGCGCCAAGTTCCGGCTACTCCGCACGCCGCCGCTTCGCCCGAGTCCCCACCGCCGCCAGCTGGGCCTTGAGCGACGCGTTCTCGGCGAGGACGGCCTCATGCGCCCGCGCCTCTACCGCTCTCGAGCTGACGGTGGTGGTCTGCGCCACCGCCTCCGAGTACTTGAGGTAGGTGTCGATGGAGGCCACCACCACGCGTGCCTCGACCGTGATGAGGTCGATACCGACCAGCGAGACGCGCACCCACGCGTCGATCACGATCCCTTTGTCCAGCACGCGATCGAGGACGTCGATCAGGCTGGATCCACCGGATGCTCTCTCGACGGGCATGGTCGCTTCTCCGATCAGCGGCGCGGCGCGCTGCGCCGGGCCGAACTGGTGCGGGTGAGGTTCTCGAGCTTCCGCTCCAGCAAGCGGACCTGTTCGCGCAAAGCGTCGTTCTCCGCCTGCCCCCGGTTGCGACCCGGCGCGAGGTGGTGGTCGTACTTCCACCAGTCGAGCCCGATCTCCTGCGCCTTGTCGATCGAGCAGACGATCAGGCGGATGCGAATGGTGAGGAGCTCGACCTCGGCGAGCGACACCTTGATGTCGCCCGCGATGACGAGGCCCTTGTCGAGGACGCGGTCGAGCACGTCGACGAGACCGCTCGCTTGATGTCGCCCTAGCTGTAACTCGGTGGCCATATCGAGAGTCAGGTTTTAAACCGACCCCTGGCCGTTCGCGCAAGTGGTCACTTGGCCGCGTACCGGGCGGACGGGGTGCCATAGTTGGCTGGCGAACACTCCGGCCACCTTTCACGCCCAGTGCGTACATATGCGACACGGCTCGCTGGACACTGCTTCCCGGGTGCGACAACGCACCGCGTCGAATACCGGGAGCGGACGAGCGGGGCGATCGCTGGTCGGAAACCAGACCGGTCTGCGTCCGGGAATTTCGCTCCGCCCCTGAGGGATGGATGTTGCGCGGCGGCGATCATGCAGACGCGAACCGAAGAGAGACTCCTGGTGCTGCTGGTCGAGGACGACGTCGACCTCGCCGACGTCACGCAGGCCCTGCTGCAGCAGGAAGGGCTACGAGTGGCGGTCGCGCACGACGGTCTCGAGGCGCTCGAGCTCATCGACAAGCTGCACCCGCAGGTCGTCGTCACCGACCTCATCATGCCGGTCCTCGACGGCCTGGAGCTGATCCGCCGCCATGCCGCGCGCCCGGCCCCGCGGGCGCCCGTGATCGCCGTCTCGGCGGTGGGGTCGCGGCTGCGCGTGGCGCGCGAGCTGGGCGCGGCGGAAGTGCTGCTCAAGCCGGTGCTCCCGGACGACTTGCTGCAGTCGGTGTGGAAGGCGGCCCGCGCCCAGCCGTGACGCCGCCGTCACCGCGCGGCCGCGGCTTGTCAGCTCGAGAGAGCGTCGTCAAGTTCGGCGGATGCGACGCCTGCAGATGGTCCGGGAACAGTTCGGGAACGCGACCCTCATCCGCCTGCGCGGCGCGTTCGATCTTCCCCAGGCGCTGGAGCTGCGCAGCGCGCTCCATCAACTCGGCAGGGACGTGATCCTCGACTTCGGCCAGGTCGAGGACCTGCGCGTCCACGCCCTCGGCGTCGTGGCGCAGTCGGCGCAGCCCGGGCTGCACCTCCTCGGGCTGCGGCAGCACCACGTCGACGTCCTCGGCTACCTGGGTTTCGACGTGGACGACCGCGGGCGCCTGCTGCGCCGCGAGGCGGGCGCCCGGGCGCATTGACGGCCGGGGGGAAGGTACACGCTACCCTCCCGAGCCTGGAAGGCGCATGTTCGAGGGGTGACGGAGCATCCGGACGGGTGGTTCAGGCGGTTTGCCTGCCGCGTCTCCGACGCGGTCGGGAGCTATTGGGCGTTCATCGCCGCCCTGGCGGTGGTCCTGGCCTGGGCGCTGACCGGGCCGCTGTTCCACTTCTCCGATTCCTGGCAGCTGGTCATCAACACCGGCACCACCATCGTCACCTTCCTGATGGTGTTCCTCATCCAGGCCACGCAGAACCGGGACGGCAAGGCATTGCAGCTCAAGCTGGACGAGCTGATCCGCGCGCAGCGTTCGGCGAGGAACGCGTTCGCCGGCCTGGAGCACGCCAGCGAAGCAGAGCTGAAGCGGTTCGAGGAGGAGTTCCGCGAGCTGCGCCGTCGCGGCCACCGCCCGGAGACCGCGGTGCGGAAGGCGGCCGCGGAAGTGAAGGAATGAGGCGCTAGAGCAGAGGGGCGATCCGGGCGAGATCCTGGACGAAGCGGTGCGTCTCGCGGCGTCGCGTCTCCTCGTCCGGAGCGCGCAAGAGCGAGCTGGGGTGGACCGTCGCCATCACGTACGGCGCGAGCTCCGAGCGGAGCAGCTCGCCGCGGTGCCGGGTGACCTTGAACGTCTTCCCCAAGAGCGCCTGCGCCGCGGTGGCACCCAGGCAGACCAGGACGCGCGGCTTGACCACCGCCAGCTCGGCGTCGAGCCAGGGCCGGCAGGCCGCGATCTCGCGGGCATTGGGCTTCTCGTGGATCCGGCGCTTGCCGCGCGGCTTCCATTTGAAGTGCTTCACCACGTTCGTCACGTAGACGAGGTCGCGATCGATGCCGGCCTCGGCCAGCGCGCGGTCGAGCATCTTGCCGGCGGGACCGACGAAAGGCCGCCCGGTGCGGTCCTCGACGTCGCCGGGCTGCTCGCCGACCATCATGGCGCGCGCCGCCTTGCTCCCCTCGCCGAACACCGTCTGCGTCGCACGCCTGTAGAGGTCGCACGCATGACAGGTCGCGGCCAGGGTGCGGAGCAATGGAAGGGTCGGCCGGGGAGGAATGAGCGGCGCCGCGGTCGGCACCTCGAGGGCGCGTCCCATGACGGCAAACGTATGCACGTCGTAGGATGCGGCCATGGAGGCGCAGGCGCCGACGCTCGACCAGATCCGCGCCGCCCGCGAGACGCTCCGGGGGTTGATCGCCGAGACGCCGCTGTGGCGGTGGCGCGGAGACGCCGTCGAGCGGGCGGCGGGACGCGCCACACAGGTGCTGCTCAAGCTGGAGCTGTTCCAGCACGCGGGCAGCTTCAAGCCGCGCGGCGCGCTCTGCGCGATGATGGACCTCGCACCCGATGCGCTGCGGCGCGGCGTCACCGCCGTGAGCGCAGGCAATCACGCGATGGCGGTGGGCTACGCGGCGCGAGCTCTCGGCACCACCGCCAAGGTGGTCATGCCGCGCACGGCCAGCCCCGCCCGCGTCGAGGGCTGCCGCGAGTACGGAGCCGAGGTCGAGCTGGTCGACGACGTGCACCGCGCGTTCGCCCGGGTCCGGGAGATCGAGGCGCAGGAGGGGCGTGCGTTCATCCACCCGTTCGAGGGGCCGCTCACCGCGCTCGGCACGGCCACCATGGGCCTGGAGATCTGCGAGCAGGCGCGGGACCTGGACGCGATCATCGTTCCCATCGGGGGAGGCGGGCTGTGCGCCGGAGTCGCCGCGGCGGTGAAGCAGCTCTTGCCCCGGTGCGAGGTGTACGGCGTCGAGCCCGCCGGGGCCGACTCGATGCACCGCAGCTTCGCGAGCGGCAAGCCCGAGTCGATCGACGCGGTCCGGACCATCGCCGACAGCCTGGGAGCGCCGCACGCCGCGCCCTACAGCTTCGCCCTCTGCCGCCGCTACGTCGACCGCCTGGTCAAGGTCGACGACGACGCGCTCCGCTCGGCGATGGCGCTCCTCTTCCGCTCGGCGAAGCTGGCCGTCGAGCCCGCCGGCGCCGCCGCCACCGCCGCTCTCTGCGGCCCGCTGCGCTCGACCCTGGACGGCAAGCGAGTCGCCGTGATCGTCTGCGGCGCCAACATCGACGCCTCGACCTTCGCCAAGCACCTCGGCATCAGGCACTAAAGGATCACCGCGGAGGCGCGGAGGTCGCGGAGGTTTCCTGGAACAGCTTTCTCCGCGCTCTCCGCGTCTCCGCGGTGATCTCTTGGTCACGTTCGTGGCTAGATCTGGCGTATGGGGCGGATCAGGGTCGGGACCAGTGGGTATGTCTACAAGCACTGGCGGAACCTGCTCTACGAGGGAGTGCCGCCGTCGCGGTGGCTGGAGCGCTATGCGCAGGTGTTCGACACCGTGGAATTGAACGCCACCTTCTACAGGCTACCGAGCGCTTCCATGGTCGACGGCTGGCGGGAGCGCACGCCGCGCGGGTTCCTCTTCGCCTGCAAGGGCAGCCGGTACATCACGCACATGAAGCGGCTGAAGGAACCTGGTCCCGGGCTCCGGCGCTACTTCGAGCTGGTGCTGCGACTCGGCCCCAAGCTCGGGCCCATCCTCTGGCAGCTCCCTCCGCAGATGAACCGCCCCGACCTGCCCCGGCTCGACGATTTCCTCGCGAGCGTTCCGCAAGAGCTGCGCCACGCCGTCGAGTTCCGCAGCGCGGCCTGGTACACCGACGAAGTCTGCGAGGTGCTCGATCGGCACGCCGCCGCGTTCTGCGAGCACGACCTGGTCGATCGGCCCCCGCCGGCGCACACCGGGGGGTGGCGATACGTCCGCTTCCACGGAGCAACGGGCAAGTATCGAGGCCGCTATGGCCGGACGGCCTTGCGGAAGTGGGCCCGCGATCTGAAGGGCTACGGACGCGACGCGTACGTCTACTTCAACAACGACACGCATGGCCATGCCGTGGAGGACGCGCTCGACCTCTCCGAGCTGCTCGAGCAGCTACCCGCGAGCGCTGCGCAGGCCGCGGGCTCCGTTCGATGAACGCGGTCCTTGCCCAGCTCTTCACCGTTTCGGCGCGCGGCCGGCCGCGCGCGATTCCGCTCCGGGGAGCAGCTCGATGCGGATGATCGGGTCCCCGGGTTCCGCCACAGGGATGTCCGCGCGCAAGAACGCGGGCGGGTCCGGCCGGTAATACCAGAGGTGCTGGTCGGGCGCCTTGACGAACAAGCGCGCGATCCAAGGGACTTCGGGATGGATGACGTAGCGGGTGGCGGGGAGCCGGCGGCTGCCCATGGTGAGCTCGCCGGTCTGGTCGCGCGAGACGCTGACGGTCACCGTGCGGGGCTTCGCCGTGAAGACCACCGCGGTCAGCTCGATCTTCTCGCCCTTGTCGAGCCGCGCCGTGAGGTTCTTCACCGCGTACATGAACCCGACGCCGGCGAAGGCCTCGCGCGTGTCGTCGAGGTGGTCGTCCCACGTGTCGGCGCCGTCCGTGGTGCGCTTGCGCGCGGTCGCGTGGCCGGTGGTCAGATCGACCGCGAACCGGCGCAGGACTTCGCCGCCCCGGGTCTCCTCCCAGCTCCAGGAGAGCTGGCGGAGCTGGGGGCGCTGCTCGAGGATCGCTTCCTCGCGCAAGCGGCGCCCGTCGCGCAGGTCGAAGATCCCCTGCGCGTGCAGCTTCCCGTCCTCGACGTACTGGGTGAGCGTCCCTTCCCCGATCTGGCGGCCCTCGGCGTCGCGCACGACGGGAAAGCCGCGGATGGTGCCTTCGATCCAGCGCGTCTCCATTGCGCCCGCCGGCAGCGCGGCGGCGAGGAGGAGAAGGGCAGCTACTTTCACGCACATTGCATAAGGGTGCGCACTGCGCCCACGCTGTGAGAAGTCGCAGCGCCGGAACAGGGTCGGAGAGCGCGGCGCCGCCGCGGGCGAGAAGCGATCGCCGGCGCTCAAGTCTGCCGCAGGGCAGCCGATCAGCCGAGCCGTGGATCGGCTGCGCATCCCCAAGCATCGGGGCGAGGTGGAAGTCACCGGGCCGGACGGCGAGACGCGCCGCTTCTCGGTCTTCCTCGCCGAGCGCACCAGCCACGGCGGCCCGGAACGCGTGGTCGACCTGCTCAACGGCCCGCGCGAGTTCCTGCCCGCCATCGACTGCAAGACCGACGCGATCACCTTTCTCGTCCGCTCCTCGATCGCGGTGGCCCGCGTCGAAGGGCCGCTGTGGGACGTGGACGAGCTGAACCTGCCGCTCGAGCACGAGGTCGAGGTGGTGCTCGCCAGCGGTCAGATGATCGCCGGACTCATCAGCTACGTGCTGCCGGTCGAGAACTGCCGCGTGGTCGATTACCTGAACGACCCGGCGCCGTTCCTGGCGCTGGTCGAGGGCGAGCGCGTGGCGCTCGTGAACAAGCGCCACGTGCAGCGCGTGACGCTCCGCTGATCACCTCGCAACGGAGGCCCCGCCTTGGCGCGCCTGGACGCCTACATCGATCTGCTGTTCAAGGAACCCGGCAGCGAGCTGGTCATGGAAACCGGGACCGGCGCGTTGCTGCGGACGGCCTCCGGCTCCCGTCCTGTGCTGCGGCAGTCGCTCACCACCGCGCAGATCATCGGTGCCTTCAGCGAGCTGGTCCCCCCCGAGCTGAAGGGCTCTTTCCCGGGCCAGGGCGCGCTCAAGTTCCGCTACGACTCCCCGGCGGGCGCGGTCAGCGTCCGCTTCGATTCCACCCGCGACCGCGCGTCGGCGGTCGTCTGCCTCGCGCAGGCGCCGAACGATGCGCGGTCGAAGCCCCAGACCCCGCCCGCGCGCCAGCCGGCCGCCGCCTCCCCCTCCGCTCCGGAGGGCGAGGTCCACGGCATCCGGGTCGCGCCCGCTCCGGAGGATGCGTCGGCGGCGATGGCGCAGCTCCTCGCCCTGCTGCTCGAGCACCGCGCCTCCGATCTCCACCTGTCGAGCAGCTGCGATCCGTGCCTGCGCAAGGACGGCGAGGTGGTGCCGCTGTTGGGATTCGGCGCTCCCGAGCCCGACCGGCTGCGCGGGATGCTCTGGTCCATCGCGCCTGCGATGAACCGGCAGGAATGGGAGCAGATCAAGGACACCGACTTCGCCCACGAGACCGAGGCCGCCCGGTTCCGCGTCAACGTGTTCGCCGACCGCCGCGGGATCGGCGCCGTGCTGCGCGTGATCCCGAACGACATCCGCTCGGCCGAGGAGATGGGACTCTCCCAGCACGTGCTGGACCTGTGCCATCTCTCCAAGGGGCTGGTGCTGGTCACCGGCCCCACCGGGTCGGGCAAGTCGACGACGCTGGCGGCGATGATCGACTACATCAACCGGACCCGGAACGACCACATCATCACCATCGAGGATCCGATCGAGTTCGTGCACCCGAACAAGAAATGCCTGGTGAACCAGCGCGAGATCCGCGTGCACACCCAGAGCTTCAAGCATGCGCTCAGGGCCGCGCTGCGCGAGGACCCGGACATCGTGCTGGTCGGCGAGATGCGCGACCTGGAGACCATCTCCGTCGCGCTGGAGACCGCGGAGACGGGTCACCTGGTCTTCGGTACCCTGCACACCAACACGGCCCCGAGCACCGTCGACCGCATCATCGATCAGTTCCCTGCCGATCGGCAGGAGCAGATCCGCACCATGCTGAGCGAGTCGCTCAAGGGCGTGATCACCCAGATGCTCTGCAAGAAGATCGGCGGCGGGCGCGTGGCGGCGCAGGAAGTGCTGCTCTGCAACAGCGCCGTCTCCAACCTCATCCGGGAGGGAAAGACCTTCCAGATCGCGTCGATCATGCAGACCGCGCGCGGCGCCGGCATGCAGACCATGAACGATGCCCTGCTCGAGCTGGTCCGCGGAAAGCAGGTCCTCCCCAAGGATGCCCTCTCCAAGGCCGTCCACAAGGCCGACCTCCGACAGAGCCTGGAGCGCGCCGGCTTCCGCCCCGACCAGGACGCCGAACCCGCCTGAAAGCAAACAGGGAGCGCGGGAGATTCGAGAGCTCGGGAGGGTCTGAGGCGCTCCTGCGCTCCCTGTAAAGCTTTTCTGTCTTTACGCCAGGTCGAAGAGCAGGACTTCGGAGTTGTCCTTGGCGGTCAGGTCCAGGCGTTCCTCGTCGGAGACGGCGGCCCCGTCGCCCTCGCGCAGGGTCTGGCCGTTCAGGTCGATCGAGCCGCGGGCGACGTGCACCCAGGAGTGCCGGCCCGGTCGAACCTGGTGGGCGGCGCGGTCGCCCGGCTCGAGCAACCCCGCGTACACGGACGCGTCCTGGTGGACGCTCACCGACCCGTCGCGGCCATCCGGCGAGGCGACCAGCCGGAGCTTGCCCCGGCGGTCCGCCTCGGAGAACGCCTTCTGCTCGTACCCGGGAGAATGGCCGGGCCGGTCGGGCACGATCCAGATCTGCAGGAAGTGCACTGGCACGCTGCGCGACGGATTGCTCTCGCTGTGCACGACGCCGGTACCGGCGCTCATGCGCTGGACGTCGCCGGGACGGATCACCGACCCGTTCCCCATGCTGTCCTTGTGCGCCAGCTCGCCTTCGAGCACGTAGGTGATGATCTCCATGTCGCGGTGCGAGTGCGACCCGAAGCCACGCGCCGGCTCCACGCGGTCGTCGTTGATGACGCGCAGCGAGCGGAACCCGAGCCGCTCGGGATCGTAGTGGTCGGCGAAGGAGAAGGTGTGGCGGCTGTCGAGCCAGCCCGCTTCGGAGTGGAACCTCTTGGACGACGGAAGGACCGTGATCATCGCGTCTGCTTTCCCCCGGCTTGCCGAGGCCTCTTGGACGCACACCGGGGTACAAAGATTCGTGGATGGCCGCAGGGCCGCCCACGGATTAAGCTGCCGGTATGGTGACGATCTTCTACTGTAATTCTTGAGGCTACAAGCCACGGGCTGCCCGGGCGGCGGCCGCTCTGGAGAAAGAGCTCGGGGTCACGGTCGAGATGAAGGTCGGGCCCAGCGGCTCGTTCTTCGTCGACGTGGACGGGAAGGTGGTCGTCGAGAAGCGCGCGCTGGGCTTCCCCGACGAGGAAGAGATCGTCGCCGCCGTGGGAAGGGCCCTGGGGGCTACGTAGAAGGTCCCGGCCCGCCGGGTCCCTGCTGCGCCTCACGCTGCTGGGCGAGGGACCTTCGTACCTCGTCCATGTCGAGCGCCTTCACCTTCTGCACCAGCTCTTCGAGCGACTCCTGGGGCAGCGCGCCGGGCTGGGCGAAGAGCGGAATCCCGTCGCGGAAGATCATCAGCGTGGGGATGGAGCGGATGCTGAACGCCGTGGCCAGCTCCTGCTCCTTGTCGGTGTCGATCTTGGCGAAGGTGATGTCGGGATTCGCCGCGGCCACCCGTTGGTAGACCGGCGCAAACGCCTTGCAGGGTCCGCACCACTCGGCCCACCAGTCGATGAAGACGATGCCGCCCTTCTCGATGGTGTCCTTGAAGTTGTCCTTGGTCAGTTCGAGCGTGGCCACGGGTACCATCCTTTCCAAATCGTTCCGCAGAACCTAGTCACCTGCCTGCGGGGGCGCCGCTCATTCGGCGTCGGGCGGCCCGCCGCTCCGCGCGACGTCCTCCGTGCGGACGCGCGCCGGGTCCATGCCCCGGGCCCGTTTGGTCATGGTGGCGAGCAGGTCGTCGAACCCCGGCGCGCTGCCCTTCATGAAGCGCAGCGGGTTCACCCGGGCCACCACGAACGCCTTGAGGTAGGGCGAGGTGAGGCCCCGTTCCTTGAGCTTCTCCACCGCCGCGCCCACCGCGTCGTCCAGCTCCAGGACCAGCCCCGCACGCCGCTCCCGCTCCCGCACGGCCTCGGGAAGCTTCGCGTCCAGGAACTGGTCCACCTTGCGCAGGGCAGGAGCGTACGCGCCGCCCGACAGCCGTCCGCGCTGCTCGTAGGCGAAGCCGAGCGTCACCAGCGCGGGCTCCTCCAGCTCGAGCGTCAAGTCGCTCTCGCGTCGCCCGGCGTCGGTAGCCGCGAGATCGCGCACCATGCGGGCCACCTCCAGCGACTTCTCCCGCAGGTTGTGCGCCTTCTCGATGTTGAGCGCGAGGATCTGGTACGCCACCGCGCGCTCCGGGACCAGAAGGGCCAGCACGGCCTTCGCGCCCAGCTCCTTCAGCGCGGTCAGCCGGTGTCCGCCGTTCGGCGTCCGGTACATGCCGTCCTCGCGGACCGCGATGATCGGGTCCAGGTACCGGCGGGTCTTGTCCATTGCGCGGGTGAGCTTGAGCACATGGGCGTCGGAGACGTCGCGCTGGAAGGGCGTCGGCTCCACCTTGTCCACGGGCAGCGCGGTGAAGAGCAGCGCGTGCCCGCCGAGGGGCTCGCGGTAAGCGGCCAGCACCGCTCCGCCGTCCTCTTCGACCTGCCGGGCGAGGGCCTGCAGCTCGGCCGGCGGGTCGGGAAGGCGCAGCTCTGCGGGGCCTAGCTCGGTGGGCTTGAGCTTCACGCCTTTGCGCGAGCGGGGACGGCCGGTCTTCGTCCTGGGCCGCTTGGGAGGCATCGGCACATCCTACTTGCCCGCGCCGGCGCTTGCATGGCTACATCGCCCGATGCGCAAGCTGTTGCCCGTCCTCCTGCCGCTCGTGTGCGGCTGCCTGGTCGCCCACCAGGAACCCGCGGTGCGCGGGCTCCCCGCGGACGATCGCGCGGCGCCCCTCTCCGCGGTCTGGGTGGGCCACGCGACGGTGCTCTTGCGCATCGGCAACCGGACCGTTCTGACCGATCCGAACCTCTCCGGCGCGATCCTGACGCTGCCTCGCGAGACCCCCGCCTCTTTGCGCTCTTCCGAGCTTCCCCGCGTCGACGTGGCGGTGATCAGCCACATGCACATGGACCACTTCGACGCCCCCACCGTGCGCAAGCTGGGGCTCGGGACCGCCGTCTTCTTCCCCGACGGCGGTCAGGCATACGCGGACGAGATCGCCCAGCCGCGCAAGCGAGGTCTTCACGTTTGGGAATCCTTCGAGGAGCGCGGCCTCACCATCACCGCCGTGCCCGCCCGCCACCAAGGGGGGCGCTACGGGATCGACGCGCTCTGGAACCACGCGGCGACCGGATACGTGATCGAGGGCGCCGGCCGGCGGGTGTACTTCGCGGGCGACACCGGGTACGACCCGCGGATCTTTCGCGAGATCGGCGCGCGCTTCCCCGGCATCGACCTGGCGTTCATCCCCATCGCGCCCGCCCGTCCCGGGCGGAGCGTCGATCGCTGGGGCCACGCGAGCCCCGAGGAAGCGCTCGACATCTTCCGCGACGTGGGCGCGGCGGCGATGGTGCCCATCCACTTCGAGGCATACTACTCGCGCGGCACCGACCACGGCGCGCCCCGCCGCCGCCTGCTCGCCGAGGTGGCGCGCCGGGGCCTCGAGGACCGCGTCTTCGCCCTCCACACCGGCGAGCGGATCGCCGTGGGCGACGGCGCCCCGAAGGTCCTCGACGACCAGGGACCGGTGGTCGCGAAACGTTGACCCCCGGGCCGGCGCCGGCGGCTCCATCAAGGCCGAAGTCCTCGGGTGCTCAAAGCCGATTCCGATCCGGGAGCGCATTGAAATGTGCCGGGATCCTGAAGAGCGTTACGCTGCTGCCGTGCCTCCGAAGATCGCTCCGTTCCGCACCGTCGATGTCTCCGACTGGGAGAAGCTCAGTGAAGAGCCGCGAGGGAAGCGGCCAAAGTTCTGGGTGCGAGGTGCTGGACGTCAGTGGCTGCGGAAGTCCCCGCGTGCAACTCGCCCGAGCGAGTACCTTGCTACAATACCGGAGGAGTGGTTATCCGTCGCACGAAAGGACTTCATGTGCCGGGTGCTCGAAAGGCGGCTGACATGGCTCGGGCAACGCTGATGATGCCGCGCGTGAGCCGCCTATTCGTTCTCTGGAGCGATCCTGCGGACGGTACTCGGCATGTCGTCGGGCACCTTGCACGCGAGGATGACGGAACGTTCGCGTTCTCGTATGTTCCCGATCTACAGCCGATCCTTCAGCGAGGCTTCCGACTTCTTTCCGAGTTTCCGGAGAAGAAGCTCTATCGTGCCCGTTACTTGTTCCCGACATTTGCCCAGCGGATTCCGGTGCCATCACGTCCGGACTTCAAGAGGATCCTGGATTCCTGGGGGGTGCAAGACAAGGACGACCATTTAGAAATTCTTGGGCGGAGCGGCGGTATCCAAGTTACCGATCGACTCGAGCTCTCAGAGTATCGCTCGGAGTCCGACCCACTAACTAGAGCGCTTGTCTTTCGAATAGCGGGTGAAAAGCGTCATCCTGGGGGGGATCTTCTGCAGCCTGGTGATCCGGTGCTACTGGCGCGTGACCGGCAGAACGCTTTCGACCCGAGCGCCACGCTTGTCTTGGTTCGCGAGGGCAAGACGGTGGGCTACGTGCCTCGCCAATACAGCAAGATGATCGCTGGTCAGCTCGATGCCGGGCATTCTCTCGAGGCGACCGCCCTGAGGCGGCTGGTTGTCCCGCCAGAGCGCGGCCGTTGGCAGGTCGAGGTTCGTCGTCCGTCCCGAGAGGTTTCGCCTTATCGGGCGAGCCATCCGTGCCGCTCAGCGAACACTCCGAACATCCTCTGACTAGCGATCCGGGAAGCTAAATTTATCGGTCGAGGTAGGTCGCGCCGCTTCGCGCTTGTAGGAATGACCTCGCGGCGGTGAATGGTCTAGCGCACCGGGGAAGCCGAGGCGCGCGCGAAGAAGCGCGCGGCGCTCGCTCCTTGCGCGTCGCGGTACGCGATGCACAGGCGCACCTTCTCCAGGGTCTCGGCGAGTTGGCGAGTGCCCCCGGGCATCTTTGGCGCGCGATCGGCGAAGAACGCCCGGGCATCGGCGAGGCGCGCGCTGTCGCAGAACTCTCCGGCCAGCGCGATCGCGTTCTGCGCGTGCGATTCGGGCACCTGCGGCACGAGCTCGTCGAACTCCCGCTTGAACGCCTCCCACGCCGCCTCGCGCGATTCGAGGTGGCTGGCGACCGCGAAGAGCACCTCGACGCGCTCGTTCTTGCGCAGCCGCGAATCGAGCGGAAGGGCCAGCGCGCGCTCGAGCAGCGCCGGGTCCCGGGTGGCGGCGAGCGCCGCCAGGATGCGCTTGCGCACCGCCACGTCCCGCTCCTCCGGGAGCCGCGCAAGCAGCGCCTCGAACTCCCTGGCGCCACCCTTCTGCACCGCCGCTCCGAGCGCGATGGCCGCGAGCCCGGGATCGACCGCCTGGGGGTGGAATCGCCCGTCGTCGAAGCCTGCGTAGGCGCGTCCGCGCCTCGCCGCCTCCGAGAGCACCGCCGGATCGCCGGCGGTGAAGGCGAGGAACCACAGCACCCGGGCCCGGAAGGTCCGCACGGGGATGCTCTCCGCGGGTCTCGGCGTCCAGCCCAGCCGCCGCGCCACCTTTCGGTAGAGCTGGCGACCCATCTGCTCGACGCGGGCGCGCCCCGGGCCGGGGATCAGGTCCTCGCGCGCAGCAGTCAACACGTCGATGGGAACGGCGGCCACCTGCGGGTCCGGGTCCGCCGCTAGAGGCGCGATGGCGGCCATGCCGTCGGCGAATCCGAGCGCACCGCTGTGCATGGCGGCGCGCACGTTGGCCGCCACCGAGATCCGCTCGCGCGCGGCGAGCCGCCGGTAGGCCACGCCCGTCAGCCTGCGCAGGTCCGCGGCCGGCAGGCTCCACCGGTAGTAACCGGACGCGTCCGCATTGGGGAGCACCCACTGCGGGCAGGCATCGAGCTGCAGGACGCCCTGGGCGTCTTCCAGCAGCGTGCAGCTCTCCTTCTCGGCTCCCGCCGCGGAGTACCGCGCGCACACCGGGATGCGCCAGACCTGCTTGCGATCCGCGGTCGATCCGAGCGGCAGGTACCGCTCCTGGCGCAAGACGAGGCGGGGCGGGCCGCCCGAGCAGCTCACGCGCGCCTCGACGAGCGGCACCCCGGGCTGATCGAGGAAGGTGTGGAATGCTCCTTTCACCTCGCGCCCGGAGGCGGTCGAGAGCGCGTCGAGCAGATCGTCGGTATCGCCGCCGCCGTAGGCGTGCGCGCGCAAGTACCCGCGGATTCCCTCGCGGAACGGCTCGGATCCCAGGTAGCGCTCGAACATGGCCAGCACGCCGCCGCCCTTCTGGTAGGTGATCGAGTCGAACTGGTTCCAGACGTTCTTGATGTCGTCGAGGGGCTGCCGGACCGAGCGCGCGCTGGCGAGCCCATCCTTCCCCATCGCGTAGTCCACGCCGTCGAGGAAGCTGGTCCAGGCGCCATAGGCAGGGTCCCATTCCTGGACGGTGCGGTTGCCCATCCAGGTGGCGAACGACTCGTTGAGCCAGGCGTCCGTCCACCAGCGCAGGGTCACGAGATCTCCGAACCACTGGTGCGCCATCTCGTGGGCCATCACCGAGGCGATCGACTTGCGGGTCTGCTCCGCGCTGATCCCGGGCTGGAAGAGGAGGATGTCCTCGCGGTAGAGGATCGCTCCGGCGTTCTCCATCGCGCCGTACGTGTAGTCGGGGGCGGCGAGGTGATCGAGCTTCTCGAAAGGAAACTCGATCCCGAAGTACCGCTCGAGCCACACCAGCAAGTCGGCGCCGGTCTTCAGCGCGAATTCGAGCTCGCCCCCGCGACCCTTGGGCGCGATGCCGCGGACCTGCAGCGGCCTCGAGCGCACCTCGTTGGGCGGCAGCGGAGGCGGGGTGACGACGTCGAAGGGGCCGACCGCCCAGAGCAGGAGGTAGGTGGGAAGCGGCTTGGTGGTGGCGAATCGGACGCGCTTGAGCCCGGCACCTTCGCGCTGCTCCTCGACCGGCATGGTGTTGGTCACGGCCACGTCCGTGGCCCGGACCGTCAGGGTCACGTCGAACGGCGTCTTGAGCTCCGGTTCGTCGAACCCAGGGAACGCGCGCCGCGCATCGGCCGCCTCGAACTGGGTGTACGCGTAGCGCTCTCCGGACTCCTGGGCGAGGTAGAGGCCCACGATCTGCGGATCGAACTCGCGATCCCAGGCGAGGTGCACCGTCGCCTTGCCCGGCCCCACCGGGTGGTCCAAGACCAGGCGCGACAAACCCTGCGCGTTCACCTGCTCGTAGGTGGCGGCGGCCGCGTCCACGCGGGCAGAGGTGACGTGCAGCCCGCGTCCGTGCAGCCACAGGACGGAGCGCGGCGCGTCGAGCTCGACCTCGATGTCCGCGGTCCCGGAGAACCGCTCCTCTGTGGGCACGATGCGCAGCGAAAGCGAATACCGGACCGGGTGGACGTCGCGGGGGAGCCGCAGCACCGGCGGCGGCTCGGGACGCTCGGGCGCCTTCTGCGCGGCGGCGGGCGGCGCGGCGGGCGCCGGCGACTGCTTCGGAGCTGCGGCGCAGCCGGTAACGATGCACAGCAGGGCTGCCGGGGATCGGATCGAAGGATGCATGAGGCGCGGGACTGTACGTGAATTCCTGCGGACGCGGGGGCGTCGCATTCCAGGGCCTGAGGTGTCTTGCAGTCGAACGGGCGCGCGCTCGGCCCTTTCCACCGTTGCGGGCCGGTGGCTACATCGTCGGCCCCGAGGAGGTTCCATGTTCCGCAGCCTCTGCGCGGCGGCGGCGTGCGCCGGGTTCGCCGCCTGCGTCCGCAATCCCGCGACCGGCAACCTGCAGCTGAACCTCGTCTCCGAATCGCAGGAGATCGAGTTGGGCAAGCAGGCCTCCCAGCAAGTCGAGCAGAGCATCGGCCTGTACAAGGACCAGAAGCTCGAGGCGTACGTCAGCACCCTCGGCCAGTCCCTGGCGCAGCAGACCAACCGCAAGAACCTGCCCTGGCAGTTCCACGTGGTCGAGGACGCGGCGGTGAACGCGTTCGCTCTTCCCGGCGGCCCCGTGTACGTGACCCGGGGCATCCTGGCCACGCTGATGACCGAGGCGCAGCTCGCGGGCGTGATGGGGCACGAGTGCGGGCACATCGCCGCGCGCCACTCCGCCAACCAGATCAGCAAGGCCGAGCTGGCCCAGGTCGGGTTGGGCCTTGGCTCGGTGCTCAGTCCGCAGCTCGCCTCGCTCAGCCAGATCGCGAGCGCGGGATTGCAGGTGCTCTTCCTCAAGTTCAGCCGGGACGACGAGAACCAGGCCGACAAGCTCGGCTTCGCCTACATGGCGAACGACGGCTACGACCCGCGCCAGATGGTGGACGTGTTCAAGACGCTGGAACGCGTCTCCAAGCTCGCCGGCGGGGGCAAGCTGCCGGAGTGGCTGCAGACGCACCCGGACCCCGGGAACCGCGAGAAGGCCGCGGAGGAACGGCTCAAGGAAGTGAAGGCGGACTTCACCAAGGCCAAGGTGAGGCGCGACGAGTACCTCGGCATGATCGACGGCCTGGTCTACGGCGAGGATCCGCGCCAGGGCTACTTCCAGGGCGCGAGGTTCTTGCATCCGGATCTCAAGTTCCAGGTCACCTTCCCGCAGGGCTGGCAGACGCAGAACACGCCCCAGGCGGTGGCGGGGATGAGCCCCAAGCAGGACGCGATCGTGGAGCTCGCCGCGGCCGGCAAGATGACCCCGGAGGAGGCGGCGCAGAAGTTCTTCAGCCAGAAGGGCGTGCAGCAGGGGCAGGCGGCGCAGCTCACCGTGAACGGACAGCGCGCGCTGGCCTCGTACTTCGCCGGGCAGACGCAGCAGGGCGAGGTCGCGGGGCTGGTCGCGTTCGTGAGCTACAACGGATCGACGTACGCGCTGCTCGGCTACACCGGCGCGCCGACGATGCCGCAGTACGACCCGATCTTCAAGGCGTTCATCGGAAGCTTCGGCCCGCTCACCGACCCGGGCGCCCTGTCGGTGCAGCCCGCGAAGATCCAGATCGTGCGCGTGGATCGGGACATGACCGTCGAGCAGTTCAATCAGCTCCTCCCCTCGAACGTGAAGTTGGAGGAGCTGGCGCTGATCAACGGTGTGGACGACAAGAACGGCCGGCTGCAGGCCGGGCAGAAGTACAAGCGCGTGGTCGGCGGGCCGCCCGTGCAGGACAAACCGCCTGCGGGCCAGCAGCCGAAGTCCTGAACGGCGGCGTTTTCGCGCCTGATTCCGCGGTCACGCTCAAGATCCCGGCGGCCTCGCCGATGGGATCCTCTGGGCATGGGAATTACCGCCACAAACGTCGGACAAAGTGCGGCTGGCGCCGACGCTTCCCGACCCACGCGCCTCCTGCTCGCCGAGGACGATGAGCTGCTCCGGAGGGTATTCGCACGCGCCTTCCGCAGCGAGGGCTTCGAGGTCGACGTCGCCGCCGACGGGGAGGCCGCGCTCGCGCTGATCAAGGACAAGCGATTCGACGCCATCCTCACCGACATCGCGATGCCGCGGCTCTCCGGGATCGACCTGTTGCGCGCGGTCCGCCAGCACGACTCCGACGTGCCGATCGTGCTGATGACCGGTGGTCCCGAGCTGGCCACCGCGCTGCAGGCGATCGAGCACGGCGCCTTCCGCTACCTGGTGAAGCCGGTCGAGCTGACCGAGCTGAAGAGCATCGTGCGCCGCGCGGCCAGCTTCCACCGCCTGGCGCAGCTCAAGCGCGAGGCGCTCGCCGTGCTGGGCGAGAACGCGGCCCTGAAGGACGATCGGGCCAGCCTGGAGCGCACCTTCGAGCGCGCCTTGCAAGGCCTGTGGATGGCCTTCCAGCCCATCGTCGAATGGCCGGCGCGCGGCCTGTTCGGATTCGAGGCGCTGGTGCGCACCTCGGAGCCCGCGCTGGCGCGGCCGCCCGACCTGATCGGCGCCGCGGAGCGCCTGCGCCGGCTGCCCGACCTCGGCCGCGCGATCCGCAATGCGGTGGCGGCCCGGATCCCGTCCTCGTCGGGGAGCGTGTTCGTCAACCTGCACGCGGCCGACCTTCTCGACGATCACCTGCTCGATCCGGGCTCTCCCCTCTCCGCGCATGCCAGCAGGGTCGTGCTGGAGATCACCGAGCGCGCCGGGCTCGACGAGGTGAAGGACGCCCGCGCCAGGGTGGAGTCGCTCAAGCGGATGGGTTACCGCATCGCCGTCGACGACCTCGGCGCCGGGTACGCGGGGCTGACCAGCTTCGCGCAGCTCGAGCCGCACATCGTCAAGCTCGACATGTCGCTGGTGCGCAACCTCCACGAGGCGCCCACCAAGCGCAAGCTGATCCAGTCCATCGTCGCCCTCTGCCGGGACCTGGGCATCGAGCCGGTCGGCGAAGGCGTGGAGATCGCCGCCGAGCGCGACGTCCTGGAGCAGCTCGGCTGCACGCTTTTGCAGGGTTACCTGTTCGGCAAGCCGGACCGGGAGTTCCTGCAGCCGAAGTTCTGAGGGCGCGGCCGCGGCTATCTCGCCAGCTGCAGCGTCACCTCGCGCAGGAACCGGACACCTTCTCCCATCCACTTGATCGGGCGCCGCTCGTCCGCTCCGTGCGCCGCGCGCCCGGCCCGCTGATCTTCCTGCGTGCCCGGCGCGCCCCCCAGGCCGTAGGACTCGATGCCGATCTCGCGCAGGTGGCGGGAGTCGGTCGCCCCGGTCCCCATCGAATGCGAAACGGCGACGTCGCCCCACACGGAGCGGGCGGCCGCATGGACGGCCTCGTTCACGGGACCGCTGATCGACGAAGGCTTGGCGAAGCCGAAGTTCTCCAGCGGTTTCAGCTCCACCGCCGGATCGGCGATCGCCTGCGCGAGCCGCGCCTGCGTCCCTTCGCGCGTCTCGTCGGGGAGGATGCGGCAGTTCACCGTCGCTTCGGCGGTGGTGGGCAGCACGTTGTCCTGGGGCGCCGCCTTCAGCATCGTGGTCACGCAGGTGGTGCGGATCTGCGCGTTGGCCAGGCGGTCCTTGCCGATCACGGCCTCGTCCTCCGGCGAGAGGGTGCCCGTTTTCGCGGCGCGCTCGAGGGCGGCCGACAGCGGCGGCTTCTCGCGCCGGGCCATGAACGCGATGCCTTCGCGCGACTCGGGGAGCACCTTGGCGGGGAAGCGTAGCTCGCCGATGCGCTGCAGGGCGCGGGAGAGGGTCACCACCGGATCGAAGTCGGTGGGCGGCACCGACGAGTGCCCGCCCTTGCCTTTCACGGTCAGGCCGTAGCTCTGGAACGTCTTCTCCGCCACGCCGATCTGCACCGACTCCATCCGCGACAGGTCCGGCGCGACGATGAGCGCGCCGCCCTCGTTGAGCGCCAGCTCGGCGTCGATCAGCTCCCGGTGGTTCTGCGCCAGCCAGCGCGCCCCGACCAGGCCGCCGGTCTCTTCTCCCGCGGTGAGGGCAACGATCAGATCGCGCCCGAGCTTCTGCTGGCTGCGCGCCGCCTCCAGCGCGATGGCCGCGAACGCCGAGGCCATCGCCTTGTCGTCGCTGACGCCGCGCGCGTAGAGGTACCCGTCCTTCTCCGTGGGCTGGAAGGCAGGCACGCTCCACGGTTGCCCCTCGACCGGCACCACGTCGATGTGCGCGAGCAGGAGGAGCGGGCGCTTGGCCCCGGTTCCGCGCACCCGCGCGATCAGGTTCCCGCGCCCGGGCGCCGCCTCGAGGAGCTGGGCCTGGACCCCCGCGCGCTCGAACCGGGCGAGGAGAGGTCGCAGCGCGGCGGTTTCGTTGCCGTGGCTGGTGTCGGCGCGCAGGAGCTGATCGAGGATCTCGCGCGCTTCGGTTTCGACGGGCCCCGCCGCCAGGGCGGCGGCGCAGGTGAGTGCAAGGAGCATCAGGGAACACCTCCGGGGCGCGCACCGTACCATGGCCGGTTGACCACCGACGGCGCGTTGTGGATTTGCTCTGCCCGGGAGGACTACTCATGGTGCGCAACCTCGCAATCGTGTTCTGCCTGTCATTCGCCGCCGCGGCGCAACAGCCCGCGGCGCAACCCGCCGCCGAGCCGGCCGCGCCCCCGCAGCAGCCTGCGCCCGCGGCGGGGAAGCCCGCTGCCGCGCCGGAGAAGGCGGCCGTCGCGGATCAGGCCATTTCCGCGGACGGCAAGATGCACATCGACGCCGCGGTCGCCTTCCTCAAGGCATGGGGCAAGGGCCGCTGGGACGATGCGAAGACCGTCGCCGCCGACAAGGTGCCGGTGAAGATCGGCGACAAGTCGTACGACGTCGACGTCGCCGGGGGGAAGAGCGACGTGAAGGCCGTGCTTCCGTTCCGGGGCCTCTCCACCGTCCGCGAGCAGGGGAAGGTGGTGGCGATCGCCGTCTCCGACCTGGCCCTGCGGACCGATTCCGCGGAGAAGCGCGGCAAGGCCCGGCTGACCACCGAGGACAAGGACGGGCAGGTCCGCGTGACCGCCGTCGAGCTCGAATAGCTCGTCCAGCCTTGCCGAGGCGAGGTCCGGCGTCAGTCGGTTGGACCTCGCCGCGCCGTCGGTGCACAGGGGATGCGGGGGCCCGGGGGTCTCCCGCATCCCAAACGGCAAGGGTCATGGATTGGTGAGGGCAGCCTCCTCCAGCGCGAAACCATCCTCGCCCAGCCGGACGCGGATCATCTCGTCGAACCCCTCGTCGGGCAGGGGCGGCTCGAGGCGGCGAGCGGTGGTGTAGATGGCCACGTCCGGCACCCGCGCGCGCCCTTCGCGCCCGGCGTTGCGTCGCAGCGCCTCGGCCACCGAGACGAGGAAGTGCACCGCGACGATCCGCGCGCCCGCCCGCCTTCCGGCCTCGATGAGCACGGCGCGGTCCGCGCGGCGCGGGTTGGTGTTGTCGACCACCACCGATCGAGCCGTGGCGAGCGCCTGCTCGATCTGTCGCAGCTGGCGGTCGGACTTCTTGCGCGCGTGCCGGGGGAAGAGGTCCTTGCTGACGTGGACGTGGGTGCCCGCGTAGCGGCTCGCGAAGTAGCCGCTCTTCCCCGAGCCCTGCAACCCGACGAACACCACCAGCTCCATCCGCTCGCCTGTCCGCCCTTCGCTGCACGGCCGGGGCGCGATGCCGATCTTGGTGGGTGCCTTCAACAAAGGAGCGCACCAAGTGTCCCGCTACGTCCTCCCCGACCTTCCCTACGATTACGGCGCCCTGGAGCCGCACCTCTCCGCCAAGATCATGCAGCTCCACCACGACAAGCACCACCGCGGCTACGTGGACAACGCAAACCAGTGCATCGACAAGTTGATCGAGGTCCGGCGCAAGCGCGACTTCGAGAGCATCGCCGCGCTGGAGCACAAGCTCGCCTTCAACGTGTCCGGTCACGTCCTGCACAGCCTGTTCTGGCAGAACCTCGCTCCGCAGGCGGGCGGCGAGCCGGAGGGCGAGCTGGCTCAAGCCATCCAGCGCGACTTCGGCGACTTCGACAGCTTCAAGCAGCAGATGGTCCAGACCGCGGCCACCATCATGGGCTCGGGGTGGGCGGCGCTGGTCTGGGACCCGGTGATCCAGCGGCTGGGGACCACCCAGATCCACGATCACCAATCGGAAGTCACGCAGGCGAGCTTCCCGATCATGGTGCTCGACGCCTGGGAGCACGCCTACTACCTGCAGTACCAGACCGACAAGAGCCGCTACTTCGGAGCGATCTGGAACCTGTGGAACTGGGAAGACATCGCACAGCGGTTCTCCGCGGCGAAGGCGGTCGACGTGCGGCTTCCGCGCTCTGCTGGCGGTCAGCCGGCTGCGGCCCCTCCCTCGGTCCACTGAGGCGCATCCCACAGCCCGGCGCGCTCCCGGACGGCAGGGAGGTGCCGGGCGAAATGTGCCGAGGTCAGCTCGGAGGCGGGGCGTCCGTCCAGCTTCCAGGGTAGCTCGCGCGCATTGAGCCCGACGAAGTGCGCTCCGCACCGGCCGAGGCCCGGCAGGTGCGGCGGGAACGGCGAGCAGATGGAGACCTCGTCCACGCCGACCACCCGCACGGGCCCGCTCCGGCGCAGGACCGCCATCTGCATGCCCTGCTCGTCGAGCTCCGAGCGCAGCGTCACGGGGTGCTCTTCGAGGAGCTGCTCGAGCGCCCTGCCCAGGTCGAAGGCGGGGGGCAGGCCGCGGATGCCGGAGTTGAGCGGCTCTGGCCCGCACCAGGAGACGAACTGCCCGAAGCAGGTGCGCACGTCGGCGGCGGCGACGAAGGTCGGGCGCGGATCGGCCAGCCATTCGCGGACCGCGCGCGGCGCCTCCCAGACGATGCAGTCGTTGTCCAGCGAAAGCTCGTGCAACGCGGGGAAGATCCGCAGCGGCGCGAATTTCCACCCGACGCCCTCGGCCATCCCGCCGTCCAGGCGCCTTCGCAGGAACTCCGGGACGTCCTCCCGCTCTGCGGCGCGCCAGGAGACTTCGCAGGGCAGCTTTCCGACGCGCTCCCGCGCCTCTTCGACCGGGACGGTGTTGACGCAGACGGCGAGCTCGGTTTGCGGTCCGAAGGCGCGGCGCGCGGCGGCGATGGAGAGCCGGAGGGCGCGAAAGCCGTCGCCGCTCACGTCGCCGATGGTCCAGCGCACTCCCAGCCGGCTCATGTGCCAGCTCCCGCCGGCCGCGCCGCCGCATCGGATCGCAGCCGGAGCGCGTAGCAAGGCCGGTCGCGGGCGCCCCAGCGGTACTTGTAGGCCTCCCGGCCGCGGAGGAAGTCGAACTCGCGCGCGCCTTCGCGGGCGGCCTCCTCGATCGCGTGTCCCACCACCAGCGTGCCTGGCGAGAACCGCTCGAAGACCGGATCGAACCCGGAGAGGTAGTAGTGCGTCCGGCCGTGCGCCGCGAATCCGTGGAACACCGCCGCGGTCCGGCCCTCGAGCTCGAGCGCGTAGAGGCGCAAGAGGCCGGCGGCGAGCAGCCGATGCGCGGCGTCGCGGTGGAACCGCTGCACCTCGGGCATGGCCAGCACGCCGTCCTGCCCTCGCGCGCGCCAGCGGGCAGCGTGCAGCGCGAAGAGCGAGTCGAGCCGGCCGTCGAGGTCCGGGGCGGCGGCGGTCTCGACGCGCGCGGCCGCGTCCCGCGCGGCGCGCCGCTGCAGGTAGCGCAGCTCGCGCAGCCGGCCCGAAGGCACCGCGTCCAGCGCCGGCGAGATGTGCAGCGCAGGCGCGATCTCGCAAACGCAGGGGGCTGCGCCGGCCCAGCGCAACAGTGGCGACGACGGCCGGAGCTGATCCAGATCCGCCCGGTCGCAGCGGGAGCGCAGCGCAGCGGCGAGCGCCTCTACCGTCCCTCCTCGCTCGGAGGGGTCGAGCAGCACGTCGAGGTGATCGCTCACGCCCTCGCCGATCAGCCGCAGGACCTCGCCGGTGCGCTCGCGGCGCACGTCCACCAGGGCCAGTCCGACCAGCCGTCCGCCGCGCCGCAGCGAGATCGCGACCGGCTGCGCGTGGGCGAGATGGGCGCACCAGGGGAGCAGCCAGGCGGGGTGCTGGAACGGCGTCGCCTCCGGGCAGCGCTCCCACAGGTCCAGCCATTCCGGCTCGAGCCGTTGCAGCGCTTCGGGGCCGCGGCGCTCTTCGATTTGCAGGGGAGGCTCACGCCGGCGCCGCGGCAAGAGGTCCGCATAGAGGGCAAGGTACCGGTCCGTCATGCGCCGGTCGGAGAAGCGGCATTCCGCGGCGGCGCGGCAGTCCTCCGGGCGCAGCTCGGACGCCCGGAGCATCGCCTCGCCCAGCTCGTCCACGTGGCGAGCGATGAAGCCGGTGCGGCCGTGCTCGACGATCTCCTCCAGCGCCCCGGCGGGATAGGCCAGGACCGGCGCGCCGGAGGCGAGCGCTTCCATCGCGACCAGCGAGCTGGTCTCGGGGACCAGGCTGGGGATCACCACGCAGCGCGCTGCCCCGAGCAGCCGGCGCTTGCGGCCCGCCGCAACCGGCCCGACGAAGCGGCGCCGCGCGTCGAGCAAGGGCGCGATCTGCTGCGCGAAGTAGCGGCGATGCACCTCGTAGTCGAAGACGCGGCCGGCCAGCAGGAGCGGCAGGCCGGCGCTCCGCGCCGCCCGCAGCGCGAAGTGGAAGCCTTTCTCCGGGCAGATCCGTCCCAGCGCGAGCGCGAATCCGCGGCGGGTCCGCGCCGGCGCAAAGCGCGCCAGGTCGACACCGTTCTCCACCTCGGGCAGGAGCGGCGCGCCGGGCGGGCAGCGGCGTCGCTGCGAAGCGGAGACGCAGACCAGGTGGATTCCGGGCAGCGCGAACGCCTCCGCCGGGTACCACTCCGGGGGGAGATGCAACGTGGCCAGCAGCGGAACGCCGGAGAGCGGAGCGTAGCGGTCGAAATCCACGCCGTGCAGGTGGACCACGTCGACATGCACGCTGCGGAGCACGTCCGCGATCGTCTGGCGGGTGGCCGCATGCGCACGGGCCAACGCCAGCTCGTCGATGGGGCCTTCGTGCGCAGGGATGGGCAGCAGGGTCCCGGCGCAGCGCGATCCTTGCTGGGCGATCACCAGCGACCGGTGCCCGGATGTCACCAGCGCACGGTCGATGGCGGCGAGCACCTGCTCGGCGCCGCCCACTGCGTCGGGACCGACCGGCGCGAGCGGGTACGCCACGTTCAGGACGGTGATCGCCATCGCGGCGCCTACGCTGCTGATTCGCCCGGCCGCCCGAAACCGAGCCGCGCGGTACCCCGGGTCAGCGGCGCCCGGCCGCCGCCGGAGGGGGTAGGGGTGGACCGGGCTGGACGAGGACGGAGGGAAGCGCCAGCTCCTCGAGCGCGGCGGCGGCGAGCGAGCGCAGCTCCTCTCCGCCCATCCATCCCATCTGCTCGAAGTGCGCCTTTCCCGGGTGGGGAGGGCGCGAGAAGTCGGCGGGCGGCGCGAGCCGGAACCGCTCCGCTCCGGGTGGAAAGGCGGCGAGCGTCGCCGACTGGCTCTCATGCAGGGCGAGCATGCGGCGCTTGAGCTCGAGCTCCGCCCGGGACGGGACGATCTCGAGCTGCGGCTGCGGATCGGGCAGGAAGGACCCAGCCGAAAAGCCGCCCTCCGACGCGTGGTAGGAGGTCATCTCGACGAGGTGCAGGGCGTGGAGGCCGCCGCGCGCCAGGAGATCAGCCGCCGCGCGGCCCGCGAACGAAGCTGCGTCGTGGTCCGGGTGCCCCCCTTCGTAGGCATGGATGACGAGCACCGGCGGGCGCAGCCGCGCTACCAGCGCGGCCACCGCGCGCGCGAGGCTCGCAAGCTCCCGGCAAGCTTCCTGGTCGACGGCGCCCACCCGGTGGATCCGGTCGGGCTCGATCCCGACCAGCGCGAGCGCGGCCCCTGCCTCCGCGCGGCGGAGGAGCGCGTACTCCGAGCGCCCGGAGAATCCGCGCGGCCACAGCCGCGCATCGCGCGGCGCTCCGTCCGTGAGGTGGATGACCCGGCACCCCGGCGACCGGGCGAGCAGCACCGCGGCGCCGATCACCTCGTCGTCCGGGTGCGCGGCGAGCACCGCCGAGCCACCCGGCAGCGACCCTCCGCGCAGGACCTCTTCGAGGGCGCATCCCGTCATGGCAAGGGGGAGCGCCGCCAGGTCGTCGCTAGCGTGACGCGTCGGCGCCGTTGCCCATGTCCGCGCGCGATGCGCGCCCGGACTGCCTGGCCGACGAGCGCCCCGCGCCCCGCGAGGAGCGCGACGTCCGTGCGCTCGACGGCGCCTGCATCGACCGCGAGCCGCCGGACCGGCGCCCGCCGCTCGCTGCGGATCGCGAGCTGCCGTTCGCGCGGGAGCTGCCGTTTCCCCGCGAGCTGGCTGCGCGGCGCCCGCCAGATCCGGTGGAGGCCTGGGCCCGGCCGCCCGAGCTGCTGCGCCGGCCCGAGCTCGATGCGCCGGCGCTCCTCCGGCCGGAAGCGCTCGAGCTTCGACGGCCCGATCCTCCCGCGCTCCTGGCCGTCGATCCGCTCCGGGACGAGCTCGCGCGGCGCCCCGCGCCGGCGCGTCCGCGCTCCGGGCTCTTCCGGCGCTGCTTCTCCTGCAGCGTGTCCGGGTAGACGAGCTTGAAGAACTTGCTGTCGCCGGTCCCGTGCATGAACACGAGGTTCTGCTGGTCGAAGATGCGGAACCAGTCGTCCCAGGAGATCTCCTCCAACGACGGCTCGCGCCCGCCGCTCTTGGGTCCCTTGACGAAGTCGATCCGCAACAAGCCCTCGGTCCCCTTCACCTTGGTGGGAATGCCTCCGTGCTCTTCCACCCAGCGTCGGATCTCGTCGTGGTCCCTGGTCGCCACCGCCTTGGTCGCCATTGTCGTTCTCCCGTCTCGCGCCAACCTAGGAAGCGGATCGGTGCGCGGCACGCGGCGAGCCGGAGCCGGATCGCACCACCTGCTCGCGCGCGAGCCCGCAGCCGAATGACCTGCGGACGGGCACGGCTCGGCGCGCGCAGGTAGACTCCGCGCGCCTTGCGTAGCCCATGGCTCGTCCTCCTCGCGGCCTTTGCGGTGCTCGCGGCGCTCGCGCTGCTCCACACGCTCTTCTGGGGCTGGGTGTACCGGGTGCGCCCGAGCCAGGACGAGCTGCGGTTCGCGCGTACGCAGGACGGCTGGCGCGTGGCCGTGGCGCGCCGCGTGCCCCGCGGGCAGCCGCGCTGGCCGCCGGTGCTGCTCTGCCACGGACTCTCCGCCAATCGCGCCAGCCTGGACTTCGGTGTCCCGCGGTACTCGCTGGCGCTGGCGCTCGCCAACGCCGGATTCGACTGTTTCGCCCTGGATCTGCGCGGGCACGGCGACTCGCGGCGAGGATCGCCTCGCGCGTGGAGCTTCGATACCTACCTGTCGCAGGACGTCCCGGCGGCGCTTGCGGAAGCGCACGCAGCCTCGCGCGCGGATCGGGTGCTGTGGGTGGGCCACAGCCAGGGCGCGCTGCTGGGCCTGGTCGCCGCGGGCATGTACCCGGCGCGCATCGCAGGGGTAGTTGCCCTCGCTCCGCCGACGCACTTCCACGCCCAGGACGCCCTGCGCAAGCTGCTGCCGTACGCATTCCTTGCGACGGGCCGTGGACATCGGTTCCTGGCCCGCGCCGCCACGCCCGTGGCCGGCTGGTTCCATCCCGGCCTGGCGCAGTTCGCCTGGAATTCGCGCAACATCGATGCGCGCGTCTTCCGACAGGTGCTGGCCAACGTGGTCGAGGACGTCCCGCCGCAGGTCTTCCGGCAATTCCTCGATTGGATGCGGCGCGACCGCTTCGCGTCGCTGGACGGCCTCACCGATTACCGCGCGGGGCTCGAAGGCGGGCGGCAACCCGCGCTGTTCGTCGCCGGATCGCTCGATCTCCTCGCGCCGCCGGCAGCCGTGCGGGGCGGGTACGAGCTGTGGGCGGGCGAGAAGGAGCTCTGGGTCGCGGGCCGGCAGGCAGGCCTCTCCACCGACTACGGCCACTCGGACCTGATCTTCGGGCGGAACGCCCCCGAGGAGATCTACCCGCGGGTGATCGCCTGGCTGCGGGCCCACAGCGAACCAGCCCTTCCGGTGCCGCCGCCCGCTTGATGACGAGGCTCTCGCCCGAGCGCCCGCTGCTGCTGCGGATCGACGTCGGCGGTGGCACTGTACGTACATGGTCAAGGGACTGGTCGCCGGCCTCGCGGGGTTGAGCGCGGCAGTCGCCATCTTCCAGCTCCAGGGTGACGGAGGGTCGGGGTCGGCTGGCGCCGGCGGAGCTCCAGAGGCGGACGCAGGCATTCCCGATCGGCGCGACGGGCCTGACGCGGCGGCCGCCCTCACTCCCGCTGCCTCGGCGGACGCGGGCGGTTCCGGAGTCGCGCATGCACCCGCGCAGGACGCCCCCCTGCGGTCCCCGGCGCGGCCCGAAGGAGGGCCCGGGCCCGTCTACGTCGGGGATGCGCCGGGCCGGCTGCGGGCCGACGCCGACGCTGGGACTGTTGCCGGCGGGGCCCCTGACGCCGGGTCGGCCGGCCGGGCCGCCGAGCCCGACGGTGGCACGTCCGGAGACGAGGTGCGGCGACTGCGCGAGCGCGTTGCCAGCCTCGAGCAGGAGCTGGCCCGCACGCGGTCCGATGGGCAGGCCCAGGAGATCGACCGGCTCAAGCAGCAGGTCGCCTCCCTCCGCGAGCAGCTCGCGCAGGAGCAGGGGCGGCGGCAGCAGGACGAGCTGGCCGCGCAGCAGGCGCGCGCCCGCGAGCAGGAGGCGACCTCGGCGCTGGCGCGCGCGCAGCAGCAGCTCGCCGCGGGCGACTCGCGGGCCCTCGACACGCTGGAGTCGGTCTCCAGCTCGTTGCCCGCTCCGGCGCAGAGCGCGGTGCAGAGCGCCCGGTCCGCGGTCCGGAACGGCGATCTGGCGGCGGCGCGTTACTGGCTTTCCGTCGCTCTCGCCGAGGAGCAGAGGCGGCAGGTCACGCGTTGACGATCCGGAAGGAGCGGTGCGGCGTTCGCCGGTAGTCGGGCGGGGCCGTCTCGCGCGTGACCTCCTCCGCTCCGAGACCCGAAAGGCGCGGCTCGAAGCGCTGGTGGTTGGTTGCGAAGTAGAGCACTCCGCCGGGCAGCAGCGTCGCAAGGGCGCTCTCGATCAGCTCGCGGTGATCCCGCTGCACGTCGAAAGGCCTTGCGCCAGCCCGGGTGGAGAACGAGGGCGGATCGAGCACGCAAAGCGTGAACCGGCGGCCGGCGGTCGCGAGGAAATCGCGCGCGTCCTTGCGCACCAGCTCGTGCGCGGCGCCGGCGAGACCGTTCAGCTCGAGGTTGTCGCCGGCCCAGGCGAGGTACGCCTCGGAGGCATCCACGGTCACCGTCCGCCGCGCGCCGCCAGCGCCGGCGGCGCAGGTGAAGGCGCCGGTGTACCCGAACAGGTTGAGGAACTCGCTCCCCTGCGCCTCGGAGCGGATGCGCGCGCGGGTCTCGCGGTGGTCGGGGAACAAGCCGGTGTCGATGTAGTCGTCGAGGTTCACCCAGAAGCGCAAGCCGCGTTCGCGTACCGCGATGCGCTGCCCGGTACGCCCCAGCCGGCCGTAGCGCGGACCTTTGGCGGGCCTGGTGCGCCGGCGCTTGAGGCGGACGCGCTCCGCGGGAACCTCCAGCGCCTCCGCGGCCGCCGCGCCCATCGCCTCCAGCCATCCGGGGATCTCGCGCGTCTGTTCCCGCTCGTACTCCGCCACCACCAGGTTGCCTTCGTACCAATCGACCGTCGCGCGGATCTCCGGGACGTCCCAGTCGTAGACGCGGAACGCGCCCACGCCTTCGCGCTCGAACGATCGATGGAGCCTTCGGAAGTTCTTCCGCAGCCGGTTTCCCAGCATGCCGGCCTGCCGGGCAGTGTCCACGCACGCGCCTGTATCGCGCAGTGCCGCACGCGGTCTAGCATCCATGCTCATGGCCCGTCCGGTGATCGTCGCGCACCACACCCGCAGCGGGCTCGCCGCGCTCAACGTGGTTACCGCGGCCCTGCAGACCGATCCTCTCACCGACGGTGTCGAGGTGCGGTTCGCCAGGGACCGCGCCGCGCTCGCCGCTGGGCTCACCGCCGCCGCCGGGGCCGGAGCGGTGCCCGTCGCCGCCTGGTCCTTCTACTCGCCGGACTTCCTCGAAAGCGCCCGCGACCTTTCCTGGGTGCGCGCGCGGGCCCCCGGGCTCCATGTGGCTGGAGGCGTGCACGCGACCGCCGAGCCGCTCGCGACCTTGCGCGCCGGATTCGACCTGGTGGCGCTCGGCGAAGGCGAGGCGACCGCCGTCGCGCTCGCCTCGACGCTGATCGCCTCTGGCGACCCGCGCGACCTGCCGGGCATCGCGTTCCTGCGGCAGGACCGCCTGGTCTCGAACGGCCCGGGCGAGCGGCGCGCGCTCGACGACTTCCCCGCGTTCAACGCCCGCGCCCGCAAGTGGAACGCGCTGGAGATCACCCGCGGCTGCATCTACGCCTGCTCCTTCTGCCAGACCCCGTTCATGTTCAAGGCGAGATTCCGCCACCGCAGCGTCGGGAACGTCCGCGCCCAGGTGGCCCGCATGCGCGAGAGCGGCACCGTCCGGTATGCCCGCTTCCTCACGCCGACCTGTCTCTCCTACGGATCGACGAATGCTTCGGCTGACCTGGACGCGGTGGAGGAGCTCCTGGCCGCCGTGCGGGAGGAGCTGCCCGAGGGGAAGATCTACTTCGGCACCTTTCCTTCGGAGTGCAGGCCCGAGCACGTCACGCCGGCCGCCCTGCGCGTGCTCAAGAAGTACGTGGACAACGACCAGCTGGTCATCGGCGGGCAGAGCGGCTCGGACCGGGTGCTCCGCGCCACCCACCGGGGCCACACGGTCGAGGACGTCCGCCGGGCGGCGCGCGCGTGCCTCGAGGCGGGCTTCGTCCCCGACGTCGACTTCCTGCTCGGATTGCCGGGCGAAACGTCCGAGGATCGCGCGCTCTCCATCGCCTTCGCCCAGGAGCTCGTCGACCTGGGCGCGCGGATCCACAGCCATGCCTTCATGCCGCTGCCGGGAACGCCGCTCGCGGGCGCCGTACCGGAGCCGATCGACGACGCCGAGCGGGCGGCGCTCCAGCGCCTCGAGTCGCGGGGCGCGCTGCACGGACAGTGGCGCGCGCAGCAAAGGATCGCGCAGGACCTGGTCGCGCTCAGACGCCGTCCGGCGCCTGGGATCGCGCTCTCAGATCCTCCTCCCCAGCCAGTCGCCCGCGACCACCGCGCAGAGGCCGAGGACGTTCGAGGCGGCGAGGTAGGCGACGGCGCCGGCCGCCTGCCCGAGCTGCAGTAGCCGGTGGATCTCGAAGCCGTACGTGGAGAAGGTCGTGTACGCCCCCACGAACCCGACCGCAAAGAGGAAGCGCCAGCCCTGGGCCATCGCGCCGCGCGCCGTGGCGGCGGACAGGAACAGGGCGATGGCGAAGCAGCCGGTGACGTTGATGAACAGCGTCCCGTACGGCCAGCCGGTGCCGAACCGCCGCGCGAACGAGTCGCCGACCAGGAGTCGCGCCACCGCGCCCGCGGCACCGCCGCAGGCGACGAGCAGGATGGCCGTGCCGCGCCCCACGGCGCGGCACAGTACCAGACGAGGCGCGTCAGCCGCGCAGCAGGCCTTCGGCTTCCAGCGCCGCGCGGACGGCGGGTCGGGCGGAGATGCGCTGCATGTACGACTTGAGCGCTGGCCAGCGGCCCAGGTCGATGCCCACGAAGTTGGTCCAATTGAGCACCGTGAACAGGTAGGCGTCGGCGACGGTGAAGCGGTCGCCCATCAGGAACTGCCGCTTCTCGAGGTGGCCGGCGAGGAAGTCGAACTTCGGCGAGAGCGCCTCGCGCAGCGGCGGGCGTTGCTCCTCCGCGGCCCGGAAGATCGGACTGAAGGACTTGTGCAGCTCGCTGGCGACGTAGTTCAGCCATTCCTGGAGCCGGTAGCGGTCCATCGAGCCCCACGGCGGCGCGAGCATCGCGTCGGGCTTGCGGTCGGCGAGGTACTGGACGATCGCCGCGCCCTCGGTGAGCACCTGCCCGTCATCGAGCTGCAGGGTGGGGACGTATCTCTTCGGATTGATGGCCGTGAAGTTCGCGCCGGAGGCGGTCTTCTGCGCCTTGGTGTCGACCGGCTCCAGGTCGAAGGGCAAGCCGAGCTCGCGGAGCACGATGTGAGGAGAAAGGGAGCATGCGCCGGCCTTGAAGTAGAGCTTCACTCAAGCACCTCCGGGAGGGGCGCGCGTCGCGCGCGTGCGGCCGACTTTAATCCACCGGCGGCAAAAGGGCGCGGGGACGTCCGTTCAGCCCTGGCGCCGCGACGCATCGGCCCGGGCACGGCGCAGTCCCAGGATGTAGATGCAGGCGAGCGCGAGCAGGCACACGCAGCCGAGGGCAAGGTAGCGGTGCACGAGCAAGGATGCGCTCCAACCGTACTGATCGCTGAGCACGCTCGGGTCGCTGAGACCGACGCCTTCGTTCATTCCGAAGGGGATCCGATCGGGATCGGTGCGCGCGCCGAACCACAGCTCGAAGACGTCGGCGAACGCCCCCGCGCCGATGGCCAAGAACCCCCAGCGAAGCCAGCCGCGTCGGATGGCTCCTTCCGCCGGAGCGTAGACGGTCGCCATCAGCAGCGCGCCGAGCACGAGGCACCCGCCGTCGCCGGCGAATACGATCAGGACCGTCGCGGAACGGGGGCTGGGGATCAGGGTGCAGCAGAGCTGCAGGAGGAGCAGCGCGGATGCGCAAAGCGCGCCCGTCTTGCGGCCGGTCAACAAGCCGCGCACGATCGCGTAGAGCAGCGCAGCCGAGACGAGCGCCGCGAACAGGGGCGAACGCCCCGCGGCGGTGAGCGTGCGCCAGGGGCCTGGCAGGGCCAGGAACCCGCACAGCCACGCCGCCGTGGCGTGCCCCAATTCGTGGATCCACATGCTGAAGAAGATGCGGACCACCGCGCGACCGGGGGCAGTGGAGACGAGGAGGAATGCGCCGAGGAGCGCCGACGGGATGGCCCAGGTGCGAATGCTCGCTTCCAGGGCCGGACCGCCCTCGAGCTCCGGCGCGTCCTCCCGGACCGCGACATCCTCGCGCGACGCCGGGAGCGCGGCGGCGCGCGCTTCCGCCTTGGCGTAGATCACGCCGCAGCGCGGGCACTCGGCCAGGGCGGCCGGCCTCGAGGCGCCGCAGCGCGGGCAGCTTTCCATGCCCAGACTGTACCGCGGCATACATGTCGGAGCGGGTACGACCGGCGGAGGAAATGAACCGGGCCGGGAGGGCGTATCCTGAGGCGTGAGCACTCCCGATCGGCGGGAGTCGCTCGCGTGCCGGAAAATCCCGCGCCGGCCGACGGTTGAGGAGTGGATGGAACGGGCAGAGCTTCGCCGGCGCATCCTGCACGCGGCCTGGATCGGGGCGTTGGCCACGGTCGCGTGCCTGCTCATCGGGCTCGCGCTCTTGTGGCCCCGCTGCCAGGGAGGCGCTTGCCCATCGGTCGCGGCGCTGGAATCGTACCGGCCGCCGCAGGCGAGCGAGGTGCTCGACCGCGACGGACGCCTGGTCGCGCGGCTCGCCCCGGAGCAGCGGATCGTGGTGCCGATCGCCTCGATTCCCCAGCGCGTCACGGGAGCGTTCCTGGCGGTCGAGGACCGGCGCTTCTACCAGCACCGCGGGATCGACTTCCACCGCATGCTGGGCGCGCTCTGGCGCGACTTGAAGACGCTCAGCCTCCGCGAGGGGTCGAGCACCATCACCATGCAGCTCGCGCGCAACGTCTTCCCGCAGCAGATCGGACCGGCCCGTACGCTGCGGCGCAAGCTCTGGGAGCTGGTGCTCGCCCGCGAGATCGAGCAGAAGCTGCCGAAGGACCGGATCCTCGAGCTGTACCTGAACCAGATCTACCTGGGGAACGGGCTCTACGGGGTCGAGGCGGCGTCGCGCGGGTACTTCGGAAAGCCGGTGGGCGAGCTGAGCGCGGCGCAGGCGGCGATGCTGGCAGCGCTGCCCAAGGCGCCGACCACCTACGATCCGCGCCGCTATCCCGATGCGGCCCGGCGCCGCCGCGACCTGGTGCTGCGCTTGATGGCGGGCGCGGGCGTCATCTCCGCCGAGGAGCTGAAGAAGGCCCTGCGCGACAAGCTCCGGCTCTCGCCGCCGGAGGAGACCGCCGGGGCGCCGTGGTTCGTGGCGGGCGTGCGGCGCGAGCTGCACGACCGGTTCGGCGCCGAAGCCGACACCATGGGATTGCGCGTTCGCACCGGGCTCGACGCGGGGTTGCAGCGCGCCGGCGAGCGCGAGCTGCGCCGCCAGATCGCCTCGCTCGAGACGCGGCGGAAGAAGCCGTGCAACGACGACCATGCCGAGTGCCTGGAGGGGCTCTTCGTGGCGCTCGATCCGATGAGCGGCGAGGTGCGGGCGCTGGTGGGCGGCCGCGACTACGCGATGTCGGAGTTCGATCGCGCGACCCAGGCGCGGCGGCAGCCGGGCTCCGCGTTCAAGCCGATCGTCTGGGCGGCGGCGCTCGAGTCCGGGATCCCGCTCTCCACGCTCCTCGCCGAGGGCGGCGGCGACTACCAGCCGGCGGATCGCATCACGCTCCCGGCGGGGCCGCTCAACCTGCGCGAGGCGCTGCGGGTATCCTCCAACCGCGCGGCGGTCGCCCTCGGAACCCGCGTCGGCGTGCCGCGCGTGATCGACCAGGCGCACGCCCTGGGGATCAGCACCCCGCTGCCGGATTTCCCCTCGACCCTGCTCGGTGCGGGCGAGGTGGTTCCGATCGAGCTGGCCGCCGCTTACGCGTCGTTCGGCAACGGGGGGATGCGCATCACGCCGCGATTCGTCACCGCGGTGGAGGGGCCGGGCGGCAACGTGCTGTGGGTCCCCACGCTCGAGATGAAGACCGCGCTCCAGCCCGGCGTGGCCTACCTCATGACCAGCGTGCTCACCGACGTGGTCGAGCGCGGCACCGGCACCGCCGCCCGCGCAGAGGGGCCGCCCGGCGTGCCGCTCGCCGGCAAGACGGGCACCACCAACGACGCGCAGGACGTGTGGTTCGTCGGTGGCACGCCGGAGCTGTCGGGCGCCGTGTGGCTGGGCTACGATCGGCCGCGCCCGCTGGGTCCGTCAGCATCGGGCGGGAGGCTCGCTGCCCCGGTCTTCGGCCGCATCCTGCGCGACTACTACCGCAAGCGCCCTGCGCCGGAACCGTGGGCGCGCCCCGGAGATCTCGAGGAGCGCGACATCGACCTGGCCTCCGGCGGTCTGGCCATCGCGGGCTGCCCGCCCGACCGCGTCGGGCGCGAGCTCTTCCTGCCCGGCACCGCTCCGCAGGACTGCACCGAGCACCACGGCGGCGTGCTGGGGTTCTTCGACAAGGTGAGCCGCTGGATGTCGACGCGCTGACGCGAAGTCCCCGCGGCAGGTGAAGCGCAACAATCCGAAACACGCCGACGTCCCGGAGCGCTTGACCAGCGAGCTGCCGGGGACTAGTTGCAACACGCAAATGTTGGAATCGCAAGAGTACGTCGGCTTGCTCATCGCCGCCGCGCGCCGATCGCTCCGCCGCGCGGTGCAGGCGCGCGTCGCTCCGCTGCGCCTCAACCCGCCGCAGTTCTGGGCGTTGCTCGCGGTGGCGGAAACGTCCGGCTCCTCGTTGGGGGCGCTCGCGCGCCGCCAGCGCATCGATCCTCCGGCTGCCTCGCGGATCGTCGCCGCGCTGGTGCGGCGCGGGCTGGTGCGCTTCGAGCTGGATCCGGCGGACCGCCGCCGCTCGCGCCTGAGCCTCACCCGGCGCGGCTCGGAGCTGCTGCGCAAGCTGCGGCCGATCGCCGACGACCTTCGCGCGCGGGTGGTCTCTGGCATGGACGCCGCCGAGGAGGCGGCGCTGCGCGCCTCGCTGCGCAAGGTGATCGGCAACCTGCAAGGACCGCGGGTGGCCCGGCGGGAAGGGCCCGATCGCGCGCGTGCTGCTGCCCGGGTTTCGGGCGTGAGAGGGAGGCGGCGATGAGGCGCTGGATCGTCCTGGCGGCCCTGATCGTGGTCGTGGCCGCGGGCACGATCTGGTTCGTCCGGCGCCAAGGCGGGCAGAAGCCGCCGCCCGCAAGCGCGGCGCAGGCGCAGCAGCGGCCCGTCCCGGTGGTGACCGCGCAAGTCCAGCAGCGGGACCTGCCCATCTATCTCGACGGCCTCGGCACCGTCACGGCCGCCAAGACCGTCGCCGTGCGGGCCCAGGTCGACGGCCGGTTGGTGACGGCGAGCTTTCGCGAAGGGCAGGTGGTCCGCCGCGGAGAGCTGCTCGCGCAGATCGATCCACGGCCGTTCCAGGTGCAGCTCGAGCAGGGAAAGGGAGCGCTGAGGCGCGACTCCGCGCAGCTGCGCACCGCGCGCCTGGCCCTGGCGCGCAACCTGGAGCTCTTGCGCGACCACCTGGTGTCGCAGCAAGACGTGGACAACCAGGAGGCCGCCGTCGGCCAGGCGGAGGGCGCGGTGCGCATCGATCAGGCGCAGATCGACTCCGCCCATCTCAACCTCGAGTACGCGCGAATCACCTCGCCCATCGACGGGGTCACCGGCGTGCGGCTGGTCGACCCCGGCAACCTGATCCGCGCGAGCGACCCGACGGGCATCGTGGTCGTCACGCAGCTCGACCCGGTCGCGGTGCTGTTCACGCTGCCGCAGGACTACCTGCCGCAGGTGGCGCAGCAGATGGAGCTGGGGGCCCTGGCGGTGGAGGCGTTCAGCCGCGACGGGAGCGTGAAGCTCGGCAGCGGCGAGCTGATCGTCATCGACAACCAGATCAACCAGAACACGGCCACCATGCGGCTCAAGGCCAACTTCGCGAATCCGCAGCGGCAGTTGTGGCCGAACCAGTTCGTCAAGGCGCGCCTGCTGCTGACCGTCCGCAAGGGGGCGACCGTGGTCCCCACCACCGCCGTGCAGCGCGGGCCGGAGGGCACTTTCGCGTACGTGGTCGGACCGGACCAGACGGTCCAGCCGCGCCCCATCGAAGTGGAGCTGACCCAGGGCGACGTGGCGGCCATCGCCCGCGGCCTTTCCCCCGGCGAGGTGGTGGTCGCGGACGGCGCCGCGGCGCTCCGCCCCGGCGCGAAGGTCGCGCCCCGTCCAGCGGCGCCGCCCAAGCCGGCGCAGCCCAGCGGCCGCGCCATCGGTGCCGATCGGTGAGCATCTCCGAGCCGTTCATCCGGCGCCCGGTGGCCACCTCGCTCCTCACCGCGGGGCTGCTCCTCGCCGGGTTCATCGGCTACAAGCAGCTCCCCGTCGCCGCGCTGCCGCAGGTGGACTACCCGACCATCCTCGTCTCCACCCTGCTCCCGGGCGCGAGCGCAGAGACCATGGCCTCCGCGGTGACCACGATGGCCTCGGCGGTGACCACGCCGCTCGAGCGGCAGTTCGGCCAGATGCCGGCGCTGTCGCAGATGACGTCGGTCTCCAGCTTCGGCTCGTCGCAGATCACGCTGCAGTTCGATCTCGACCGCAGCATCGACGCCGCCGAGCAGGACGTGCAGGCGGCCATCAACGCCGCCTCCAACCTGCTGCCCCGCACCCTGCCGGCGCCGCCCACCTACAGCAAGAGCAACCCGGCGGACACCCCGGTCCTCACGCTGGCGGTCAGCTCGGACACCATGCCGGTTTCGCAGGTGGACGACGCCGCCGACTCGATCCTGGCGCAGAAGATCTCGCAGGTGTCGGGAGTGGGGCTGGTCACCATCGGCGGCGGGCAGAAGCCCGCGGTGCGCGTGCAGGCGGACCCGTCCGCGCTGGCGGGGACCGGTCTCACCCTGGAGGATGTGCGCCTGTCGCTGCTCGCCGCCAACGTGAACCAGCCGAAGGGGAACCTGGACGGCCCGCGGCAGGATTTCGCGCTGGCGACCAACGATCAGCTCTCGGACGCCGCATCGTTCCGGCCCTTGATCGTCGCCTATCGCAACGGCGCGCCGATCCGGCTGCGCGAGGTCGCGCAGGTGGTGGACGGCGTGGAGAACGCGCAGCTCGCCGGGTGGGCCAACGGGAAGCGCGCGATCATCGTCAGCGTGCAGCGGCAGCCCGGCGCGAACGTGATCCAGGTCGCCGATCAGGTGAAGGCCCTGCTGCCGCAGCTCCAGGCCAGCCTGCCGCAAGGCCTGGACGTGACCATCCTCAGCGACCGCACCGAGACGGTCCGGGCGTCGGTCGACGACGTGCAGTTCACCCTCATCCTCACCGTGCTGCTGGTGGTGGCGGTGATCTACGCCTTCCTGCGCTCGGTCCGGGCGACGATCATCCCGGGCATCGCGGTGCCGCTCTCGCTCATCGGCACCTTCGCGGTGATGTACCTGTGCGGGTACAGCCTCAACAACCTGTCCCTGATGGCCCTCACCATCTCGACCGGATTCGTGGTCGACGATGCCATCGTGATGATCGAGAACATCGCCCGCTACATCGAGGAGGGCGAGCGGCCCTTCGAGGCGGCGCTCAAGGGCGCAAGGCAGATCGGGTTCACCATCGTCTCGCTGACCGTGTCCCTGGTAGCGGTCCTGATCCCGCTCTTGTTCATGGGCGGGATCATCGGGCGGCTCTTCCGCGAGTTCGCGGTCACCCTGGCCATCGCCATCTGCGTCTCGGCGGTGCTCTCGCTGACCTTGACCGCCATGATGTGCGCGCACCTGCTCAAGCCGCGCGCCGAGGAGCGCGAAGGGCGGCTGGCTCGCGCGTTCGAGAGCGGCTTCGCCCGGATGCTGCGCGTCTACGAGCGCAGCCTCAAGTGGGTGCTGGCGCACCAGCCGGAGACGCTCCTCGTCACCATCGCCACCCTGCTCCTCACCGCGCTGCTCGCATGGGTCATCCCCAAGGGCTTCTTCCCCCTGCAGGACACGGGTCTATTGGTGGGCGTCTCCGTCGCGCCGCCGGATGCGTCGTTCGCGCGCATGACGAGCCTGCAGCGCGCGGCCGACGAAGTGATCCTCTCCGACCCGGACGTCGCCTCCGTCGCCTCCTCGATCGGCGCCGACGGCGTCAACCCCACCAGCAACAGCGGGCGCGTCTCGATCACGCTCAAGCCACGCTCGCAGCGCAAAGCCGACGTCAGCGAGATCGTCGCGCGGCTGCAGCCCCGGCTCGCGGAGGTGCCCGGCATCACCCTCTACCTGCAGCCGGTGCAGGACCTGACCATCGAGACGCGCACCAGCCGCACCCAGTTCCAGTACACGCTGGAGGACGCCGACCCCAGCGAGCTTCAAGAATGGGCGCCGCGCGTGCTGGAGAAGATGCGCCAGCTTCCCCAGCTGGCCGACGTGGCGAGCGACGAGGAATCGGCCGGCCTGCAGCTCAAGATTGCCATCGACCGGGACACCGCTTCGCGGATGGGCATCTCGCCGCAGATGGTCGACGACACGCTCTACGACGCGTTCGGGCAGCGGCAGATCACCACCATCTTCACGCAGCTCAACCAGTACCGGGTGATCCTGGAGCTGGCCCCGGAGGAGGCGCAGCACCCGGAGGCGCTCGATCGGCTCTACGTCCGCACGCAGAGCGGCGAGCAGGTGCCGTTCTCCGCGTTCGCGCAGGCGGCGGAGACGGTCGCCCCGCTGGCCATCAACCACCAGGGGCAGTTCCCGGCGGTGACCATCTCGTTCAACCTGGCCAAGGGCATGGCGCTCGGCGAGGCGGTGAACGCGATCAACGCGCTGCGGTCGGAGCTGGGCCTTCCCTCGGGAGTGCGGTCCGATTTCGCCGGCACCGCGCAGGCTTTCCGCGAATCGCTCGCCAGCGAGCCCGCCCTCATCCTGGCCGCGCTGCTCACCGTCTACATCGTGCTGGGCGTTTTGTACGAGAGCTACATCCACCCGGTCACCATCCTCTCCACGCTGCCTTCCGCCGGAGTGGGCGCGCTCCTCGCGCTGATCGTCTGCCGGACGGAGTTCAGCGTCATCGCGCTGATCGGGATCATCCTGCTCATCGGCATCGTGAAGAAGAACGCGATCATGATGATCGACTTCGCCCTGGAGGCCGAGCGCGACGGGGGCCTCTCGCCCCTCGAGGCCATCACCCAGGCCTGCCTCTTGCGCTTCCGGCCGATCATGATGACGACCATGGCCGCGCTCCTCGGCGGCCTCCCGCTGGCGCTGGGCCAGGGCACGGGGTCGGAGCTTCGCCGCCCGCTCGGCATCAGCATCGTGGGCGGCCTGCTCGTCTCGCAGGTGCTGACGCTGTACACCACGCCGGTCATCTACCTGTACATGGGTCGGCTGGGACGGCTCTTGCGCGGGAAGAGAGCGCAGCCCCAGCCGCAGCTGTCGCCGTGAACGTCTCCGCGCCATTCATCCGCCGGCCGGTGGCGACCTCGCTGCTCGCGGCGGCGATCCTGCTCGCCGGCGCGGCCGCGTACACCCAGCTTCCGGTGGCGCCGCTGCCGCGGGTGGACTTCCCCACCATCTCGGTGAACGCCGCGCTGCCGGGGGCGAGCCCCGAGACGATGGCCGCAACCGTCGCGGCGCCGCTCGAGCGCCGGTTCGGGCGCATCGCCGGGCTGCGCGAGGTCACTTCCGTCAGCTACCTGGGCTCGACCAGCATCACCCTCCAGTTCGAGCTGGACCGCGACGTGGACGCCGCCGCGCGCGACGTGCAGGCGGCGATCAACGCGGCGGGCGGCGATCTGCCGGCCAACCTTCCCTCGCGCCCGAACTACCGCAAGGTGAACCCGGCCGACGCGCCCATCCTCATCCTCTCCTTGACCTCGGCCACGGTCCCGCTCGGGCAGGTCTTCGACGAGGCCAACACGGTGCTGGCGCAGAAGATCTCGCAGGTCCCCGGGGTGGGGCAGGTCTTCGTCGGCGGCGGCCAGCAGCCCGCGGTGCGCGTCCAGGCCGACCCGCAGGCGCTGGCCGGGTTGTCCTTGTCGCTGGAGGACGTGCGCGCCGCGCTGGTCAACTCCACCGTCGACCAGCCCAAGGGCGCCGTGAGCGGCGCGGCGCAGATGCGCACCCTGGCGGCCAACGACCAGCTCTTGCGGGCGAAGGACTTCGCACCGCTGATCGTCGCCTACCGGGACGGGGCGGCGATCCGCCTTTCGGACGTCGCGCGGGTGGTCGACAGCGTGGAGAACGAGCGCGTCGCCGCCTGGGCCGACGCGCAGCGGGCGGTGCTGATCATCATCCGCCGGCAGCCCGGCGCGAACATCATCGACGTGATCGAGCGCGTCAAGGCGCTGCTCCCGCAGCTCTCGGGCTCGATCTCCCCGGCCATCGACGTCCAGGTCGCGCAAGACCGGAGCCAGACCATCCGCGCTTCGGTCTCCGACGTGCAGTTCACGCTGGTGATCAGCGTCTGCCTGGTGGTGCTGGTGGTCTTCGCCTTCCTCCGCAGCATCCGGGCGACCATCGTTCCCAGCGTGGCGGTGCCGCTCTCGCTCGTGGGCACCTTCGGCGCCATGTACCTGCTCTCGTACAGCCTGGACAACCTGTCCTTGATGGCGCTGACCATCGCCACCGGCTTCGTGGTGGACGACGCGATCGTGGTCACCGAGAACATCGCCCGCTACGTCGAGCAGGGGATGCCGCCGCGCGAGGCGGCCCTCAAAGGCGCCAAGCAGATCGGCTTCACCATCATCTCGATCACCGCCTCGCTGCTCGCGGTGTTCATCCCGATTCTCTTGATGGGCGGCATCGTCGGACGATTGTTCCGGGAATTCGCGGTGACGCTGTCGGTGGCGATCGCGATCAGCGCCGTGGTCTCGCTCACCCTCACGCCGTCGATGGCCTCGCGGCTCTTGAAGGTCACGCGAGGCGAGCAGCACGGCCGGATCGCGCGCGCGGCGGAGCGCGCCTTCGACGGCCTGGTGCGGGGCTATGGACGCGCCCTGCAATGGGTGCTCGGGCATGACCGTCTCATGCTCGGGGTCACCGTCGTCACCCTCGCGGTCTCCGTGTGGCTCTACGCGGTGGTCCCCAAGGGGCTGTTCCCGCAGCAGGACACCGGCGCGCTGGCCGGCTTCTCCGAGGCGCCGCAGGACGTCTCCTTCGCCACCATGAAGCAGCGGCAGGAGGCGGTGAACGCGGTGGTCCTCTCCGACCGCGCGGTGGACCACATGGTCTCCTTCATCGGAGGCAACGGGCCCCTGAACACCGGCTTCATGTTCGTGCAGCTCAAGCCGCTCGGGCAACGCAAGCGGACGGCCGATCAGGTCATCGCGGACCTGCGCCCCAAACTCGCCCGCCTGGAGGGGGTGAACCTGTATCTGCAATCGGTGCAGGACGTGCGCATCGGCGGCCGCCCTTCGCGGACCCAGTACCAGTACACGCTCCAGGACTTGAACCTGGCCGAATTGCTCCAGTGGTCGCCGCGCGTGCTCGACAAACTGCGCACGCTGCCCCAGTTGCGGGACGTCAACACCGATCAGCAGACCGCCGGCCTCCAGCTCTTCGTGGAGGTGGATCGCGATACCGCCTCCCGGATGGGCATCTCGCCCTCGGCGGTCGACTCCACGCTCTACGACGCGTTCGGGCAGCGCCAGGTCACCACCATGTACACGCAGGTGAACCAGTACCGCGTGGTCCTGGAGATGAAGCCGGAGCTGGCCGCCTTCCCCGAGTCGCTGCGCGACATCTACGTGCGCGGTCAGGACGCAGCGCCCGTGCCCTTGACCGCCTTCGCCCGCTTCGAGCCCCGCGCCACTTCGCTGTCGGTCAACCACCAGGGGCAGTTCCCCGCGATCACCCTGTCGTTCAACCTGGCTCCGGACGTCTCGCTGGGCCAGGCGGTCAGCGCCATCCACCGCGCCGAGCAGGAGATCCGGATGCCCCCGGGCCTTTACGCGAGCTTCCAGGGCACGGCGCAGGCGTTCCAGGACTCGCTGTCGAGCGAGCCGCTGCTGGTGCTCACCGCGCTGCTTGCCGTCTACATCGTGCTCGGGGTCCTGTACGAAAGCCTGATCCACCCCGTCACCATCCTCTCCACGCTGCCCTCGGCGGGAGTGGGGGCGCTGCTCGCGCTGCTCCTGTTCAAGTCGGAGCTGAGCATCATCGCCCTGATCGGGATCATCCTGCTCATAGGCATCGTGAAGAAGAATGCGATCATGATGATCGACTTCGCCATCGAGGCCGAGCGCGAGCAGGGCTTGGGCCCGCGGGAGGCGATCTACCAGGCATGCCTCTTGCGCTTCCGCCCCATCCTCATGACCACCTTGGCCGCCATGCTCGGAGGGCTGCCGCTCGCGCTCGGGCACGGAGTCGGCAGCGAGCTGCGGCGGCCACTCGGCATCGCCATCGTCGGCGGGCTGCTGGTCTCGCAGCTTCTCACTCTGTTCACGACGCCAGTGGTGTACCTGGCGCTCGACCGGCTTGCCCGGCGGCGGCGGGAGAAGGCGCACCTGGTCCCTCCCGTTCCAGCCTGAACCGCAGCGTGGCGTCGCCTGCTCGTTGACTAGGCGACAGGAGCGGGCGCCCGATCGTTCGAGAGCGGAAAACGGTTGCGGCCCGGTGTCGCTCCTCGCTATGGGGTCCCGGATCGATGGTACGAGGATCCCGCCTGGAGACCACGTGACCGATTCGCAAGTGCGGTCCTCCCCGTTTGGCGAGGCGCATCTCGCTTTGGAGGGGATCCGCGATTACGCGGTCTTCCTGCTCGATACCGAAGGGATCGTGGCTTCGTGGAACGAAGGCGCCAGGCTCATCAAGGGTTGGTCCAGCGCGGAGATCATTGGCCAGAGCTTCACCCGGTTCTACACGCGCGAGGACGTGGCTGCCGGGAAACCGGCGGAGTTGCTCGCCCGGGCGGCGAAGGAGGGCAGTGTCGAGGACGAGGCGTGGCGGGTGCGCAAGGACGGCACCCGCTTCTGGGCGGACGTCGTGATCACCCCGTTTCGGGACGCGAACGGCGCGCTGCGCGGCTTCGTCAAGATCACGCGCGACCTCACCGCGCGCAAGCAGGCGGAAGAGGCGCTCCGGCAATCCGAGGAGCGGATGCGCCTGATGATCGAGAGCGTGACCGACTACGCGATCTTCATGCTCGATCCGGCCGGGAAGGTCACCAGCTGGAACCCGGGAGCGGAGCGCCTCAAGGGATACACGGCGCGGGAGATCATCGGGCAGAGCTTCGAGAAGTTCTATCCCGAGCCGGAGCTCCGCGCCGGAAAGCCCAGGCTCGAGCTGGACGTCGCCTCGCGGGAGGGCCGGTTCGAGGAGGAGGGCTGGCGGGTCCGGAAGGACGGCTCGCGCTTCTGGGCGAACGTGATGCTGAGCGCGGTCCGGGACGACCGCGGCGTGCTCGTCGGCTTCACCAAGGTCACCCGGGATCTCACCGAGCGCCGGCGGCTCGAGCAGGCGATCGTCGCGCGTGCGCAGCAACAGGCGGCCGTCGCTCGGCTCGGCGTTTCGGCGCTGGAGCAACCCGAGCTCGACGCCCTGATCGGGCGGGCGGCGCAGACCGTGCACGAAACGATCGGGACCGAGCTGGTGGGTGTGTTCGCGCTGTCGGACGACGGGAAATCGCTCGTCCTGCGCTCCGGCTGCGGCCTCGATGGGCTGGAGACGGGGCGCGCGGCGATCGACGTCGATCCCGCCACGCAGATCGGGCACACGCTGCACAGCGGCGAGCCGGCGCAGCTCGACCGGCGGCAGTTCCGCGCGGGCGGTTTCCTCGACGAGCAGGGCGTCCAGAGCGGGCTGACCGCCTTGATCGGCGCCTCCGATCGGGCTTCTGGCGTCTATGGCGTTCTCGCCGCGCACAGCCGGAGCGAGCGCTCCTTCAGCGCGGACGACGTGAACTTCCTCCAGGCGGTCGCCAACGTGATCGCCGCCGCCCTCCAGCGGCGCCGCATGGAGGAGCAGATCCGGTTCGCGGAGCAGAGGGCGCAGGAGGAGCGCGTCCGCACCATCCAGATCCGCGAGGCGCTCCAGGAGCGCGACGAGTTCATCTCCGTCGCCGCCCACGAGCTGCGCACTCCGCTGACCGCGCTGCAGCTCAAGCTCCAGGGACTCGAGCGCGGCCTGTTGGCGGAGCCGCGCCAGCCTGCCGCCGGCCCTGGCGTCGGCAGCCGGCTGCGAGGGGCGCTCCGCCAGACGGAGCGGCTCTCGCTGCTCGTCGAAAGGCTGCTGGACGTCACGCGCATCGCAGCGGGCCGGCTGGAGCTGGCTCCGGAGCGCTTCGATCTCGGTGCCCTGGTGCAGCAGGTGGCGGACGACTTCCGCGAACCCACCGCGGCCGCTGGTTCCGAGCTGCGGCTGGAGGGCATTCGGCCGCTGGAAGGTTCCTGGGACCGGCTGCGCCTCGAGCAGGTCCTGGTGAATCTCTTGTCCAACGCGGTGAAGTACGGCGCGGGACGGCCGATCCTGGTGCGCATGGAGTCCGCCGGCGAACGGGTCCGGATCGCCGTCGTGGACCAGGGGATCGGCATCTCCCCCAAGGACCTGCCGCGCATCTTCACCCGCTTCCAGCGGGCCGCCCCGGTGCGCAACTACGGTGGACTGGGCCTGGGCTTGTACATCGCCCAGCACATCGTGGAAGCGCACGGCGGGCGCATCGAGGTCTCCAGCGGGCTCGAGCAAGGGTCGACCTTCGTCGTCGACCTGCCGATGGCGATCGTGCGGGCCCAGGCGGATGCAGACCAGCGGCGGGCGCAGGCATGAGCGTGCGGGGCTGCCAGAGGACCGTGCTCATCGTGGAAGACGACGTGGACGTGCGCGAGGCGATCGCGGAGGTCCTCTCGGACTGCGATTACAACGCCCTCCACGCAGCGAACGGGGCGGAGGCATTGGAGCGGCTGCGCGCGGCCGAAGTCAGGCCGTGCGTCATCCTGCTGGACGTGATGATGCCCACCATGGATGGCTGGCAGTTCCGCGCCGTCCAGAAAAGCGACCCCGCCATGAGCGACATCCCGGTGGTGGTGCTCAGCGCCCACGCCGACGGCAGGGAGGCGGCGATGAAGATGCAGGCGGCCGCGTACCTCTCCAAGCCCATCTCGCTCGAGAGCCTGGTGCGTCAGGTGGAGCGTTTCTGCGTGCTCGAGCAATAGCTGGCGCGGGGACGCGCGGCAGGAGGGGGAATGGAAGCGAGCGGGACCGGTTGGACGCGGGTGCGAGCCTCCAGGTGGGCCGCGGCGATTCTCGTGCTCGCCATGGCCGCGTCGTGCGCGCATACCTCCATCCGCGACGTCCGCCAGTGCGATCAGGTCGTCGCCGAGCAGCGCGTCGCGTGCGCCGCGTGTGCGGTGAAGAACGAGGCCAAGGGCTGGATCGGCGATTACGAGTACCGGCCGGACAACGATCCTTCCGATCGGTGCGTGCGGGTCAAGTAGGACCGCCGATCACCGCGGGGCGACCCCGAGCTCCCTGTACAGCTCGTCGGGTTGGTAGAGGATCCCGTTCTTCATCACCAGCGCGGTGTTCCGCACGGCCGCGATGTCCGCCGCAGGATCGCCGTCCAGGAGGACGAGGTCGGCGAGCTTGCCCGGCTCGACGGTCCCCAGCTCCTGGTCGAGCCGCATGATCCGCGCCGCGCCGTACGTCGCGAGCTGCAGCACGTCGGGCGCGGGGATCCCCGCCTGAGCGTCCAGCTCCAGCTCCCGGTGCAGCGAGAAGCCGGCGAGCGCGTCGGTCCCCGCCTCGATCGGCACTCCGGCCGCCCACAGATCGTGCACGAGGCTCAGCGCCTTCTCCCAGGACTTCCGGTACCGCTCGTCCATCCCGGGTGGCACCGGCAGGTTCCCGGCCATGAAGCCGCGGCGCACTTGCACAGGCAGGCGGTGCGCCACCTTGGCCATCCCCACCGCCATGGTGCCCGAGCGGTCCAGGAACATGGACTCGAATGCGGTCAGGGTGGGGTCGAGCGAGGTGCCCCGCCGCTTCAAGAGGTCGATGAACGCGCGGACTTCGGGCGAGGCGAGATCGAGATCCGCCGCGCGCCGGGCGGGCTCGAGGAACCGCGCCGGCGTGCGGGTCTCCTTCACGTCGGGCATGAAGTTCAAGAGCAGGAAGTTGACGTGCTGGATCTCGTCGTAGCCGAGCTCGACGCACTCGGCCGCGGTCAGGTTCGCCGGCACGTGACCGCTCACGCGGAGGCCCTTCTTGTGCGCCTCCTCGACGATGGGCCGCACCAGCTGAGGCTCGATCGAGCTGTAGAGCTTGATCTGGACGTACCCGAGGCTCGCGTACTTGTCGACCCACGTCCGCCCCTGCTCGGCGGTGGAGACGAGCACCTTGGTCGGGCCCTGGTAGGGGCCGGGGCCGTCCATGAAACCAGCCGTGACGATCCGCGTCCCGACCTCCGTCCCCTCCTCGATGCGCTTCTTGCGGGCGAGGAGGTCGTCGATGTCGTTGGCCAGGTCGCGAACGGTGGTCACACCGGCTGCGAGGTTCAGCAGGCCGTCGTTGCCCCCGACGTGCGCGTGCATGTCCCAGAACCCCGGGACGAGGGTCTTGCCCCGCGCGTCGATCACCTCCGCACCCGCGGGCGGCGCGCCCGTCGCTGCCACCGAGCGGATCCGGTTTCCTTCGATGGTGACGTCCTGGTGGAAGAGCATCTTCGCTGCCCGGGCGTCGAAGACGTTCGCGTCGTGGAACACGACCGGGCCACGCGGCCG